>OLRX01002132.1_pt1 | contig 13183 bp, 10 predicted proteins | sample 1672991 | NCBI WGS metagenome assembly OLRX01 (sample SAMEA3136744, study PRJEB25190) | human gut metagenome | biome: human gut; feature: human-associated habitat; material: faeces | place: Austria | collected 2013
GGAGGGAAACCCTTCTTCAGAAAGGTTTCCCTCCCCCGATGCTCTCTTCCGGTCCCCCTACACCATAGCGGCGCGGAGGGCTTCCTCGACGGTGGTGATCCCGGCGCGGACCTTGCGGGCCGCGTCCTGAGCGAGGGTGTTCATGACGCCCTGCCGCTGGGCGATGGCGGAAATCTCCTGCGCGTGGGCCCGGCGGACAATGGCTTCCTGGATTTCCGGCGTCACGGGCATCACTTCGAAAATACCGATCCGGCCCAAATAGCCCGTGTTCCCGCAGTGGTAGCAGCCTTTCCCGCGCCGGAAGGTTGCCCCTTCCGCATCCTTGATCCCGAAAAGCCCGAGCAGGGCGCGGGGCGGATCATAGGGCTCGGCGCAATGGGGGCACACTTTGCGGACAAGGCGCTGGGCAAACGAGCAGAGGAGCACGGAAGCGACGAGATAAGGCTCGATGTGCATTTCCATGAGCCGGGAAACCGCGCCGGGCGCGTCGTTGGTGTGCAGGGTGGACAGCACGAGGTGCCCGGTGAGGGCCGCCTGCACGGCGATCTGCGCGGTTTCGCTGTCGCGGATTTCGCCTACCATGATCACGTCCGGGTCCTGGCGCAGGATGGAGCGCAGGCCGGAGGCGAAGGTCATGCCCGCCCGGACGTTGAGCTGTACCTGCCGGATGCCGTCAATGCGGTATTCGACGGGATCTTCAAGCGTGATGGCGTTCACGTCCGGCTTGTTGAGAAGCTGGAGGATGGAATAGAGGCTTGTGCTCTTGCCGCTCCCGGTGGGGCCGGTGGACAGGATCATGCCGTAGGGCCTTTCGATCGTTTGGGAAATGGTCTTGCAGTCCTTGTCGCTCATACCGAGCTTGTCCAGCGTGTAGACGTGGTTGGTGCTCATGTCGAGCAGACGCATGACCACGTTTTCGCCGTAGATGGTCGGCAGGGTGGAGACGCGGACGTTGATTTCCCGGCGGTCCACCATCATGGTGAAGCGCCCGTCCTGCGGCACGCGGGTAATGGAGATGTCCATATTCGCCAAAATCTTGATGCGCGAGACGATGGAGGCCCCGACGCTTTTCGGGGGCGAAGGCGTTTTGCGGAGCTTGCCGTCGATGCGGAAACGGATCTGGATGGAATCCTTTTCCGGGCTGATGTGGATGTCGCTCGCCGATTCGCGCACCGCCTGCGTCAGGATGGAGTTGACGAGGCGGACCACCGGGGCTTCGTCGGGCTGGCCGAGCTCGTCTTTGGGCGTTTCACTGGCGATGAGCAGGTCGTCGGACGCCACGGGCTGATCGGGCAGAGCGGTAAAGCTCTCCATCACCCCGTCCATCGTGTTGAAATGGCCGTACAGCGCGGCGTAGAGCTGGGTGAACTCCTGCCGGAGGCACATGACCGGCTCCACTTCGCGGTCCGTGACGATTTCAATGCGGTCCAGCGCGTCGATATCCAGCGGGTCCATCATCGCCACGACCAGCACATCCCCGCGGATGAGCAGGGGGACGGCATTGGTGCGCTGCGCCACGTCGGCGGGCAGGCGGTCGGAGAGGGACAGGTTCAGCGGGAATCGGGAGGGCGTGTAGCGTTCGATGCCGGTTTGGCGGCACACGGCGTCCACGACGTCGCTCTCGCGGCAGATGCCCTGTTTGATCAGGTACTCGCCGAGCTTCATGCCGCTGCTGCGCTGGCCTTGGAGGGCGGCTTCAAGCTGGTCGGCGCTGAGCAGGCCGGAGGCCAGCAGCAGCTCGCCGAGTCTCATTCGTGTATGCATGGGCTATCTCCTCGCGGCCCCGGCCGAGGGCGCGGGAAGCGCCCCGTTCCGGAGCGAAGGGCTTTCGCTCATGGAAGGCGCGGACGGGAGCGGCGGCAGTTCCCGCGTGGGCAGGATTTCCGGCGTGATGAAGATAAGCACTTCCTCCATCGTCTTGCCCTTGCTCTCGTGGCCGAAGACGTACTTGCCGCCGGGGATGTCCTTGAGCCCGGGAACGCCCGCGTTGATGTCCGTCCCCTTTTCCTTGGTCAGGCCGGAGATGACCACGGTTTCGCCGTTGCGCATGATGAGGGTCGTTTCGGTCTGCTTCTTGATGATGAAGGGATTGCCGTCCACGGAACGGGAGGTGTCCACTTCGTCCTTCTTGACCAGCACTTTGAGCTTGAGGTTGTCGCCGTCGATGACGTTGGGCGTCATCTCGAGGCGCAGGACCGCGTCTTCGAACTTGACCTCGCGGTCGCCCATGTTGCTTGTGGAAACATAGGGGACCTTTTCGCCGTTCTCGGTGTAGGCCATCTTGTTGTCCAGCGTGGTGATGGAGGGCGAGGACAGGATGTTGATGTTGCCGTCCTTTTCCATGAGGTTGAGCTGGACTTCGAGCATACTGCCGCCGACCTTGCCGAACAGGAAGCCGAGGGAGCCCATGTCGTTGGAGGCGATGCCGGAATAGTCGAGGCCGAAAGGCGCGCCGCCGAGGCCGGAGCCGTGCGTTCCGGTCAGGCCGCCGGTGACGGGGTCCTGCCCCTGCGTGCCGGACGCGCCGGAGCCGATCCACGCGTGGTTGCCGTTGTTGAAGGAACCGGAACGCCAGACGCCGCCCCACTGCACGCCGAGTTCGCGGGCGGTTTCCTTGGTGGCTTCCACGATGTAGGCCTTGAGGTGGACCTGCGGGCGCGGGCGGTCGAGGTTGTCCACAAGCCGGATGATGCGCTGCTGATCCTGTTCCGTGGCCTGTATGATCAGGGCGTTGCTGTGTTCGTCCACTTCGATGACGGCGGCCTGACCGCCTTGCCCGTTGGCGGCGGTGAGGAATTTAGTGAGGCTCTGCTGCAGGGCCGCGGCTTCGGCATAGCGCACGCTGACCACGCTGACGGTGAGCGGCGAGTTCTGGCGGGAGATGAGCTCCTGCTGGGCAAGCTGGTTGTCGAGCGTCTGGAGGTTGATTTCCTTCTGTTTTTCCACGGCGGTCAAGACTTGCAGGATGTTGCCCTGCCAGCGGTATTGCAGGCCGTTGGCGCGCAGCAGCCCTTGGAACACGTCCCGCCACGGGGATTTCTGGACATTGAGGCTGACCGTCCCGCTCACGCCGGGGCTGAGCATGACGTTGACCCCGGCGGCGGCCGCGAGGCTGCGCAGGGCGACGCCCACATCCACGTTGTGGAGCTTGAGGGTGACGGGAATGGTGGGCAGGGGACGGGACGCGGCCTGTTCCTGTTTTTCCGTGTGGCGCATGATCACGCGGGGCTCGGGGCGCAGATCGGAGGGTGCGGGCGAATAGCCCTGCGAATCCTGCGAGAGCTGCTTCCAGTGATCCATGAACTCCTGCTTTTTGTCTTGCTTGGGGGAGCAGGCCGCGAGCAGACAGAACAAGGCCAGGAGGCAAAGGATGGAAACGGGCCGTTGTCGCATAGTATTCTCCACTCGCCGCAAGGGCGCGGCGAAGCTGTTCGTTGAGAGGCGCGGCTTATATGTCGTCCCCGGAGTAGGGCAGGGTCCACTCGGCGTTCCGCGACGGCGAATAGAGGCGCACGCCGTCGGAACCGATGAACCGGATCACGTCGCCGGTATTGGGGAGCGTGTCGCCCACGCCGTATTCCAGCCCGCCGATGATGGCGAGAGCTTCCTTTCCGGCCTGCACATAGCCGGAATAGACGAGGCCCGAGGCGTTCGCGGACGCCGCCTGCTGCGCGTCCGGCAGCCCGTTTGCCGGAAGGGTGAACGGGTTGCGCGGGGCCGGGCGCAGCGAGGAGGCGAGGATGTAGCGCTGGCCGTCCGACAGCGGGAGGGCCTGCAGGCGCGCCGTGACCTCTCCGGCGACGGCCCGGGCCTGTTGCAGGGAGCTGTCCGTGCCGGAAGGCGCCGGGGAGGGCAGCAGCGTCGAAAGGCCGAACTGGATGCCTCCTCCCATGACGGCGGCGCCCATGGCCGCCAAAAGTATCTTTTCCCGTAGCGTCATCGTATCAGCCCTTCATCAGTGCCGCGGCGTGTTGGCCTGTTGCGTGAACGTGGCCCAAATCCCCAGCGAGTATGCGGGAAGCGCGCCGGAAGGGGTGACGTTCAAAAATTCCATGCCGGAAAGCCACGGCTGTTCGCTCAGCAGGAGGACAAGGCGCCGGAAATTGTCGGGAGGGCCGGAAAGGGTGCCGTCCAGACGGATGCGGTTCTTTTCCACGACGGTTTCGGCGGCGGGGACGAAATGGGAGCTCTGCATCCCGGACAGGCTGACCATTTCCTGCAGCGAGGTGACGATGAGCGGCAGGGTGTCCGGCGTCGGCAGGGTTTTGGTCGCTCCGAGAAGGCGCCGGGTTTCCTCGCGCCGGGCATTGAGCCCCTCCATAAGCGGCTGGAGGGTTTCCTGCACCTGTATCCGGGTTTCGAGTCCTTTGATGTCCGCTTCGAGCTTCCATGTAACATACCAGAGCGGGGCGAGGCAGAACAGCAGCACGCACAGCGCCATCACGCCCTGAAGCGCGAGAGCCCTGAGGGGGAACCATGCCGGGACAATCGGGAGACGCATGTTACACCAGCCTCAGCGTTGCGACGAAGGAGAGGATTTCCGTATCCGTCTGCTGCTTTTCCACAACCAGGGACAGAACCATCGGCGAGTGCTCCAGCTGGCTGAGGAATTCCGCAAGCTGCGATTCGCGCTGGAGCATGTCGCCCGCCACGCTTCCGGTGAGCACGGCGACGGCGCTTTCTTCGGGTTCGGATGGTTTCTTTGTGCCGCGCCGCGCTTCCTGCTTGCCGGGATTCACGTCCTTGAACGTAACCCGCATACCCGTGATATGGATGGCCTCGGGGGTGATGGTGGAGAGTTCGGTCATGAGCGCGGCGGCGATGCGGCGTTTCGCCAGTGTCCGGGCCTGCACCTGCCATTTCTGGGTGTCGGCCAGATTGTTCCTGAGTTGATCCGGCGTGTAGAGCACGGGCCACGAGGCAATCCGGCTTTCCAGCTCGGCCTTGTGCGCTTTCTCGTCCAGATAGCCCATGTACAGTTTGCCGCAGAAGGCCAGAAGCAGCATGAGCACGACGGTCGTGAGCCCTATCGAAAGGAACGTGATCCGCATCTGCCGTTCCCTGCTCTTCTGATCCTTGTAGGTCATGATCGCATTGGGCGTATACGCCGGGGCGGAGAGGCTCAGGCCGATGGCTTGCAGCAGGCTTTCGTCGGCGGATCTGGCCAGCGCCTTTTCCAGATCCGTAGCCGCGCCGGGCGTGGTCTGCCCGTCAAAGCGCAGCGGACGGCAGGGGAGGCCGAGGGAGGTTTCGAACTTTTTCAGCGCAAGCGCCATGCAGCCGCCGGGGGCGAACACAATGACGCCCTGAATGTTCGGCATCCCCATAGCGTTGCGGAAGTGGTCGGCGGTGCGTTCCAGCTGCCTGGCCAACCTCCCGAGAGGCTGGGAAAGGCGCAGAAGCAGGCTTTCCTCTTCTTCGGGCGTGCGGCGCCTGTTTTCGCAGAGCAGGTGCAGGCCTTCTTCATAGGAAATTTCATCGTCCGGAATTTTTTCGGCGAGGGAGGATAGGGACGCTGCGGGCACGGAAGGCGCGACAGGTGCCGAAGCCATGCCCATATCCATTGGGGACAGCTGTGGAAGAGACAGCTCCAGCGGCAGGGATTCCGGCTGCAGGATCAACGGGAACGGGTCCGAGGGCGACGTGAACGATGAAACGGCCTGCTGCCGTTCGGAGTGAGACCCGGCAAGCTCCCCGCCCAACGCCTCCATCGGCAGGTGCCGCGGCATGGGCGGCACAACTGGAGGCGGAGGCGTTTTCTTGCGTCGGCCGCCGTAGGATTCCTGCAATGCCGTGACGAGGCTTCTCAGGCCGGTTTTGATGGTCCGGCTGAGCGCGATGTTGGTACCGGAAAAGATCTCGATGCGAGTGGAGTCCTCTCCTATGTCGGCGAAGGCGAAATGTTCCCACGGCGAGGACAGCCAGCCCGAAGCGAACAGGTTTTGCGCGTAGATGTTCCCGGAGGTGATGCCCGCGGGAGAAACGCCGGCCGCGGCGAGCGTATGCCTGACGGTGTTGGCCGCGCCTTTGTTGGCGATCATGGCGGTGACGGGGAGGCGGGGCACGCCTTTGTCCAGCACTTCGGCGTTCACACGATAGTCGAAGATGTTTTCGGCCTCGTCGAACGGTTTTTCCCGGATCGCGGCCATTTTGGCAATGGCGTCGCGATCTTTAGGGCTGACTTTGGGAATGCGGTAATGGCGAAGCTCATCCTGCCCGTCGGGGAGCCGGACCCATATGTCCGCGTCGCGTCCGCCATGAGGCAGGAAGGCGCTCAACGCCTCGCGTATCCTGTCGGCGAGGCCCGGTGTTTCCCAGTCCATGGTTTCCGGGATGCTGAAGCTCTGAATGGCCTCAAGGATCGGTGTGCTTCCGGCGCGGCGTTGTACAAGGCAGATCCTGCCCTTGCCGACATCAATACCCACAACCGAGCGCTCTTTGCCGAACAAAGGACGGAGGGGCGCGGCCGGAGGAATCTGGAGGGGTGGGGCGAAAGAAGCGGAAGCGTCGTCTTTCTGGGGTGTACTGCGGATATGCTCCAGCAGCTTCTGTGTGGCACTGGCCTGGCTTGCGGATAAAGACACGTTAACACCCCGTCGACTATCAATTGGAATTAAATGATATCCGCCAACGGTGACGAGAGCAAGGGCGTTCTTGTCCTTTTTACCGGGCAGAGGCGTTAAAAGTACGCCGGAGGCGGAACGTGGTGTCGTACCCCATTCAATTATGGTTTTTCATATAGAAGATGCTGGAAACGTGTTCGCTTCGGCGCAGGGTACAGGAAGGGAGGGCGGACGTGCCGCTTCTTTTTTCTTCCCGGCAAGATGCCCCGGTTTTTGAACGCGGGGACAGGCGCCCCCTCATGAAGCGAAAAAGGAGGAAGAAGCATATGCTTCTTCCTCCTTTTCGGAGACCGGGAAGGATTACCCTTCCCGGCGGTATCCGAGGCCGGGCCTCAGTTCGTTGCGTTAGTCGCGGCGTTCGCGGCGTTCGCCGCGATCCCCACGGTCACCGCGATGATCGCGGTCGCCTTCGCCGCGCGGAGCGCGGGCGGGGCGGGCGGTGTCCTCGGGCTTCCATTCGATGCCCTGTTCTTCAAGGAGGACGGCCTTGCGGCTGGCACGGATACGGTCGCCGTTGATTTCGATGACCTTCACCAGCATGTCTTCGCCGAGGTGGGCCACGTCGGAAGCCTGCGCCACGCGGCTAGATCGGAAGGTATCAAGCTGCGAGATATGCACGAGGGCTTCGACATTGGGCATGATTTCCACAATGGCGCCGATTTCCAGCACTTTGCGGACCTTGCCCATGTAGTTCTTGCCGAGGTCGGGGCGCTGGTCGTAGTACTGCACCAGTTCCTTGGCCTGTTCCATGGATTCGGCGGTGGGGGCGAAGATGGAGATGCGGCCGCTGTCCTCGATATCCACGGAAGCGCCGGTGGCGGCGGTGATTGCCTTGATGTTCTTGCCGCCGGGTCCGATGATCATGCGGATGACTTCGGGGTTCACGAAGACTTCGGCATGTTGCGGGGCATACTTGGAGAGTTCGGCGCGGGGGCCGTCGATGGCCTTCTTCATTTCGCCGAGGATATGCAGGCGGGCCTCATGCGCCTGACGCATGGCCTTGCGCATGATCTCGGTGGTCAGGCCGGTGATCTTGATGTCCATCTGCACGGCGGTTACGCCTTCGGCGGTACCGGCAATCTTGAAGTCCATGTCGCCGAGGGCATCTTCGTCGCCGAGGATGTCGGTCAGCACGATGAAGTTATCGCCTTCCTTGATGAGGCCCATAGCCACGCCGGCGACCGGATCGGAAATCGGCACGCCCGCGTCCATGAGGGACAGGCAGCCGCCGCACACCGCGGCCATCGAGGAGGAACCGTTGGATTCCAGCGTTTCGGCCACCACGCGGACGGTGAAGGGGAAGCCGTCGCCCGCGGGGATGATGGGCTTGAGGGCTTTTTCGGCCAGCGCGCCGTGGCCGATTTCGCGGCGGGACACGCGGACGGGCTTCACTTCGCCCACGGAGAAGGGCGGGAAGTTATAGTGCAGCATGAAGGTCTTGGTCACGTCGCCGGTGAGCGAATCCATGCGCTGGTTGTCCGTGGAGCTGCCGAGCGTGGTCACGCACAGGGACTGCGTTTCACCGCGCGTGAACAGCGCGGAGCCGTGGGCGCGGGGCAGGATGCCGGGCTGGATTTCGATGGGGCGCACGGTCTTGGTGTCGCGGCCGTCGATGCGGGTGCCTTCGTCAAGGATGCGCTTGCGCACGACCTTCTTTTCGATGTGGCCGATGATGTCGCCGACGGAGGAGAGGGCCTTTTCGTCTTCGCCATAGGTCGGATCGGCCTTGAGGGCTTCGACGATCTTTTCCTTCACGAGCTTGCGGGCGTCCTTGCGGGCCATCTTTTCGGGCACGCGCATGGCGGCTTCGAGGCCGGCTCCGGCGGCAAGCTCTTCGATGCGGGCGAGCAGGGCCGCGTCGTCTTCCTGCGGGGTGAAGGCCATCTTCGCCTTGCCCGCGAGCTCGCGCAGCTTGACCTGCGCTTCGACGAGGGGCTGGATTTCCTTGCGGCCCCATTCGAGGGCGTCGATGATCACGTCTTCGGGAACGAAGGTGGCTTCGCCTTCAACCATGACCAGCGCGTCGGCGGAAGCGGCGAACACGATGTTCAGGTCGCTTTCGGCCATTTCCTTGACGGTGGGGTTCAGGATGAACTGGCCGTTGATGCGGCCGATGCGTCCGCCGGCGACGGCTTCGGCGAAGGGCAGGGGCGACAGCATGACGGCGGCGGAAGCGGCCGTGATGGAGAGCACGTCGGATTCGTTTTCCTGGTCGGAGGAAATGACGCTGGCGAGCACCTGCACGTCTTCGGGGAGGCCCTTGGGGAACAACGGGCGGATCGGGCGGTCGATGAGGCGGGAAACGAGGGTTTCGCGCTCGGACGGACGGCCGATTTCGCGGCGGAAGAAGCTGCCGGGGATACGGCCCGCGGCATACATGCGCTCGGAATATTCCACGGTCAGCGGGAAGAAGCCGCGGTCGAAGTCGAGGGGCTGTGAACAAACGGTAACGAGCACGACGGTGCCACCGCACTGGATGGTAACGGAGCCGTGGGCCTGCGTAGCGACGCGGCCGGTCTCAAGGATGATTTCCTTGCCGCCGATGGTGGCGGAAACCCGGGTGGGGGCTTTTCTAAAACTCATGGTGAATCCTTTTCTCTTCGGGAAGGAGACTCCGGGAACAATATCGATCCAAACGTCGATCCTGTTCGCGGAAACTCCTTCTCATGACGGGTTGAGGTTGATGACGTGGAAAGGGGGAGCCCAAGGCTCCCCCCGAAAACGCACTTACTTGCGCAGTCCCAGCTTTTCGATGAGAGCGCGGTAACGCTGAATATCTTTGCTCTTGAGGTAGTTCAGCAGGTTGCGGCGCTGGCCGACGAGCTTGAGCAGGCCACGGCGGGAGTGGAAGTCCTTCTTGTGTTCCTTGAAGTGCCCGGTGAGGCCTTCAATGCGGGCGGTAAGCAGAGCTACCTGGACTTCCGGGGAGCCGGTGTCGCCTTCATGCTTGGCGTGAGCTTCGATAACAGTCTTTTTCTGGGCGGCGTCCATAACCACAGCGATATCCTCCGAATGGGTTGCGTTAGTTCCAAAGTCCCCTGAGCACTTTCCATGCGGGGCCGCCGGAGACGGCTTCGGCGAGCGCGAGAGGCTGCCCGTCGGGCGAGAGCAAGACGGCGTTGGCGCCGGGAACGCACGGGATGTCCGTTCCGTCCTGTGCTCTGGAGCGCGCGCGGCGCGCTTCCGTCCACACAAGGATCTTGCCGTTTTTCGTGTCCGCCTCTTCCTGCCCGGTCACGGTGATCGTGGGCCAGTGGGGGAGAGCGGCGGTCACTGGGATGACCCGTTCAGGCAGCGTTTCGGGCTCGGCGAGCAGCGTGTCCAGCGGACAAGCCCTGTCGAGGCCAAAGGGGTGGCTATACTCCCGAATCAGTTCCGTGAGCACGGCTCCGCACCCCAAGCGCGTCCCCAAGCTGTGGGCGAGGGACCGTATGTAAGTGCCGGAACTGCAAATGACTCGGAAGGTAACGTACGGAAGCTCAACCCTGAGGACTTCCGCACGCGAAATTTCGATGGTCTTGATTTTGAGCGGGGTTTCTTTCCCCTCCCGGGACAGCTTGTAGAGGGGCTGACCTTGATGCTTGGCCGCTGAATAGGGCGGCACGGGCTGTTCACTCGTGCCTACCCAGCCGGCGATGACGTCGGCCACGGCTTCGGCGGTCACATGGTTCCACGGCGCTTCGGCGGTAATCTGGCCGTCGGCGTCCCACGTATCAGTGGTCTGCCCGAGCCGGACAGTGCCCTGATAGGCTTTGACGCCTCCCGCCATGAGATATCCGGAGATTTTGGTCGCGTGCCCGAGAAGCACCAACAGAACGCCCTGAGCCATCGGGTCCAGGGTGCCTGCGTGTCCTATCTTTTTCTGCCCCAACCGTTTGAATCGGTTGGTACACTGGGCGGACGAGAGCCCGCGTGGCTTGTCGACCACAAGAAGACCGTGCTGTTGTTCCATATGAGGTGAGTACTCTATACATTTTTTTCCCGGTCGTCCAGTGGTTCTTGTGAGAGATGTGGAAGTTCGAAGGCATCCTGGGAGGCAGCGCCTTTCGGAGGACAGGTCCCCTCCTCTGCGTATCCCGCTCCAGCGGCTTTTGACTGGCGGATATCCGGAGCTGTCTGCCGGCCCGGGCCGCCTGCCATGCGACCCCATCCAGAGAGGGGGGCAGGGAAGCGTTGAGTTTCCGTCAGGTTTCCGGTAATCGGAACGGTCATCTTCGCTTCTGATGGTTTCAAGAGGAGATGGATGGTTCAATGGGTTGGCCTCGCCTGACGTTCCCGCAAGGGCGCGGCGGCAAGGCTGATCCCATGCGGATTTTCTCTGCCGAGGGCCGTTTTGCTCTCATGCTCTCCCCCGATTTTTTCAAAGGATTTTCTATGGATATATCCCTTCCTGATGCCGAATCGACCGTCGAGTTCGGCAGGCAGCTTGGCCGGGCGCTGAACGAGCAGTACGCCGAGGGCGGCGAGCAGGTTCATATCATATTGTTCTACGGCGATCTGGGCTCAGGCAAGACCACGTTCACACGCGGCTTCATCGAAGCGTTGCCCGGAGGGGAGAATGCGGAAGTCTCCAGCCCGAGCTTTACCCTGTGCAACAGCTATCCCACGACGCCCTCCGTCATCCATTGTGATCTGTACCGCTCGGAGGGCGCATTGCCCGATGAAGTGGACGAGGCGCTGGATACGGAATCCGGACTGGTGCTCGTCGAATGGGCCGAGCGGATTGCAGCCGAGAATTTGCCCCCGAAACGTCTGGACATCCTGTTTCAAGTCTGCAAAAATAACAGGTTGGTAACGCTGTCCCCCTATGGGAAGGCGGCGCACTGCGTATTGCAGAAACTGGCTCGTCTCCGCGATTCCGGGGAATGACGGCAAAGAGGAAGGGTTTCTGCCTCACAGGTCACGATGAAGGACTCAGCTATGCGTATTCTGGTACAAAAATTCGGAGGGACGTCCGTAGCCGACATCGACCGCCTAAAAATGGTGCGTGGTAAGGTGAAAGCCGCTCTGGATCAGGGATACAAGGTAGTCGTGGTGCTTTCCGCCAAGTCCGGGAAGACCAACAAACTGCTGGATCTGTCGACCCGTTGGGCCGCAGAGCCTGATCTGGCGGAAGTGGACAGTCTGCTTTCCACGGGCGAGCAGGCCTCGATCGCGCTTTTCAGCATGTTGCTCAAGGACTCCGGCATCAAGGCGCGTTCGATGCTCGGCTGGCAGATCCCGATCATCACGAATGATGAATTCGGCCGTGCCCGCATCCTCTCTATTGATGCCTCCCGCATCCATAAGGAGCTTGAGGCGCACGACGTGCTCGTGGTCGCCGGGTTCCAGGGCTCGACGGAAGACGGGCGCATCACCACGCTCGGCCGTGGCGGGTCCGATACGTCCGCCGTGGCGCTGGCCGCCGCTCTGGATTCCTGCGAGTGTGAAATCTATACGGATGTGGACGGGGTCTATACGACGGACCCCAATCTGTGCTCCACGGCTCGCAAACTCGATCGCGTCACCTATGAAGAAATGCTTGAAATGGCTTCCATGGGTGCGAAGGTATTGCAAATCCGTTCTGTGGAGTTCGCAAAGAAGTATAATGTTCCCGTTCACGTGCGCTCCACGTTTTCTGATGATCCGGGAACGCTGGTCGCCCAGGAGGACGCCATGATGGAAGCCGTGCTCGTCTCCGGCATTGCATATGACAAGGATCAGGCCCGTGTAACCGTATGCGGGGTTCCTGACCGCCCCGGCGTCTCCGCCGCCCTTTTTGCGCCGCTGTCCGAAAACGGCATCATGGTTGACATGATCATCCAGACCGCCAGCCGCGAAGGCGTGACCGACATGACGTTCACCGTGTCCCGCAAGGATTTGGAGAAAGCCATTCAGCTCATGAAGGAAATCGTCGCGCGGATCGGCGGTACGGGCGTGGAACACGACCCCTACGTCGCTAAGGTTTCCGTCATCGGCGTGGGAATGCGCAACCACACCGGCGTGGCGACCAAGGCCTTCGCCGCCCTGCAGCAGGAAAACATCAACATCCAGATGATCAGTACGTCCGAGATTAAGATTTCCTGTCTGATCGACGAAAAATACACCGAACTCGCTGTGCGCACCCTGCACGACGCGTTTGAACTGCACAAGCCTGATCACGCCTAGCCGTCAAGCGAACTGATGCGAAGGCCCGGGGAGTCCTCTTTCCGGGCTTTTTTCATGAGTATCATCCCGGAAAACGCATATTCTCATAGTGCAATAAAACAAAAAGGTTGGATATTGAGAAGAAAACGTTTTGGAAAAAAATTCAAAAAATGGTTGACAGAGAGCGGGGTCTGAGGCAGGGTATGCAAATGCTTCGGCTGCGTGTTGAAAACAACCTGCAGTTGTTGTGTCGTCACTGTGACAGCACGGTAACGGTTTTTTGAAAAAAGCAGAAGAAAGCGGTTGACAGCGAGAAGGGGTCGGGATAAATTCCCGCTTCTGCGCCGGGGAGAAATCCTCGCGGCGCGCTCCGAAAAAAAAACTTCGGGGTTCGGAAAAAAAGTTGTTGACAAGCTGGACCGGGCGGGGTAAGT
>OLRX01002135.1_pt1 | contig 13146 bp, 8 predicted proteins | sample 1672991 | NCBI WGS metagenome assembly OLRX01 (sample SAMEA3136744, study PRJEB25190) | human gut metagenome | biome: human gut; feature: human-associated habitat; material: faeces | place: Austria | collected 2013
GGCGCAGGCCAGATGATCAAGGGCTTTGACGCGGCAGTGGCAGATATGGAACCAGGAGAGGTGAAGGATATCCACCTGATGCCGGAAGAAGCATACGGACAGCCAAACCCGGATGCTATCTTTGAATTGGAGATCGAGCAGCTTCCAGGCTCTGAGAATCTGACTGTAGGCCAGCAGGTATATCTGACCAACCAGATGGGCCAGCCATTCCCTGTAAAAGTCACTGACAAAACAGAAAAGACCATTACTTTTGATGCAAATCATGAAATGGCAGGAAAAGAGCTGAACTTTAAGATCGAACTGGTAGAAGTGAAGTAATAAAAAATAAAAATTTAATTTCTGGACGGAAGTAAATATAGAAAGCAGCAGTGTATATTTTACCCGCATTTCCACATACTACCCATAAGACACACAATATGGAAACAGAGATGTTTTGTGGTATGCAGGAGGAATAAACGTTATGAAAGCTACAGGAATCGTAAGAAGGATCGATGACCTTGGACGTGTGGTGATCCCAAAGGAGATACGAAGGACATTGCGTTTGCGGGAAGGAACACCTTTAGAGATATTTACAGACCGTGAGGGGGAGATCATTTTAAAGAAATATTCCCCTATGGTGGAGCTGGCTGCTTTTGCCGGGCAGTATGCAGAAGCCATGTCCCAGGCGACTGGGCTGATTGTGTGCATCACAGACCGGGATCAGGTGATAGCTGTTTCCGGGGGAGCCAGAAAAGAGCTGCTGCAAAAGGCTATCAGCCAGAGCCTGGAACGTGTTATTAATGAACGTCAGACTATTCAGGCAGGAAAAGACGATAAAAGCTTTGTCCGTTTGATAGATGAAGAATTAGAGGGGATTACTGCCCAGGTGGTAGCTCCTATTATCTGTGAAGGTGATGCCATTGGCGCAGTAGCCATTATGAGTCGGGAGCCAAGAGCACGGTTTGGAGAAATGGAGCTGAAGCTGGCTGCCACTGCCTGCGGATTTTTAGGACGGCAGATGGAAAGCTGAAACAAAGCGGCATGGATAAACAATATGAGCAGAAATGAATGACAATTAATAGCAATGTAAAATCCCCCAGGTAAAACCTGGGGGATTTTAGCAAGAGAAAAAAGTTAGGTATCTAATTATGTCCTCACGGGAGAACATAATTATGAGAAAGGGCAGTCAGTCCCTTTTCATCAGATTAAAAATGTACAGAAGGTTTCAGAGAATACGCAGCAGAAGAATACAGCCACATATCCAATGAGGAATGGTATCTCTGCTTTTGCAATATCGCCCATTTTCAGGCCGGATACGGTAGAAGCGGAGAAGATGTTTACTGCAACCGGAGGTGTCATGGTACCAACTACGTTGGAGATGCACACGATCATGCCGAAGTGGATCACGTCAATACCCATACTCTGGGCAATAGGCCAGAGGACCGGTACTAAAAGAACAGCGATAGCAGTTCCTTCCATGAATGTACCGAAGATCAGCAGGATAATGGCAACTACGAAGCAGAACAGCGCGGAATTTAAATGCATGCTGATAACTGCGTTTACCAGTGCCTGGGAAGCGCCTGAGAAGGTGAATACCCAGGAAAAAGCGGTAGAAGCTGCGATGATGAATAAAATCATGGCAGAGCTTTTCGCGGAATCTTTTAAAATGGGGACCAGTTCTTTTACAGTCAGTTCTTTGTAGATGAACAGTCCGGCAATAGCAGCCCATACAACTGCGATGGCAGCACTTTCTGTTGCTGTCAGCATACCGGAGTAGATACCGCCAAGGATGATGATGGGGGTCATCAGTGCCGGGATGGCATCTAAGAAGATCTTAAAGATCTCAGAAGGGCTGCGCTTTACAGCCTGTTTTGGCCAGTTTTCCTTTTTTGCGTAAAAGAGAACTTCTGCCATTAATACAAGCATGATCACAATACCGATGAGCATGCCCTGTTTAAACATATTTCCAACAGAAGCACCTGTTAAGGTACAGTAGATGACCATGATGATAGATGGGGGGATGATCGGTCCAAGACCACCGGATACAACTAACAGTCCGGCTGTACGGTCACCTGGGTAGCCAAGCTTTACCATATCGTTATAGAGCATGGTACCGATAGCAATAACAGTTGCAGGAGCGGAACCGGATAAGGCTGCGAAGAATGCGCAGGCTAAAACCAGTGCCAGGCTCATTCCGCCGCGTACATTGCCTACCAGGCAGTTGGCGAAATTTACAATACGGCGGGAGATACCACCTTTGGTCATCAGATTTCCGGCAAGTACGAAGAAAGCGATGGCCATAATGGAAGTGGACTGCAGTCCGCCGAAGATACGCTGTGCGATAACGGTGGAGGAAGCGGACAGACCGCCGAATACTACGGAGCAAAGGGAAGCCACTCCAAGGGAGATGGAAACCGGGACTCCTACAATAAGACATACAGCAAACGCTGCGAAAAGGATGATACCTGCACTCATGCTTCTGCCTCCTTATTCTTTAAATCTATGATCTTTTCTACGAGGATCACAGTCTGGATCAGTAAGATCAGTCCAAAGGTAAGTACCAGTGAGAAATACATGGCAGACATAGGGATCTTTAATACTGGAGTTGTCTGACCAGTCTGGATCTGTTTTAAAAATAAGGCGGTGCCAGCCTTTAACATAACAGCGGTAAAGATCTCTAATACGATCTGTTCAACAATGGAGACCACTTTTTTTGTGGTTCCGTGAAGCTTTTCAATAATAGCGGTAACAGCAACCTGTGTGCCGTCACGAAGACCTACTTCTGTTCCTAACAGTGCCATATAGATCATGCTGTACATGGCTACCTCTTCAGTCCATGGCATGGAAGCCTTGACAAAGTTGCGGTTGACGACTGCTACAAAGTAGGCAGCTACCATGGCGACAAACGCAACGATCATAATGGCATATTCTACTTTTGTGACATAGGACAGCAGCTTTTTAATACCTTTCATAGTTCCCTCTCCAATCTCAATTTCCGACCTTTTTCAGAGCATGTTTTCAGTTGTCTGCCAGCAGATGATTTCAATGCAACAAAATAATAAGATGTCTGATGTAATCAAAATACCACATCAGACATCTTACGTCAACATATTATCAGAAAATTAACATGATTTTAATATTAAAAAGATGATATTAAATTTATTAACAACATTTTAACAATAATTAATATTATTGTCTAATAAATCTAATTATTGTTGCTGTTTTGTATCAGCCACTGTGTAAAATAATTTCGAATCACACTAAAAGGTGCCGGTCCTATATCCAGGATAAAGCGGTTAAATTCTAACAGGGAGAAGTTATTTCCAAGCTGCTGTTTTGCCTTTTCCTGCATGTTTAACAGTTCCAGATAGCCGGTATAGTAGGAGAGATAATTGGCCGGGTTTTCTACCACTTCATAGTAAATAGATGAGATCACAGATGGATCTTCCAGCTGGAAATACATGTTCAGATATTCACCCACCTGATCTATGTTCCAGCCTTCGTAGTGAATATTAATATCAAGGAGTGCATAAAGGGCAAGTGTAAAGGCGGAATTGTGCTGCAGAAGCTGTCCCATATTCTCTTCAAGGCCATTATTTAGATTAAAAGCATAATATTCCGCATAAGTTCCCCAACCTTCTGTGTAGCCCTGGAAATCAAGGACATTCCGCAGGTTACAGGTGTTTTTCTGGTTAAAATAAAGGGTCTGGTACATATGTCCTGGATAACCTTCGTGTGCCATAGTGGTGTAGAGGGAATCGGAATCTGTACTTTTGTTATTGATGTAAATGGAATTATCCTCCGGCCGGTCAATAGGCACTTTCAGGTAGAAGGCGGGACTTAAAAAGCCTTCCAATGTTTTAGGTACAGTTTTGATAGTATAGTTACAGTCATTTACAGGGGGGAAATCTGTCTGGCACTGGGCTTTCAGATCTTCTAAAATGTCTTGGGGTTTTGTAAGGGTAAAAGTGGAAGTATCCAGTTTATCGCCTAAAGACGGATCATCATTTAACAGCTGGTTTACAGCGGTCAGTTCCTTTGCCATCTGCTTGTTAATGGCCTGTTTTAATGCAGGAACATCACTGTAAGAAGTTCCGGTACTGGCATTTACCAGATATTCATAATATTTCCGGCCTTCCGGGTAGTAGTAAAGCCCCTTGTCATTGGTCCCTTTTCCTTTTAAGCCTTCCAGACCGGTTATCAGCCTTTCATAGGCAGGAACGAAATGTTCGTCAATGGCTTTTTTGTTTTTTGCTTTATAATCAGCTTTTTCCTGGTCAGAAAGACCATCTATTTCATTTAAGCGGGAAGCAAAGGTTTCTGCCAAAAAGCTGTGGTCTGCGTCAATGAGATAGGCATTGCAGGAACGGATGATATTGTCAATGACTGTATCACACAGGCCAAGACCAGCCTGGGCCCGCTGTGTTTCAAAGGCAATGAGTGAGTCATAATAGGTATCAATGGATGATAAAAGAGACAGGTAATCGTCAATATCCTGTTTTTTGTAAAAGGTATATTCAGATAAAAGAATGGGAAGCTGGGACTGGATGCCAAGGGTGGTGGATAAAGGCTGGTCATACAGCTCTAATCCATCAGAGGACAGAAGGGTATTAATGTAGGAAGAAAGAATGGTATAGGTAAGCAGCTGGTCTTTGGATAAAAGGCGGGTATCCATGGCATCAAGGTCTGCTTTGACCTGTTTTGCATTTTCCATGTCCCTTTGTGTGTCTTCAGCCAGGGCAGTTCCAAGTGTCCGGTCATAATCTGTGATGCCGTAGCTTTCAGGGTCTGCCAGTGTATAGTGAAGAGTGAGAAGGGACTGGGCTGCTTCCTGCTTAAACAGGTTTTCCGTAAACTGGTCAAAGGCTTTTTGGGCCGCCAAAAGAGCTGTTTTGTCTGGCTGGGCGGCAGGATCTTCCAAAGATCCGTTGCCTGCGGCTTTTGCAGTGGTCTCCAAAACCGTATTTTTTTCTGCTTCCGGTGTGGAGTTTGGAAAAAGTGAGCAGCCGGTAATAAGGCACAGGGATAATACCAGTGCAAGGATGGCATGCAGATATTTTTGTGTTCGCTGTTTCATAGAAATCTCCTTTTTGGGATACAATGACCATCCTGATGCCAGAGTGCAGTGGACGGCGTTCTTTGAGATGATTATATATTATATGTAGGAAAATTACAACGTATGTGGCATAGGGCGTCTTGACGAAAGCCGCCTAAACGCTTATACTTACATCATTAGAATGCCCCAAAAGGGGGATGGAAAGAGGGATTTAAATATGTGTCAGGATTGTAAGAAAAAGCCGTATTATATTACAACTGCCATCGCATATGCTTCCGGTAAGCCGCATATCGGCAACACCTATGAGATCGTGCTGGCAGATAGTATTGCAAGATATAAGAGAGCCCAGGGCTATGATGTGTTCTTCCAGACAGGTACTGATGAGCACGGACAGAAGATCGAGGAGAAGGCAGAGGCTGCAGGCATTACTCCAAAGGAGTTTGTGGACAAGGCTGCAAGGGAGATCAGGCGTATCTGGGATCTGATGAACACTTCCTATGATAAGTTTATCCGCACCACAGATGCTGACCATGAAGCACAGGTACAGAAGATTTTTAAGAAGCTCTATGACCAGGGCGATATTTACAAAGGCGCTTATGAGGGACTTTACTGTACTCCATGTGAGTCTTTCTGGACTCCATCTCAGTTAGTAGATGGAAAGTGCCCTGACTGTGGCAGAGAGGTTAAGCCGGCAAAGGAAGAGGCATATTTCTTCCGTATGAGTAAATATGCTCCTCAGCTGATCGAGTACATTAACGCTCATCCTGAGTTTATCCAGCCTGTTTCCAGAAAGAATGAGATGATGAACAACTTCCTTCTTCCGGGACTTCAGGATCTGTGTGTATCTAGAACTACCTTTGACTGGGGTATTCCGGTATCTTTCGATCCAAAGCATGTTACCTATGTATGGCTGGATGCGCTGACCAATTATATTACCGGTATCGGCTATGACTGCGACGGAAACAGCACTGACCAGTTTAAGAAATACTGGCCTGCAGACCTGCATCTGATCGGTAAGGATATTATCCGTTTCCATACTATTTACTGGCCGATCTTCCTGATGGCTTTAGGCGTACCCCTTCCAAAACAGGTATTTGGTCATCCGTGGCTGCTTCAGGGTGATGGCAAGATGAGCAAATCCAAGGGAAATGTTCTTTATGCAGATACTCTGGTAGATTTCTTCGGCGTAGATGCAGTGCGTTACTTTGTGCTTCATGAAATGCCATTTGAAAATGACGGCGTTATCTCCTGGGAGCTGATGGTAGAGCGTATGAACTCTGACCTGGCAAATATCCTTGGAAACCTTGTAAACCGTACTATTTCCATGAGCAACAAGTACTTTGGCGGTGTTGTAGAAAACAAAGGCGCTGCAGAAGCTGTTGATGAAGATTTAAAGGCTGTTGTATTAGATGAAGTTAAGAAGGTTGACGCAAAAATGGCCCAGCTGCGTGTGGCAGATGCCATGACAGAGATCTTCGGCATTTTCAGAAGATGCAACAAGTACATTGACGAGACAACTCCATGGACTCTTGCAAAGGATGAGGCTAAGAAAGACCGTCTTGCAACTGTTCTTTACAACCTGACAGAGGCTATTACTATCGGTGCTTCCCTGTTAGAGGCATTTATGCCTGAGACTTCTGAAAAGATCTTAGCCCAGTTAAATACAAAGAAGAGAGAGCTGGATGAAATGGATACTTTTGGTCTGTATCCTTCAGGAAATAAGGTAACAGACAAGCCTGAGATCCTTTTTGCCCGTATGGATATTAAGGAAGTTATGGCAAAAGTAGAGGAAATGCATGCAGCTGCAGCAGCAGAAACTGCAAAACCGGCAGAAGAGGCAGCTGAGGATGACGGCATCGACTTAGAGCCAAAGGCTGAGATCACCTACGATGATTTTGCAAAACTGCAGTTCCAGATCGGTGAGATCGTTAAGTGCGAAGCAGTGCCGAAGTCCAAAAAACTTCTCTGCTCCCAGGTAAAGATCGGAACCAAGACCCGCCAGATCGTAAGCGGCATCAAGGCTCATTACTCACCAGAGGAAATGGTAGGAAAGAAGGTTATGGTAGTAACTAACTTAAAGCCTGCTAAATTAGCCGGAGTCGTATCCGAAGGCATGATCCTGTGTGCAGAAGACTCAGAGGGAAATCTGTCCTTAATGGTACCGGAGAAGAAGATGCCAGCCGGAGCTGAGATCTGTTAATTGATCAGTAGATGCAACTGCTGTCTGATAGTGGAATTATTATAAATGTATTTTTTGTCTGCGGTTGCAGATATATGAGTGTATATGAGTGAGATGTAAAGGGAGAGGGGAAAGATTCCCCTCCCTTTTTCGCGCATATACGGGACTTTTTAAGTAAGATTTCGAGAGAACATTAAGCAAGCACAGGAGGAATGATCATGAGAATCAGTCTGGAACAGGCACTTAATATCCTTATGGATCATGTAACACATGGAAAAACAGAGAGAAAAACTTTGGAGGACTGCCTGGGGCTGGTACTTTCGGAAGATGTGTATGCACTTCTTGATATGCCTCCTTTCAGCCGTTCTGCGCAGGATGGGTATGCTTTGTGCTCTAAGGACAGCATAGGGGCCACTGGAGAGAACCCGGTTAAGCTGAAGGTTACAGGAAAGATTTATGCAGGGGATCATCTGGATGTGCAGGTCAGACCAGGAGAGGCAGTCCGGATCATGACAGGGGCAATGGTCCCGGCGGGCGTAGACTGTGTCCTTCGTCAGGAAGATACAGATGAAGGAGAAGATGTGGTTCAGATTTATAAAGAGGTAGAACCTGGCTGCAGCATCTGTTTTAAAGGAGAAGAGTATAAAAAAGGCCATACATTGCTTCACGCAGGTACAAAGATCGATGCAGCAGCTCTGGCTGTTGCCAGTGGAAACGGCATTATGGAGCTGCCTGTGTATGAACGTGTAAAAGCAGCAGTTGTTTCTTCAGGCAGCGAGGTGGTGGAGCCTGGTACTCCTTTGACACTTGGAAAAATATATAATACAAATACTGTATACATGAAAGCACGTTTAAGCCAGTTAGGTGCAAGAGTGATGATGACCCGGACTGTAGGAGATGATCTGGAGGTTATGGCAGAAGCTTTGAAAGAGGCGGCAGATCAGGCAGAATTGGTAGTCACTACTGGAGGTGTTTCCGTAGGTCAGAAAGACCTGACAGAAGAAGCGCTGCTTTCTATTGGGGCAGAGATCTTGTTTCACGGTATTGCCATTAAACCGGGAATGCCTACCCTTGCAGCTGAAAAAGATGGGGTGTTGTTTATAGGACTTTCCGGAAATCCATTTTCAGCGGCAATCCCATTTGAAATGTTTGTACGTGAGATCCTGTCATTAAAAATGGGCGATCCGGATCTGAAACTGCGCCGGGAAACTCTTACCGCTGTAACCGGTTTCTCAAAAAACAGCAGAAGGCGTCGCTTTTTAAGAGGAAAAGCAGAAGGAAAGGAAGTATGGCTTCCAGACCAACAGGCCAATGGGCAGATGCGCAGTATGGTAGGCTGTAACTGCCTGATCGAGATACCGGCAGGAAGCGGACCGGTAAAAGCAGGGGATAAGGTAGAGGTGCTGTGGCTGTAACGGTATTTTAGCGGCAGGGGCATTTTTATTACGATGAATACTTGATTTAGGGGTTAGCATATGTTATAATGTTGGTAGCCGAGAAAAGATATGGGTGTGTCATTTGACCGCCAAAAAAGAATCCCCAGCAGTTGCAGCTGCTGGGGATTCATCTCTCTTTGTGCGGTTGAGAATCCGCTTTAGGCTAATTGTCGCGATCATGTCTGTCTAGCCATTTGCATATGTAGTAGCCAACTACTTCTGCTGCGACCGACACTAGAAAAGATATGAATATAGCCATTCTCCCGCCTCCTTTCTGTTGCCAGAATAGGGTGCGACAACAGATTGATTATAGCGGGGGCGGGGGATTTTACAATAAGGCTTTTTGGGAGTTTAAGAGCTAAAAAGTAAATAACAGTGCTGAGGTCTAGAGGCTGTAGCGCTCGATCATCAAAAGATGAACGATTGCACAAAAAATGTAAATTATTAACAAAATTATTGTATAATATACACAAAAACAAAAAATATTTTCGATACTTATTATCAATAGACACCAGACTTTTTTAATCTTATAATAAAGATAACTTCATAAAGCAGATTTCATATGTATATTCCGGAGATGGGTCCGGAGTTTCTACCAACTACCGTAAAGAGTTGACTACATAGTGTATATGGCAGGTAAGTACTTGTTATATGTAAATGCGTGCGGTTTTGGTGACAGATGAAGATCGATCCAGTAAGGAGCCGCACATATCGCGGCTCCTTTTATAATGTTCTCCCGGAATCTTTCTGTGTCTGATCTTGTGAGTAAATTTTTTGTCAGATGCATCTGGCAGAAAATCAGCTGCAAGATCAGGTGCAGGAAAGACTCTGAGAGGACACAATGCCAGATATCTGGAAAAAACTGTGAGCTGCAGATCCTGTAAGCCTGCAGGTATAGATGAGCGCATGAAATACTTTGAGCAACGGGGAAGCTTAAAGGCTGGAAAGATCAGAAAAAATTGCAAAAAGGGGGGTATAGTGAACACCAGAACGCAGACGGCTGTTAGTGAAGGAAATATGTGAAAGTGAGGCTTTATTTTATGGAAAAAAGGGAAGGTTTTTTCGGAAGATTTTTTGGGATTTCACAGAGTGGATCAAACATGCGTACAGAGCTATTGGCAGGCATTACAACCTTTATCACAGTTGCCTATATCCTGATCTTAAATCCACAGATCTTAGCAGATCCATTTGTGATCACCGGAGATGTGGCAATGGCGGCAAAGGTATCAAATGGTGTGTTCATTGGTACTTGTATCGGTGCGTTTATCGGAACCTTTCTCTGTGCTGTTTATGCTAAAGTACCATTGGCACAGGCACCTGGAATGGGATTAAATGCATTTTTTGCATACACCGTAGTTTTAGGAATGGGTTATACCTATAACCAGACACTGACCATTGTATTTTTATCAGGTGTGTTGTTTATTGTGATCACAGTTGTGGGCCTTCGCCAGGCGATCATCCGGGCCATACCGGAATCTATTAAAATGGCGATCACTCCGGGGATCGGGCTTTTTATTACAATCATAGGACTGAAAAATGCAGGTATCGTTGTCAGCAATCCGTCTACACTGGTAAGTATGGTAGACTTTGCACAGTGGAGAAATGGTGGGAATACAGAACTGATCTGCGGAGCACTGGTTGCTTTATTCGGTCTGATCGTGATCAGTGTTTTAAATGCAAGAAGAGTAAAAGGCTCTATCTTTTTAGGGATCGTGGCAGCAACTTTAGCAGGTATTCCCTTAGGCGTTACAAAATTATCATCCTTTGATCTGAATCTGGCAAATAAATTCAGGGATTTTGGGGAAGTATCTCTGTTTAAGCTGGATATAGCCGGATTATTTGAAGGAAAGAGCGTGACAGAAGCTGTATTTATTATTATCATGCTTGTGCTTAGCTTTTCACTGGTAAATATGTTTGACTCTATGGGAACGCTGATGGGAGCAGGAAGACAGTCTGGTCTGGTGGATGAAAATGGGGAAGTCATCCACATGCAGGAAGCGTTAATGGCAGATGCTATCTCTACAGCAGCAGGAGCATTAATGGGAACTTCTACAGTTACAACGGTTGTAGAGTCCAGTGCAGGTATTGCAGAAGGCGGAAGAACAGGAATGACCAGTCTTGTAACAGCAGTTGCTTTTCTGGCAGCCATTGTGTTTGCACCGGTAGTTGGCATCGTACCTGCAGCAGCAACTGCTCCGGCACTGATCTTTGTAGGTGTGCTGATGCTTGGAAATATCAAAGATGTGGATTTTTCTGAGCCAACAGATGCAGTGGCATCCTTCTGTACGATTGTATTTATGCCATTTACCTATTCGATCGCAAATGGCATTGCAATGGGTCTGATCACTTACTGTCTGTTAAAGGTTTTCACTAACAAGGCAAAAGAGGTAGAGGTACTTACATCAGTAATTGCAGTAGTATTCGTTTTCCGCTATGCATTTATGACATTAGGGTAAAAATGTCCGGGGTTCTGGGGTCAAGGAGGAAACATATGGAAAATAATATATTTGCTTTAAAAGGAAATATTATATACGCAAAAGACAGCAAAGAACTGTGCATTAATGAACAGAGTTATCTTGTCTGTGAAAATGGAAAGGTTCAGGGGATTTATTCTAAACTTCCGGAAGATATGAAGGATATCCCGGTAGAAGATATGGGCGATAAGCTTATTATCCCGGGACTTACAGATCTTCATGTTCATGCGCCTCAGTATTCCTTCAGGGGTCTTGGAATGGATATGGAGCTTCTTGACTGGCTGGAAACCAATACATTTCCGGAAGAAGCGAAATACAAAGATCTGGAATATGCAAAAAAAGCATATGGCATTTTTGCAGAACAGATGAGAAAAAGCGCTTCTACAAGGGCGTGTATTTTTGCAACGATCCATAAAGAGGCAACGATCTTACTTATGGATCTGATGGAAGAAAGCGGGCTTTCTACTATGATCGGAAAGGTAAATATGGACCGCAACAGCCCGGATTATCTGCGGGAGCTGTCAGCAGAAGAATCAGAAGAAGCCACCAGAGAGTGGCTGAAAATGGCAGCTGATAAAAATTATGACCACACAAGGCCGATCCTTACACCACGGTTTATACCAAGTTGTACCGATGAACTGATGGAACGGTTAAAAGGTGTTCAGGGAGATTTTGGTCTGCCTGTGCAGTCCCACCTGTCTGAAAATCAGGGAGAGATCGCCTGGGTGAAGGAATTATGCCCCTGGTCCGGATTTTATGGGGATGCCTATGATCATTTTGGCCTGTTTGGGGGAGAGTGCCATACGGTCATGGCTCATTGTGTTTATTCTGGTGAGGAAGAAATCGCCCGTATGAAAGAAAAAGGCGTATTTATCGCCCATTGCCCTGATTCCAACACCAATCTTTCCTCTGGTGTGGCTCCGGTGCGCAGGTATCTGGAAGAGGGAATGAACATAGGACTGGGAAGTGATGTAGCAGGTGGAACAAGTGAAAATCTGTTTGCAGCTATGGCACAGTCCATTCAGGTATCCAAGCTTCGCTGGAGACTGTTTGATGATTCTTTAAAGCCGCTGACCATTGAGGAAGCTTTCTATATGGCATCTAAGGGCGGTGGAGCTTTCTTTGGAAAAGTAGGAAGCTTTGAGCCGGGGTATGAATTTGATGCAGTGGTCTGCGATGACAGCCGCTTAAAACATCCCCAGCCACTGACTGTAAAGCAGAGGCTGGAGCGGATCATTTATCTGGGGGATGAGAGAGAAGTAGCAGGAAAATATGTAGAAGGCAGAAAGCTGTTTTAAATGTGATAAAAAAGGGTTTTGCAGGCAAAGAGGTGTGGAGAGATCCATGCCTCTTTTGCGAATTATAAACATTTTTCCAGTTGTCCGGTCCGCTTGTAAACCATTCATCTTCATGCTATTATGTATACAGTAATCTGTTGCAGGGCAACAAGATCTTGTATTGGCGTAATAGACTTACAGACAAAACTTCTCTGGGCAGCAGAAAGGACAAAAACACGATGAAATACGATTTTACAACAGTTTTAGACAGAAAAGGAAAAGATTCTATTGCAGTGGAACCATTTGAGGCTGACTGGATCAAGTGGCCGGGAACGGTGAAGGAAGGTTTTGACATTATCCCCATGTGGGTAGCAGATATGAACTTTCCGGCTGTACATACTATTCCGGAAGCCATTATTGAGAGAACAAAGCATACCACTTATGGCTATTTTTCCCCAAGAGAGGAATATTTTGACGCCATTATCCGGTGGCATAAAAACAGAAATGGTGTGGAAGGGCTAAAGCCAAAGCATATCGGGTATGAAAATGGCGTTTTAGGCGGTGTAGTCAGTGCGTTAAATGTACTTTGCTCTAAAGGTGACAGTGTACTTTTACATTCCCCCACTTATATCGGTTTTACCAACAGCCTTACCAACAACGGTTATCACATTGTCCACAGCCCGTTAGTAAAGGATGAGAATAATGTATACCGTATGGATTTTGAGGATATGGAGAAGAAGATCAT
>OLRX01002138.1_pt1 | contig 13144 bp, 11 predicted proteins | sample 1672991 | NCBI WGS metagenome assembly OLRX01 (sample SAMEA3136744, study PRJEB25190) | human gut metagenome | biome: human gut; feature: human-associated habitat; material: faeces | place: Austria | collected 2013
TGGCGCGCGCACTGGTGCACTCGCCGCCTATCATTATTGCGGACGAGCCCACCGGCAACATAGACCCGGAGCTGAGTGTGGAAATTATGGAGCTTCTGCAGGCTATCAACAGTGTGGGCACCACCATTGTGGTGGTGACGCACGAGCGGGACCTGGCCCAGCGCTTCCATAAGCGCATGATTGTCATCGACCACGGCGAAGTGATAGACGACGGCCTTGCAAGGGTAAGGGGGGCGCGCGTATGAACTGGTCCAGCTTCAAATACCTTGTCAAGCAGGGCTGGCACAACATGGTGGCCAACCGCCTGATGACGGTGGCCTCGCTTGGCGTTTTGACAGCCTGCCTTGTCATCACCGGCATCGCGGGCATCCTCAGCGTCAGCGTCAGCAACTTTGTGCAGAGCCTTGGCGACAAGGACATGATAGAAGTGTTCATCTCCGACGAAGCCACCGACGAACAGATAGATTCCTGGCGCGGGCAGCTGCCGCAGCTTGCAAACGTGGCCTCGTGCGAGTTTATCTCCAAGGCGCAGGCCGTGGAGGATATGAAAGAGGAAATGGGCGAATACGCCGACGTTTTGCAGGATTACGAGGGCGAAGGCAACGAGGCGAACCCGCTGCCCGCCTCGTTCCGCATCTATGTAACGGACATCGCCCTGCTGGACGATACCGTGGCCGCCATTCAGCAGGTGGGCGGCGACATGTTCTACCGCATCAATTCGCCCACAGAGCTGGGCGACATTCTGGTGCAGATGCGCCGTGTGGTGAACGTGGCGGGCTGGGGCCTTGTGGCCGTGCTGGGCATCGTGAGCGTGGTTATCATTTCAAACACCATCCGCCTGACGGTGTTCGCCCGCCGCAAGGAGATTAACATTATGAAATTCGTGGGGGCCACTAACGCCTTCATCCGCATGCCGTTCTTTGTGGAGGGCATGACGGTGGGCGCGCTGGCCGGCCTTATCTCCACCGTGCTGGTGGGCGGGGCGTATTTTGCCGCCCTGAAGGCGCTGGCGCAGCCCGGCGCCATGTGGCTGGATGAATTCACCCAGTGCCTGTACCCGTTCCATGTGGTCATCCTGCCGCTGGCCGGCATTTTCATTCTGTTCGGCATGTTCATCGGCTCTGCCGGGTGCGCCTTCAGCATCCGCAAGCATCTGAAAGTGTAACGAAAGGGAACCTACCATGGCAAGACAGAAAAAACTGGTGCGCGCTGTGTGCGCCGTGCTGGCGCTTTTGATGCTGGCAACACTGGTGCTGCCCGCGCTTTCGCGCGCCTTTGCAGACGACGAGACGCCCGCTGAAAAGGTAGAGCGCCTGCGCAAAGAGATATCCGCCCTGCACGAGCAGATCAAGGACAGCGAGGCAAGCGAGAAAAATGCGCAGCAGACAAAGCTGTATTACCAGCAGCTTTCCAACACGTTGAGCGCGCAGCTTGCCGCCCTTCAGGAGGACATCGAGGTGCGCAAAAGCGACCTTGAAAAGAAAAATTTGGCCATTGCCCAGGCTGCGGAAGAGCTGGAGGCTGCAAGGGAGGCCTTTGAGGAGCGCCTGCGCGGCATGTACGAGATGCGCTCTTCCAGCAACCTTTCCATTCTGCTGGGCATCGACGACATCAGCGACGCCATGCGCTTTGCCGAAAACCTGCAGCAGATAGCCGTCAGCGACAACCAGCTCATCACCGAAATGCATGAAAAGCAGCAGAAGCTGGAAAGCCAGCGCGAGGAGATAAACGCCGCGCTGGACGAGCTGAACGCCCAGCAGGCCGAGCTGGAGAGCACGAAGGAATCTTACCAGCAGACTATCCAGAGGGCCGACGAAACTATCACGGCCGAGCAGGCCCAGCAGCAGGTGTTCGAGGAAGCGGACGCCGAGCTGCAGGCGCAGTTCAAGCAGGCCCAGAAGGAGTGGGCCGCGTGGGCGGGCTCCAGCACGGGCAACAGCTATGTGCTGGGCGACGGTAAGGGCCAGTTCCAGTGGCCTATTCCGGGCTACACCACGCTTTCCAGCGATTTCGGCACCGTGCGCTGGATATACGGTGTAAAGGACGTGCACCGCGGCATGGACGTACCCGCCCCTGCGGGCACGCCCATCTATGCGGCGGCGGACGGCGTTGTGTCTACCACGGCGCACTGGAGCTACGGCACCTGCGTGAAGATAAGCCATTCGCCCAGCCTTGTCACCATCTACGGGCACATGTCCGCCCGGGCGGAGGGCATCACGGACGGCGTGTTCGTCACGCAGGGCCAGCTCATCGGGTATGTGGGCTCTACCGGCAACTCTACGGGCAACCACCTGCACTTTGAGGTGAATGTGAACGGCACGCCCGTGTCGGCCTGGCCGTATCTGAACGGAGGCTGAACGCCCGCCCTTTTGGGGAAAGGATGAGTTTATGAACAAAAAGATAACGGTGAACCTGGCGGTGGCCATTGCCATCCTTGCCATGACCGTCACGTTCGTCGTCACCATGATTTTGTCCACACAGATATTCAACTCTACGGTATCCAGCGTGCGGCAAAAGCAGGTGATGTACAACAACATTGCCGAGATAGACAAGGCCGTGCGCGCCAACTATTACGGCGAGATAAACGACACCACCCTTTATGACATGATGGGCGCGGGCTATATGGCGGGCATCGGCGATGCGAACGCCCTGTACTATACAGCTGCGCAGTACACCGAGTACAAGGGCATCCAGTCCGGCAAGGTGGTGGGCGTGGGCGTGGACGTGGTGGGCACCTCCTCGGCAAAGCGGTCGTATACCTGTTGCGGCGTGATGGTGACCTTGTCCAGGAACGTCTCGCCCCGGTAGTTCACCTGCAGCGGCACCACGTACATGCCGAAGCGCTCGATGTCCTCCGGGGGAACGTCCGTGCACGAGTCAACGACGAGCGCGATGCGGGAAGAGTCCATGGGGCCTGCTTTCGATCGAGTGCTTCTCTATCTTGTATTAAAAACTAGATTACGTGCTTTTTATCACCATGTCAACAAGTTGTAGTAATTGACGCAGAAACCCTTTCTTGCTATGCTCCCCCGATACGACCCGCAAAAAGCGCTCGAACCGGAAGGCACGGCCCATGAAAGACGTCAGCGCAACGCCCTACGCCCAGCGGCTTCTCGAGCTGCACTTGCCCCGCTACGGGGAGATACCCCGCATCGACCTGTACATGGACCAACTGGTGGGTTTTCTTGAAGACACGCTGGCTCCGCTGTACCAGCCCGGCGAGAAGATCATCACGCGTTCCATGGTGAACAACTACGTGAAGCAGGGCGTGCTGGCGGCGGCGGCCGGCAAGAAGTACTCGCGTGACCACGTGGCCTACCTCGTGGTCATCTGCACGCTGAAGCAGACATTCTCGCTCTCGGAGATAGACCTTCTCATTCGCCGCCAGATAGCAACGTTCGACACAGGCGTGGCCTACGACTACTACTGCGATGCGTTCGAGGCGGCCGTCCGCGCGCTGTTCGGAGCCCGCCCCGCCAGCCCCCAGGGCCTTGCCAGCGGCGATGCGCCTGGCGACTTCGAGCGCGACCTGGTGCTGGCGTCCACGGCAGCCGTGGCCTACACGCTTCACATCAAGGCCAGCGTCGCTCTCATACGGGAGGAGCCCGCTGGGGGAATTGACTCGCAAGGCGTTGCAGGGCCTGCGTAACCACATGAAAAACCCTCGCCTTTGAAGGGCGCCCCCGCTCGATGGTCGGTTACAATAAAGGGGCCGGCCTTTCGGTCCGGCACCCCGGAAAGCAACGCAACGTAAGGAGGGCGATCGGTGGAGGCACTCGTGCTCGCACTGCTCATGCTCGCGGCCGTCCTGCTCTCCTCGGTGATCGACCAGCTTGTCCCCAAAGTGTCCTCCCCGCTCATCCAGATCGGACTGGGCCTGCTCATCGCCCTTTTCGCCCCCTCGCAGATCAACATTACGCTCGACCCCGACCTGTTCCTCGTGCTGTTCATCGCGCCGCTCCTGTTCGACGAGGCCAAGAACGTGGACAAGGGCGCGCTGTGGAAGAACCGCCGGCCCGTGCTGTCGCTGGCCATCGGCCTGGTGGTGGTCACCGCCCTTATCATCGGGTTCGCCGTCGAATGGCTCGAGCCCTCCATCGGCCTGTTCGCCGCCTTCGCGCTGGGAGCCGCGCTCGGCCCCACCGATGCCGTTGCCGTGGCGTCGCTCTCGAAGGAGACGGACATCGCACCGCGCGACAAGAGCATCTTGGAGGGCGAGTCGCTCATCAACGACGCCTCGGGCATCGTGGCGTTCCAGTTCGCCCTTGCGGCGGCCACCACGGGCACGTTCTCGCTGCTTAACGCCTCGCTCGACTTCGTCGTGAGCTTCTTCGGCGGCATCGCCATCGGCTTGGCGTTGGGGTATTTGGGCAACTTCCTCGTGCGGCGCGTGCGCTCGTGGGGCCTCGAGAACACGACGTTCCACGTGCTGTTCGAGGTGTTCACGCCGTTCATCGTGTACCTCGTGGCCAACCAGCTGGGCACGAGCGGCATCATTGCCGTGGTGGCGGCGGGCCTGGTGAACGTCATATCGCCGCGCACCATCGGGCCCTCTATCTCGCGCATGAACATCGTGTCGTCCAGCGTGTGGCGCGTGCTGTCGTTCGCGCTGAACGGCATCGTGTTCGTGTTCCTGGGCACGCAGCTGCCGAAGGCCATGCAGGGAACCTGGGACGACGTGAGCATCGACAACGGCGTGCTCATCGGCTACATCCTGCTGCTCACGCTCATCTACGTGGCGGTGCGCTTCGTGTGGCTGCTCGCCATGGAGCGCTACCACTCGCACCGCGCGCCGGAGGGCCAGCGGCCGGGATGGCGCGCCGACGTGCGCTCGTCGCTGGTCATGGCGCTGGGCGGGCCGAAGGGCACCATCACGCTGGCCGTGGTGCTCACCATACCGGTGACGTACCTCGACCCGTTGCGCGGCGTCGTGGCCTTCCCCCAGCGGGAACTCATCATATTCTTGGCCTGCGGCGTCATCCTGGTCACGCTGCTCTTGGCCACGTTCGTGGTGCCGCTGCTGGCGCCGAAGAAGCCCCCGACCGACGAGGATCTGCGCTGCGACGAGACGCAGGTGAGCCTGGAGATACTGCGCTCCGTGATAGAGGAGCTGGCCGCGCGCCAGACGCCCGAGAACCGCACGGCCACGCAGACGGTCATCCACTCGTACAACCAGCGCATTGCGCGCATCAAGAACAGCAACGACATCCTGGACGAGCCGAACACCGCCCTGCGGCTGCGCGCGCTCGATTGGGAGCAAGACTACGTGCTGAAGCTCATCGAGGCCGAGGAGGTCTACCCTATCGTGGGCTACCAGTACCTAAGCCGCCTCGCGCACATAGAGAACCTGCTGAAGCACCATGCGGGCCGCTGGTCGCTGCAGAACGCCTACCTGCGGATGCGCGCGCTGGCCCGCACCGGATGGCACCGCCTGCTAAGCGGCCTGCCCGGCGTGAGCCCCACCGAGCGCACTCAGGCCATCCGCGAGCTGCAGATCAAGGGCTCCGAGCACGTGATCGCGAAGCTGCAGGCCATGCTGACCTCGCCGGAGTGCAACGAGCCGGCCGAAGACGTGAGCGCGCTGGTCATGGAGTACCAGCGCACCATCTCGATGCTGCGCAACGCGAACCCCTCCATCACCGCGCTCACCCGCACCGGCGCCTTGGCGACGGACGTGGAGCGCTTGGGGCTGCGCTTGGAGCTGGAGCAGATCCAGACCCGCTACGAGGAGGGCGACCTCTGCCGCGCCTCCGCGAAGCGCCTGCGCGAGAACGTGTACCTGATGCAGGTGGATTTGGAGGACAACGTGTAAAAAAGAGGCATTCCGAAACCCGAAATCCCGCTTTACGCTGTACGAACGAAGGCTGGTCGAAGACTTTACTTCCCAACCATCCCTACAATGAGAAGTTAATCACTTTGCGCACCGGAGAGTTCGTCATCACCAGCTCGAAGTTCGTATCGGTGATGTTCTGCTTGTACTCGGTCTTGTCCTCATAGTTCCCATTGATAGTAAAGGGGATGTGCACCGTCTGAGTCGAATGGGGTTCGACCGCGAAACCAAGCCCCTCGTCCTCGAAATTATCGTACTCAACCTGCAACAAATCGGTATCCCATAAGAAATATGTATTGCGACGTTCTGGAAACAGCTTCAACCCCAGTAGGTAAATGCCACCCTCATCGGCAGAGTCTCCGTCGTTGAAAACCTCCAACTCAAGATCTATCACGCTCGGTGAGTCTAACCCTGCAACGTATGGCGTATTCTCCCGATCCTTTGCGTACACGTTGACGAATTCGTTATACGACATCACACTCGCGTCCACGAGCCTCACTGAGTAATCATTCGTGTTCTCCATGCGCTTGTTCGTGATGAAGCAGCCCTCGAGCGCCACCATGTCACCCTCACCGTAACGCTCAGTCGTGATCGGCGGCCATGCAGCCTCAGCCTGCACCGCCCAGATACGCAGCCCCACGAGCACAACCACCGCCGCAGCGGCAAGGCCAATCGTCCGCTTTACAGCCACCTTCACAATCGTCCCCTTTCGCACCCAAGCGCACCCCGAGAGGAATCTTCGGTCACCGTCTCAATCACACATTCTCTCGCCCGTCCAATATTAAGATCATCCTTACCAGTCACACGACCCTGCTCCATATGGATCACAACGTCGCACCATTGCTCGATTGCACGCTGATCGTGCGAGGCCATGATCACCGTTGCTCCTCGTTCTCGCTCGGCATGGACAATGCGCTCCAGAAGTTCCACACCATCAGTGTCGAGCGCGTTTGTCGGCTCGTCGAGCAAAAGCAAGCCGGGCGTCTCCATGATCGCGGCTGCAATACCGAGGCGCTGCTTCATACCGAGTGAGTAAGCGCGGTATTTCTTGGCTTTTGCCTCCAATAGCCCCACTCGACTTAGTGCAAAATCAATACCCTCATCATCAACAATGTTTCGTATACCCGCGAGCAGTTTCAGATTCCCAAAGCCCGTGTACGATTCCAGAAATGCCGGATTCTCGATGAGCACGCCCGCATTCGGCGGGAAGTATATGTCTTTAAATAGTACCTTACCGTCGAAGGAGATAGAGCCAGCGCTCGTTTTAATGAATCCCGCGATCGCACGGAGAAGCATCGTTTTGCCCGATCCATTGATGCCTACGAGCGCAGAAACCGTTCCCGACCCAAACGAAAGCGTCACGTCGTTCAAGACTCCCGATCTCCGTAAAGTTTTTGAAACATGGTTAACCACGCAATTCATCCGACACCCTCTTTCTCCACGATGTCGATCCGTGACACCACGATCATGCCCACAAGCGCCACACAAACGACAACAATGCCTGACAGCACCGACCCAACCACGGGGCTAAGCCCATCGTGCGCCAAACCATCGACTCTGATCGACATGATAAATCCGCCTAAAAGCCAATCTCTGTCATAGAAAGCCGATGCAAACAAGTACACCACTGTGAACACATAACTCAGCATAGGGCGGATCATTATTGACAGCAGCAGTTGAATAAGACATATAGCCAGCAGTGCGAGGAAGGCACAAACGCAAAACCCCGCAACACTCGCACCCGCCGTATAGGTGTACGACGATAGATACATCGCATTCGCAAGGCCGGTTGTCACAACCAGGGAAAGTGACCCACCCGTCAAAACGACGAACACGAACGACACGCCGAAGGCGCTGATGAAGAACGAAGTCGCATGCACCGCCACCCACATGCATTTCGAAAGCCACCAAGTGGATCGACTACCCGATAGGAGCATGACATGCTTTCCCACGCCGATCATGTTTTCATAAGGATATCCAAGGGTCATGAATGCGATAGCTAAAAGTGCAAGCATCCATGGTGCGGGGAACTGATACGGCGTTTGGGAGTCCGGTAGCGGCACATAGGCACCCGCCAGCATGTAGGCAATATAATCCCCCCAGGTCCTATCGGAAGGAACAGAACTTTGAGAAACTAACGCGCCGCAGAGCAAAGCAAACGTCACAACAACAACGGCAAGCTTCCACCACCCCCACCTCGCACTGTCCTTCAAGTCGCCCAAAACCAGCCTGATCGTCATCATAGCAAATCACGCTTCCGCTCCATCAAGGCAAATCCTACCGAAATCGCTATGCATAATGCGAAGAATCCTGCCACAACCCACGGGTTCGACCGAGCCACTCCGCTCACTGGACGGAGAAAATCAAAAGGGGTAAGAGCGGTCTGAACGATGTCATAAAAAACGTTTTCACACGCAAACCTCACTCCGATAAGCACAAGATACGGCAACACCGTGAGCGCAACTACATCCCGCACTGCGCATCCAGTCAGCATGACAAGAACCGCCCATACACCCGAGAATCCAGCAATGAGCACGATATAGCACACACTGTAGAGAATCGGTTCGTTATAGAACAATTCCGACCAAAAAGAGGCCTCGTCGATTCCGAAATAGAATTCACTCGTCACATCAGGAACACGAGCGGGTACAAGACACGCGATCACTATGAGACCGAGCACGACGGGAACGGCGACCGCCGCAGCTCCCGATGCAAAGGTCGCCGCCCCTTTCGCGAGCAGATATCCGCTTCGTGGCGCGCGCGATGCAATCTGCATCGCGTAGCCCGACGAGCGTTCCATCATATACGACCATGCATACGGCAAAACAGCGAGCAGGGGCACGAGCATGAAGAACAGATATGTCGTCATCCGATTGAAGTCGGCTACCAACCAGTATCGAAAGCACGTGAGAATCGAAGGATCAAACCATTTCGTCTCGTATAACGCAGCAGCCATATAACTCGCATGGTAAATCGTGAAATAGTTGATGAACGAGGTGGCAACTGAAAGAGCAGAGCCTATGATGATCGACGCTGCGAACATTTTGCTTCCGAACGCCTTCCTCAACTCAACACATACAAGATCCTTCATATCCCACTCACCTCCTCAGGTCCGTCATGGATATCAATGTTGTATTTTTGATTCAATGTGGTACCGATCGTAAAGAACGTGCGCACGTCCTCGTATCCAGCCCGCACAACATAAGCAGCCGTAAATTCACGAGTCTCTCCCGGCGATATATGGAAGCGATAATAGTTTTCGTGATCGATGCCCCCTTCGACTTCTGGAGCACCGTCAAAATAAATGAGTTCGCCGTTGTAAGGAACAGGGGTATGATCGAGACGCTGCCCAAGCACTAGATCGAACACCAACCAGTTGAACAAGCCAGACTCGTTTGTCGCATCAACGTTCTTCATTTGCATACGGCACACGAGAACATGGTCGTCTTTATCAAGTTCGATAGGCAACGCACGCTCCGTATCAAGTCCTGCATCTTCGAGCGAGTCAAAGTAATCTGCACTGAGAAGCGTAGCATCCATACACCCTGCCCAGTGAAAGAGCGCTGTATAGCCAACGTCGCTGCCTTCCATATCCTGTCGCGAATCGAGTGCTATTGCCTCACCCACGCCAACGTGGTAGGTGTGAACAGCTGCATAAGCCTGAAAAGCCTCTTCTTTGGCACGGTTTTGGAGATAGTTCCACAAATACAGTCCCGACAGCCCGAGGGCGATCACCATGATGATCGAACATAGAATTGCGATTGTTGTTCTACGAGACATCTTCTAGTCAACCTTTCTTGAAGGGTGAGGGAGCTAAAGTACTCCCCCACCCAGAAGATCACCCTTGATAAATAGCAGCACTACCTCATGATCGGGAAGGTGCCTTCACAGTCAGGCGTCCACTCGCCGCTTACGAAGCCGGTACCACCCGAGCGATACCCGCCAAGACGGCATTCTCTATGGCCATAATCCTCCCACACGCGATTGTATAGCTCGTACTGCTTCGGGCCGCGACACGTACCATATCCAGGTGTTGTACAGTCTATCCAGCCACCCACGTACGCATCTGCATAAAAATTGCAGTAAGCTAAACCGCTCCATTGCGTTACATTCACCCAGAACGACGAGTTGTCATCCTTCCAGCCCGTAGTCGGAGAAACACAGTTCGTCTCATCTTGGAAATTGAACCAATACGGCTTATTCGGCCAGCTTTCGCGCGGCTGGATGCCCATAGGATCGATTGCTGTCACATCGGTGCGCGTGCCGTCGGCAACTTCGTCAGCATACGCGTTGCTTACGCCGAGCGACACCACACCAACAGACGCAACGAGCACACCTGCCGCGAAAAACGAAAACATCCGCATCTTGAGGCTCGCGTTTTCTACTCTCATTTTCTTTGCTCCCTCTCTCTTGCGTGCCTTCATATTCGGGCCCCGTCGACGAGAACCTAGAAATACTCTAGCGAAAAGAAAGGCGACCGTCTGTAAACAGGCCATATGAAACAGAGAGAAAAACGTGGCGTTTACAGAAGCGAACTGGGATTATAGAAAGCCTTCCCAACCAATCGAATGCACTTGCATCTGCCGTGCGTCAGGCAACAATGGATTCGTACATGTCCGCAAGGCCCGTCTCCCGAGCCAAAAGTTCCACAAGTTGCGCTCGATTATGTACCTCGAGTAGGCGATAGGCCACGAGCCGCGCGGTGTTAATTGAGCCTGCTGAATACGACAAAGCATCAGCAATCTGCGCAGAGGTCATACCCTGCACAATGCCTGTAACAACATCAACCTGCAATGGGTTTAACCCGCGACCCACCAAATAACTGCGCACCCGACTCTCACATGCACTATTCTCAAGCTCGCGCGCTGCGATGCGGGCGCGCCACTCATCAGCCGTAAACTTACACGAAAGTCCAAGTCCGACAAGCGCAAGAAGAGTAACAGTTGACATTGCAAGCTGAAAGAACGACAGCGTCCACGCGAATCCAATCGAAGACAACTCTTGCCACAGTATTACGTTGCGTTCAACTCCCGCTGCGTACACAAACCCCGCAAATGCACCAAACGCGAACATGAGTGCGAACCACAGCACCGAGGAGGATCGGAATAGCCCCTTGTCGCAACACCATAGCACGAACAAGACAGGCAGGAACGCAGACGCGCACACAATCGCAACAGGAATTCCCATCGCATACAATACACCGCATGCAACAGCAAGCGCGACCACAGCTATACGCGAACGTCCGCTCGTCTGCGCAGAGAAAAACGCACATAGGATCACGATCACGACGATCATGAACAAAGTCTCGGCAAGTCCGAGAAACGGCATCGCGAGCCCCTTCCAGAGCCGCGACCACATAAAGCCCATCGCAGTGCAGAATACTGCGAACCAGCGCGCGGCAAGCGTCGCATCTCGGAAACAACGAGATGGTGCGGAATTCTTTCCGCCGGCAACACTATGCTCAAGGTGATTATACAGCGAGGCATCAGACGGCGTATCCGGGATTGGACGAAGCGACACGGCAGCAACCGATGACCCGGCGAATAAGACAGCGGCCACGGACGCCGTTGCAAGACCCATCCACGGCGCCACCACCTGAAACAAGAGCGCCGCTGCAACCGACGCAAAGCAACCGACACAGATCGAGATACGGGTACCCGAACAACTTCTCCCGCATTCCGTCGACAAACCAAACCTGGATATCAGCGCACTTCCCCAACCGGCCATACATAGCACATACGCGAAAGCTACTGCGAGCGTGATCGCAGGCCATATTCCAAAGGCCGATCTTACGAACCCGGGCAACATAGCAAAAACGCAACCCAACACTGCCGTCAACGCTCCGAACGCACACGCAGCAACGCGCGACCTGCACACGGCGCGTGCGAACAGGAATCCGGTCGGAATCCCCCCGGCCCAATCAAGCCGCCCGGTACCGTCCGAGTCTGAGACGTATCCGATACTTTTTACATTCGCGGTCCGCTCAGCATCCTCTCCTTCTACAGCATCCCCCCTTGCAACCAGACTTGCACCCGCGATGAGGAACAGCGCTGCCGCACAACCTACGTACACGCCTTCGCCTATCCACGCGGTACTACCCAAACTCGCAGTCGGAACGAGCAGAAGCGTGATCACTACGATGCCCGATGCGATAGCAACCGAAGCGCAGAAGCGAGCGAGCGAGGTCCTGTGCTCGGTCAAACGCGAGCACATGGGCACAGATGGGACAGGATCGTTTATCAGCGCTGTCGCGTCGTCTTCGTGCATCGCATAAAGACGACGCGCTTCGTCATAATTAATCACACCGAGCTTTCTGTACGCACGTTGCACGTACACGCGCACCGTAGACGCTTTAAGCCCCATGCGATCAGCCGCCTCCGCAGATGTGAGATCAGCGAGAACCCAGGCAACCGCCTCCATCTCACGGTCTGTAAGCCCCTTTTGAGAGATCGCACTTCGAAGTGCTGATGACATGGCCGGCTCGTTACGTATATCCGACCCCCCACTAGCGACCAGGGTAGTAGATAGAGCAAAAGGCATAGAGGCCGCCATCGCACTCGCTTCGCACGCCGCAACGCATGATGCTGACCGAGATGGCAGATCGGATGATGATTCTGAGTAGGCATCATCAGACTCGCTACAGCTCTCTTGCATGGCGGACTGACAGCCAACGGACGGCCCAACCCGGATGCGGCTAAGCACTGCGGCCAGCGCAAGTACGTCCGTAAGCAAAGCCATCGTAAGCACCCAACGAACTAAGTCGGATACCGTCGCGGGCAGCACGGACACGGCGGAGGCAAGCGCCCATAAACATGCGCCCGCCGCCCATGCCGCAACGACGCGAACACAGAAAACCCTGAACAGCACGCGCACGGTATCGTCTTTTGCCCAATCAAGCATCGCACGAATCCGATCATGTATGGCGGATGCGTTTTTCGCCTCATCGTCTTCGCTCGAAAACAGAGCAAGCATCCCCATAGAAACGACCACAATAAAGCATCCAGCTGTTGCAACCCATGCAATAGCTGGACACACGCCATCTAACCCACTGGGCGCGTATCCCCAAAATAGTACCGCCGCGAACAATGTGCCGCCGAAAAACGCCATTGCAGACGAAAGAGCACCCGACAACCCGTTCACTATCGGACAAACAGGCCGTGTAACGACGGTTTCAGCACTGTACATATATCCAATGCGCGCACAGCAGTACGCACACAAAAATGCACTGGTAAAGGCAAACAATTCAACCAAACCATCGAGAATCGCGTCCGCTGCCACTGCACTCGAAACGCCAACAAGCCGAAACACGACATC
>OLRX01002157.1_pt1 | contig 13038 bp, 10 predicted proteins | sample 1672991 | NCBI WGS metagenome assembly OLRX01 (sample SAMEA3136744, study PRJEB25190) | human gut metagenome | biome: human gut; feature: human-associated habitat; material: faeces | place: Austria | collected 2013
TTATGTCTTCTTTGTCTGCGGCGGATGCGGTGGCCGGAGCCATGGAGAGAGCCATTGATAAAGCTGCGCCTGTTGCTAAAACCTGTTTCATTTTCATAAGTATTACCTCCCTTTAGATACGAGTTGAGGCATTCCATAGATACATCCTTGTACCAAATGGAGTGCCTCTCTGTAAAAAAAGCATACAACAAAAACAGTCAAATGTCAACAGAAATTAGTGAAAAAAACAATGAAAAAGATGAAAAACAAAGAAAAACACAACGAAATACACAAAAGAAAAAACAAAAAACCACAAAAGCCATGGAAAAAATGTAGAGAGTAGAATAAAATAACAGATAATTTATAAAAAATTATACAAAAAACGAGAAGTATGGTACGAAATCATACAAATCAGGATTTCTTTGCTCACGAAGAAATTACGATAACCAGGATTTGGTTAAAATGTGGTTTGACATTTCAGGGGCGGATATTATACAATCATATTTAATCGAAAAAAATTCAGGAAAGGAGTATGCGGCAGTCAAAAAGAACTGAGAGGGTAAGCCCTGATGGCATGCACTGCTGCAGAACATAAAATGGAAGAATTATACGCTGCAATTGAGAAAAAAATCAAAGCTTCCGGTTATCCGCGTGAGATTTCCGGTGCAGATGTGTATGATGATATCTGCGACCAGATCGAGGGAAAAGAGAACGGAAGCTATATTCTTCTGTCCAAGTTTGAGGATGATGTAATCTTTGAGTATCATATCACGGTAATGGATGATGATTTTAATCTCGGGGTTCTTACCATGCGTACGCCTGAGGGAGTATTTGAGACCGATTTTGATGAATAAAAGAACTATTCAGACACGCTCTGGCAGAAGAGTTTGCCATACGAAATATCCTGTAAGGTAAGAAATCAGGAAGAGTCTGGATTAAGAAATACCAAAATACAATATTAAGAAATACATAGAAAGCGTGCATAAAATGAAAGTATTGGAAATTATTTTGCCCGTACTGGTGATGATCCTTCTGGGCATGGCCTGCAAGCGGCTGAAACTGCTGGATCAGAATGGAATTAACAATATGAAGCTTCTGGTGACCCAGATCATGCTTCCTGTGGCAATTTTCCATGCCCTTGCTACGTCAGAATATAATAAAGAAACCGGAATTCTGGTTGGAATCATGTTTGTAATGCTGGTTGTTTCCTTTAGCATCGGTTTTTTACTCCGCCCGCTTATGCCGGCAGAGCGTTACCGGAAATATCTGCCCTTTATGGTCAGTGTATACGAAGGCGGTTCCATGGCCTATCCTTTATATACCAGCCTTTGCGGAGCGGAGAACCTTTCCCAGATCGCTGTGCTGGATATTGCAGGTCTTCTGTTTGGCTTCAGCGTCTATATGGGAATGCTCGGACAGGTGGAAAACGGGGAAAAGATCGATCCGGGAAAACTGTTTTCCAGTGCAATACGTACACCGGCGTTTATTGCAAGTGTGCTGGGAATCATTGCCGGACTTACCGGTGTGGTGCAGAAGCTTCTTGCCGGACCGTTTGCAGGTACCTATACAAGTGTGGAGAACATTCTCACCACTTCCATAACCTCAGTTATTCTGCTGGTGGTAGGATTCAGCATTGAATTTGATAAGAAACTTCTTTCCCCATGTATCAGGACCATTGTACTTCGTGTTCTTCTTCAGGCAGTCATGATCGGGGGAGTGCTGCTGGCAATACATTACATAGTGGGAGATCATCTGCTTTTGAACCTTGCAGTGATCAGCTACATGTCCGCTCCAGCCACATTCAGTATGCAGACCTTCCTGAAGAGTGAGGATGGAAGCGCTTATGTTTCCACCACCAATTCTCTGTATTGCCTGGTATCCATACTGGTGTATGTGGTCATGGCATTTGTAGTTTATTGATGCAGAAAAAGAAAGCTTCAGACAGTATCATTTTTGATATTGTTCTGCAGCTTTCTTTTTTTGTTGGATTCAGGGAAAATATACTGCAAAGTGGGGCGTGCAGATTGCGGGAATGATTTTTCAGATACGCTCCAGAGTGTGTCTGCATGAAACCTCTCTGCTTTGCTTATGGATGAGAAACGGCTGTTTTCTGTATGCGCAACATAATTTTTGCAGTAAAAACACCATTTTCATAAGTGAAGCTGCTGTCTCCTCCGTTTTTTTCTGCAATGTGGCGGACAGACTGGATTCCCACTCCGTTTCCGGGACGCTTGGACGACTGGAAAATATGATTTTTCTCCTGTATTTTCCCTTCAAAGGTATTTTCCACCTGGATCAGGAGAAGGTGCTTATGATGAAGGTAAACCTCTGCATGGATGCTCCTGTTGAAAGGCTTTGCTTTCAGGCTGGCTTCCAGAGCATTTTCCAGAAGGTTGGAGAGAACCAGGCACATATCGATCTGGTCTATGGAAATGTGGGCTGGCAGAGCTGCATTTGCCTGGAAAGGAATGTTCTCCCGTTTTGCCAGAGCGGCATAATGGCTGATCACGCTGTCAGCCGCCTGGTTTTCACAAAAATGCAGGTTGTAGTCTGGGATTTTACTGTTTGCATTGGAAAGATATTCTTTTATTTTTTCCAGATCTCCCTTTTCCGCAAGGGAAGAAAGCTGCAAAAAGTGATGGCGGATATCGTGTCGTGCCTGCCTTGCCTCCTCTATGGCAGAGCAAAGGTTCTCATATCGTGCCTGCTGAAGGGAGAGAAAATGATTTTCCTGCTGAAGCCTTGCATTTTTATTCAGGCTGTTGGCCATCATAAGAAACATTGTGTAAAACAGCATGAGAATCACAAGAAGCACCAGGCTGATCACAATGTAGCCCTGCAAAATACGTCCGGTATACAGAGTTCCCTCATATTTGGGAATCATAAACAGGTTCAGACCTATAAAAATCAGTGGCAGTATCCAGAAAACATACCAGGTCTGGGCTAAATTTTCGTCATCGATCATAGTGCGGGCTGCATGGGAGGCCGGGTACCAGGCGGCAGCAACGAACAGCAGACATATTACATTGTAAAAAATTCCGGCATTGGTGTGAAACCAGAGTTCTGTTTCCGGAAGTCCAAGTCTTTCTGCCACAATGGCATTCACTGCTCTGGAAAGGCTGTTTACACAGGCAAAGACCGCACATACTGCCAAAAAAATGCTACCGGATTTCCAGATAGAGATAGTCAGGCTTTTGTGATAGATCAGCATCAGTACCAGCAGAGTGGGAAAAAGCACTGAGCTGGTAGGGATGTTAAGAAAGTAACAAAATCCTCCTTCCAGGAGACAGATTCCTGCCAGAAGAGGTGCAAGCCATGCAGCCAGCCTGCCAGGCGGTTGTTTCAGATAGGTCTGCACCGGCAGATAAGCCAGGAGCAGACCGGGAATCATTACCGTAAGCTCCAGAACAGGTCTTAATATAGTATTCATATTCAATGTCCCCTTTGAAACAGAAAATCCATAAAAGTCTGTCGTGCATTTTTGACCAGCTTCCGGCTGACGGAAATCCGGGATTCATCGTCCAGGATAAACAGGGCTCCATCAAAATCAACAGCATGATCCAGATTGATCACAACGCCTCTGCTGCAAAGATAAAATCTTGGATCCATTTTCAGGGATGCAGTAAAGGCTTCGAAGGACTGGCGGGTGATCAGTTCTTTGCCGCCAGTGGTGTGAATATGGATCATATGGGAAAAATGTTCTGCGTATATAATATGTCGAAACGGAACCTGCACATTGCTTCCATTTACTTTTATATCTATGTATTTTCCAGAATCCGGGATCCGGGAAAGAACCTCATCGATCAGGTCTGAAATCTCATTTTCGGGATATGGCTTCACAAGGTAGTGCATGGCACGAACCTTGAATCCATCCAGAGCATGATCCGTAGAAGTGGTAGTAAAAATTAAAAGTGCATCCGAGTCAAATATCCGAAGCTCTCTGGCAGTCTCGATCCCATTTGCCCCATTCATGTAGATGTCCAGAAAAACGACGGTGAAAGGACGTTCCTTTGCCGCAATAAGAAAATCTTCTCCATTTTCAAATTCAAATAAATTTACGTGAATCCCACGTCTGGAAAGCTGTTTCGTCAGTACGTCTGCGAGCTTGTCACGCTCTTCTTTAATGTCATCAACAATTGCAATTCTCATAATGGTTTCCTTTGTTTTGTGATAGGTTTATTATAATACCATTCGCGCCATTTTCCAACACTTCGTGACAGAATTATTGAAATATGATGTGGTTTAATTATAATAAACCTATGACTATTAAATCTGGTACCATTTAATTTCGTTTGCATCCATATGAAGCGGGAAGCTGCTGCCATCTCCTTTATAGACGACTGTATCCTGTGGCTCGTAAGTATTGTTTACGACACAGTACTTGCCATTCTTTACATAAGCGTGGACCTCTACATTATAATTGGTGGAATACCATCGGTTCAGTTCGTCCTCGGCAGATGCAGACCAGAGAACCGCACGGTAGAGTACACGGCTGTTTCTGAAGCTGTATGGAAGTCCGCTGATGTAAACACCGCGGCCTTTTCCAAAGGTTTTTACTGCCATCTGAACCTCATGGTCATTCTGGATCAGGATCTGGGTTTCCGGAAGCGCAAAAATATTCTTTTTGCCCTCACCGAAGTCCACATCACCTTCTGCATCAGCCAGAATAAAGTGGTCTCTGTGTTCCTCCCAGTTGTATTTATCGGTATTTAAATTGAAGCCTCTTTCTTCTTCCACACCCAGTACATCATCCAGCTGGAAGAATTTTCCCTGCCACTGATGGGCTGCAGGCTCGCCAACTCCGATGAAACCGCCACCATTGTAAACGAACTCCTTTACAGCAGTAATAATGGTTTCATTTACCCAGTACTCGCCGCCGCTTTGCGCAGTATCCGCATCCCCTACATTGATCACAACATCAAATTTTTTCAGCAGATCCTTATCTGCCAGAATATCATCAAAACTGATAAAGGATACATCAAAGGGTGCACCGCTTAATGCCTCAATAATGCCAAAATAAGAGTAATTCTGTTTGTAATAGATTGCGTGATGTACCATATGATTGCCCCAGGAACGCATGCGGCCCCAGCAGTTTAACACAGCAACACGTTTCACGCAGTAAGGAGTCACACCCTGGATATTATCATAAAGGGTACGGAATTCCTGGCAGACCTCTTTAATATACTGGACAAAATCTGGGAACTGAAGAGCCAGCTTCAGATATCCGCCATAACCAATTCTCTGGATGGGGCTTCTGAGAATGGCACGCCTTGCAGTTACCCAGTTTACCTTCGCCTCTTTCACCGGGTCTCCACCTTCGTGGAAGGTGTCCGGGAAAAAGTATGGAAGAAATCGTCCTTCCGTGTATTTTACATTTTTAATATCGCTGAACAGACGCAGGGTTGCACCATTTCCCACACTTCCAACCACAGCATCAAGACCGATGGAAGCAAACTCATCCATAAATGGCTCCATGCCGATCCAGTGGTCACCCATGAACATCATGGCTTCTTTGCCATATTCATGGACAATGTCTACCATTTCCTTTGCAAGCTTCGCGACCTCGCGGCGCTGGAATGCCTGGAAGTCCTTGAATTCCTTAGATGGAATGCGATAGGTATTGTTCATGTAGCCCTGGTCGATAATGTATTCCGGGCGGAATGGATAGCCGACCTCTTTTTCGAACTGCTCCAGCACATATGGACTGACAGATGCGGAATAACCGAACCAGTCCACATATTTTTCCCTTGCCAGCTCATCAAAGATCAGGGTGAACTGATGGAAAAAGGTGGTGAAGCGTACCACATCCACATACTGGTGGGTGTCAAGGAATCTGCGGAGGCGCTCCAGGGAATGAGCTCTTGTTTTTGGCTGGCGCACATCAAAGGTGATCTGCGGCTCTACATCTTTCCAGTCGTTTACCACTGCATTGTACATATGCACCGGATCCCACATAATATAAGCCAGGAAACTGACGGTATACTCATGGAACGGTTTTACAGGTGTAATTACCACATTTCCGCTCGTTTCATCATAATGCCACTGACTTGCCGGAACCACTTCTCCTGTGGTGCGGTCGATCACTTCCCACCACTTTGTGATATCATCGCGTGTGTTCACCTTCAGCATATCCGGGTACAGGTGATCCATAAGGTGGATCTCCAGTTTGTCTGATGTTGCAGTGTGGAAAGAACTCATAATGTACATTTGCTGGATCTCATCCGGATTAGCCTTTGCCCAGGCATTGTCCTTTCGGGTGGTATAGTAGGTAGCGTAGATTTTCGCACCGGTGTCCTTCAGCTCCTGTGGGAATTCGGTTCCATCACAGTCACGGATGGCATCTGCGCCCCACTCATTCATAATATCCAGTGTTTCCTTTACCACATCCAGGTTGGTAGGAATGGTAACTCTGCCTTTTTTCTGTTCCATTTTGCGACCTCGCTTTTCTCTTTTTTATTTACAAAGGTTGTTAATATTGTTTGATGGTTGTTTTTCCTATAATATAAGAATACGTTTTTGACAGCTGTTTTTCAACAGAGTTGTTGCTATGGTTTTTAGAAATCTTGCTGTATTTTCCGTTTCATGGTACTCTAAGTGTGCGAGCTTTTTTCATTGCTGCTTGCAGACACTGTATTCGAAATATCGGGAGCTGACAGCGCAGACAACAAACTATAGTTTATGATACGTAAGGAGAATCTATGAGTACACGTTCCTTTTCTTTTTCCAATGATAATCCACTTTCTACAGAAGCAGTTCTGGTGAATGCCTCATCCTCCAGATACGAAGAGGACTGGCCCAGCATTCCTCATACCCATGCTTTTACGGAGCTTTTTTATGTTTCCAGAGGAAGCGGCGAATTTCTTATAGAAAATCAGCGCTTTTCCATTGCCAGGGATGATCTGGTCATTATCAATCCACATATCCTGCACACGGAAACTTCTCAGAGCGCTGCGCCCCTTTCTTATTATACTGTAGGAGTGGATGGAATCAGTTTTTCTTTCCGGGATCAGAAGGAATTCCAGATTTTCAACTGCCGGAAGATTAATACAGATCTTTTGTTTTATTTTCACTCCCTTTTTCAGGAATTAGATGAAAAAAAAGAGGGTTATGAAGAGATTTGCAGACACACGCTTTCCATTCTTATTGCCCAGCTTCGCAGGATTACAGATTCCGGCTTTCAGCTGGTGCCTTCTTTTCATCCAAGTAAAGAGTGTGCACAGATCAAGCGCTATCTGGATTCTAACTATGGGGAGGACATCAATCTGGATCAGCTGGCTGCATTAAGTCATCTGAACAAGTATTATCTAAGCCACGAGTTTACTCGATATTATGGGATTTCTCCCATTAACTATCTGAACCGGCGCAGGATTGAGGTTTGCAAAAATCTTCTGGAAAATACAGATCACGATATTTCTGACATTGCCCATCTTGCAGGCTTTTCTTCCCAGAGCTATCTGGCGCAGAGTTTTCGGAAATCTTGCGGTATGACGGCTATGGAGTACAGACGAAGCAGGCGTGAATAAACAGAGATATTATTTCCGCGAGGCGTTTTTTGTGAACAAAGTTCACAGAAAACCCGAGAATTGCGGCACGAAATCATCCTGCGTCAATATAGCAGATACTTAATTTTCGATGTACTAGTCACGGAGTGACCAGTAACGTTTTGGCTAAAATGCCAAAAAACAGTTGAAGACACAAGTAAAAACTTGTATAATTACTATAGTAAAAAGTGAAATCATATTAAAATCATATACAGGAGGAAACTATTATGAAAGAAGTGAATGACAAAAAAGAGAGCATGAAGCCTATGAGTCAGGCAGCTGTTGAGCTGGATGATGAAGCGTTGGATCAGGTCAGCGGAGGCCTGAAGAGGCTGGACAGCGATTGGAAGCCGGAAATAACAGAGATTTGCAAGTTATGCGGCTCCACCAGAAACGTCCGTGGTGGTTTATGCCTGGCATGCAAAAACAAATGTTAACAGCAAAAGAAAGGATAAATTTAAAACGGTATTATGCTTTCACGAGAAAAAACAAAGACAGACGATCAAAGGCAGGATGTAAATGATTATCCGGTGAAAGAACAATATGTTTTAAGCAGATTATTGCCCGAGTATGTATCTTTATACCGGATAGATCTTAATTCCGGCAAATATGAAATACTGAGACTGGATGCGAATACCAATGCCAGGCAGCTGGCGGAGAAAGATCCCCATCCGCCTGAAAATTTTGATGAATATGTGAGAAGATATGCAGACAATTTTATTCTGGATGAAGAGAAAGAAGAGTTTATAGACTGGCATCTTTGCGCAAATATGAAAAGAAGGCTTTTACATGAAGAGAAGTTTACTTACCATTACCACAGTGTTTCAAAGGAAGGGAAAGATAGCTATTATGAAGCCTATGTAGTGAAGGGAAAGACAGATGATGAGACCTTTGATGCTTTTCTTGGATATCGCAATATAGACAGTATCCTTTACAAAGAAAAGGAAATCCAGGAGAAACTGCAAAAAGCATTGAATGAGGCCAGATTAGGAAATGAGATCATTTCCTCCATTGCCAGAACGTACCAATATATTTCCAGAATTGATATCCAGGCGGATTATTTTGAGGAAATTTCCAACAGGGATGTGGAGCATCTGAAATATATTCATTCAGGTACTCTGTCTGAAAACAACAAAAGAGTTTGCCGTGGACTGGTGGCAGAAGAGTATCAGGATGCTTTTGAAAAATTTACAGATATCTCTACACTGCCGGAACGAATGAAAGACGAAGAATCCGTCGTTATGGAATACCGGATGAAGGATGGAAGCTGGCATAGTCTGCGCTTTATTGAGAAGAAAAGGGATGAGACTGGCCGCCTGACCCATGTTCTTTGTGCGATTCGAAGTATCAGTGATGCGAAGAGAAGGGAGCAGACTCTTATATACCAGGTTGCAGAAGCAAAGAAGGATGCGGCGGTTAAAACCAGGTTTCTGTCTAATATGAGCCATGATATCCGAACTCCTATGAATGGGATCATAGGCATGGTTGAACTGGCAAACCGTTATCCCAATGACCCTGAAATACAACAAAAATGCAGGGATAAGATTATGGATTCCTCCAGATATCTGGTTTCCCTTGTAAACGATATACTGGATATGAATAAACTGGAGTCGGGAGATATTGTTGATCAGGAGCTTACTTTTGATCTGACAGAAATCCTGAGCAGGATCAACACAGAAAAGCAGCTTCAGGCAGCTGAGAAAAATATAGAATGCATTGTGGATTGGGAAAAATCAGAGCTAAGTCATATATTATTAACCGGAAATTCTGTTTATTTGGAACGGCTTCTGAATGCGATTTCTGATAATGCGGTGAAATTTACAGAACCAGGCGGAAGAATCCATGTATGGTGTAAAGAGAAGTTTGCAGATGAAAAGCGGGTAGTGTATGAATTTGGCTGTGCAGATAATGGTCCTGGTATGAGCCAGGAGTTTGTGGCACATGCGTTTGACCTTTTTGCCCAGGAGAAGGAAACCAGCCGGTCGAAATATGAAGGCACCGGACTGGGACTTCCCATTGCAAAGAAGCTGGCAGACAGAATGGGCGGCACGATCCGAATCGAAAGTAAAGAGGGAACCGGCACAACTGTGATCATGACAATTCCGTTCAAAATCGGAGAAGCAGAAAAAGCCCGGAAGCTGGAGGATTTTGTAAAGGATCCGAATACGATTTCCCTTGAAGGTCTGCGTGCACTGGTAGTTGAGGATAATGAACTGAACATGGAAATCGCCAGCTTTATGCTGGAAGATAATGGAATAATTGTGGATTGCGCCAAAGACGGACTGGAGGCAATTGGGAAATTTGAAAAGTCCGAGCCAGGCTATTATGACGTGATTTTAATGGATATCATGATGCCAAACTTAAACGGCTGGGATACTGCCCGGAGAATTCGTTCCATGAAAAGATCAGATGCAGAGCGTGTACCGGTTATTGCCATGAGTGCCAATGCATTTGCAGAAGACATTATAAACAGCCGGATATCTGGCATGGATGAGCATCTTACCAAACCCCTTGAACCGGCAAGGCTTGTAAATGTACTTAAGGATTGTATCTGGAGGAGAAAACATAAGCTGTAAACAGGCTGTTGATCAGTGGAGGAAGGATGCGTGCAATGAGCAACAGCCGCATCCTTGATCGTTGCAAAATCAGAAAAGAAGCTTGATATTGACAAATATATGAGTTAAAATCAGAAGACATAATTCGTTTATATTTTATTGGTTTATGTCAAAAAATTTGTCAGGAGAAAACAGATATGAGTAGTAAATCTAATACACAGGCAATGGAAACGGAAAAAATCCCACGTCTTTTGGCGCAGCTTGCAATTCCTGCTGTTGTGGCACAGATCATTAACCTTTTGTACAACATTGTAGACCGTATTTATATTGGACACATTCCCGGTGTTGGTGCGGCAGCATTAACCGGTGTGGGGTTATTTACGCCAATTCTTATGCTGATCAATGCCTTTGCCATGCTCGCAGGTTCAGGAGGTGCTCCCAGAGCTGCAATTTCCATGGGAAAAAAGGATAATGCGACAGCGGAAAAGATTCTTGGAAACTGTTTCTCGCTTCTTATTCTTATGGCTGTGGCTCTTACGGTGATTTTTTTCGCTTTTGCTCCACAGCTTTTGACAATATTTGGTGCCAGTGATAAGACCCTTCCTTATGGAGTGTCATACGCAAGAATCTATATACTGGGAAGTATTTTTGTCCTGATCGTAATGGGAATGAATCCTTTTATCACCACACAGGGATTTGCAAAGATCAGTATGATGACTACTGTGATCGGTGCGGTGATCAACATTATTCTGGATCCTGTTTTTATTTTTGTATTTGACCTGGGAGTAAGCGGTGCAGCAATTGCTACTGTCTTGAGTCAGGCTGTTGGTGCCATCTGGATTCTTCGTTTCCTGTCAGGAAAAAAGACCATTCTCCATCTCAGGAAAGAGAATTTCAAATTACAAAAAAATATTATCTTACCATGCCTGGGGCTTGGAATATCCACTTTTGTCATGTTGTCCACAGAAAGTATTCTGTCCATCAGTTTCACCTCCAGCCTTTCAAGATATGGCGGAGATCTTGCGGTTGGAGCCATGACGATTATCACAAGTGTCAGCCAGCTTGCAACTTTGCCGCTGCAGGGAATATGCCAGGGCGGACAGCCGATCATGAGTTATAATTTCGGTGCCGGCAATAAAGAGCGTGTTAAAAAAGCATTTTTTACGCAGTTCACAGTCTGCACAGTTTTTACCGGCTGTTTCTGGCTGATCATGCTTCTGTTTCCCAAGCTCTTTGCAGGTATTTTCTCCAATGATACGGATCTGATCACCTATACCGCATGGGCACTGAGAATCTATATGGCAGGTATTTTTTCACTGGGATTTCAGGTTTCCTGTCAGCAGAGCTTTATGGCACTGGGACAGGCGAAAGTCAGTCTGCTGCTTGCATGCTTAAGAAAACTGATCCTGTTGATTCCGCTGATCTTTATTCTGCCGCTTTTCATTCAGAATAAGGTATTTGCCGTTTTTCTGGCTGAACCAATCAGCGATATACTGGCAGCAATCATTACAACTTCAACTTTTTTCAGGCGATTTGATAAAATACTGGATAGAAGATAAGAATAAAAGCCATTTGGTTGGATATGTTTCTGACTGAATGGCTTATTTTTTTGCTACGGCAACCGAATTCAGGCTGAATATGGCGGAAACACATCTTTATACAATCTTAATACAGAATCAGATACTCTTATACCATCTTTAAAGGCAATTATATATAATGGGTGCAACAAAAAAGTAATCATTCGTAAGGAGTTTTGATCATTTATGCCGGAAAAATCATATAAGAAAAAACATCTGACATCTTTTCAGCTAATAATTCTGGGATTTGCAGGAGTGATCCTTTTGGGAAGCATTCTTTTAATGCTTCCATTTTCATCTGTAGATAGAATACCAACTCCGTTTCATGAGGCTCTTTTTACAGCCACTTCGGCGGTATGTGTAACCGGGCTTGTAGTAAAGGATACCGGAAGCTACTGGTCTCTGGCAGGACAGACGATTATTCTTATACTCATACAAATAGGCGGTCTGGGAGTGGTAACGGTGGCTGCATCTGTTTCCCTTCTTTCCGGTAAAAAAATATCCCTTATGCAGAGAAGTACCATGCAGGATGCGATTTCCGCGCCTAAGGTTGGCGGAATCGTCAGATTGACAAGGTTTATTTTAAAGGGGACATTTTTGATTGAAGCTGCAGGGGCAGTGTTACTGCTGCCGGTTTTTTTATGGGCTTATCTTTTCCTTTCTTAACTCTCTTAACAAAATAAGAATGGATTTTGTGATGGATTCGTATGGTTTAACGAAGGAAGATATTGGAAAGAACAAAAAAGGGTGAAAATTCATAAAAAATATGTAGAAATTTTGAAAAAATATTGACTTTGCACAAAGAGTGTGGTAAAAAATAGATATGAGTTACTTAAGGGGATTAAGTTAGTCCGAAAAGCTTCTGAATATAAGGTAAAGGGGGATGGTAATTTGGACTTGGTAATAGGGGTGGATTTCGGAAGTGACTCTGCCAGGGCAGTTGTGATTGATGCAAAGGATGGACATAAGGAAGGGGAGGGTATCTGTGAATATCCCAGGTGGATGGAAGGAAGGTACTGTGATTCCTCCAGAGGAATGTTCAGACAGCATCCAAAGGATTATATAGAGGCATTGGAACAAAGTGTGAGGGAAGCGCTAAAAGATGCGGGACCGGATGCAGGGAAAAAAATAAGGGCCTTGTCCGTTGATACGACAGGTTCTACCCCATGTCCGGTTGACGGGAACGGAATACCTCTGGCATTACTTCCGGAATTTTCAGATAACCCCAATGCGATGTTTTATCTTTGGAAGGACCACACTGCAATTGCAGAAGCAGCAGAAATCAATGAAGCGCTTAGTAACTTTGAAGGGGAGGATTATACTAGGTTTCAGGGAACATACTCTTCAGAGTGGTATTGGGCAAAAATCCTGCATGGAGTGAGGACG
>OLRX01002164.1_pt1 | contig 13008 bp, 11 predicted proteins | sample 1672991 | NCBI WGS metagenome assembly OLRX01 (sample SAMEA3136744, study PRJEB25190) | human gut metagenome | biome: human gut; feature: human-associated habitat; material: faeces | place: Austria | collected 2013
TCACCCACGGCAAGCGGATCTTTAAGATGGCCCCCCTCCACCACCACTTCGAGATGTGCGGCTGGAAGGAGACCAAAATCGTGGCGGTATTTGCCTCCGTCAGCGCCCTGTTCTGCGTCCTGGCTTATCTGGGCGTTATGGATCGCTTCGGCGCATAACCAAAAGCATTTCGGAAAGGAGGGGAGCCCATGGCCCTGCGCACAACCAAACGACGTCCCGTGGGGACCTGGAGCGCCCAACGGCGCCAGGACGCCATGGAGCAGTCCCGGGAAGCCGCCCGGGGTCCTATGGACCTGCCGTTTCTGCTGCTGACGCTGCTGCTGACGGCTATGGGCATGGTCATGGTGCTGTCCGCCAGCTTCCCCTCCGCCTACTATGAAAACGGCGGCAACGGCGCGTACTACTTCATCCGCCAGGGCATTTTCGCCCTGCTGGGCCTTGCCGTTATGTTCGCTCTCAGCAAGCTGAACTATCAGCGTCTGCGGGGCGTGGGCCGTCTGCTGCTGTGGGCGTCTCTGGCGCTGCTGGTGCTGGTCATCATTCCCCATAATCCCATTGCCATCACGGAAAACGGCGCCACCCGCTGGCTGGGCATCAAGGGCACCGTTCTGCGGTTCCAGCCCTCCGAGATCGCCAAGATCGCCGTGGTCATCTACTTTTCCGCCACCATCTCCAAAAAGCGCGAGAAAATGCAGACCTGGCGTCAGGGCATCTGGCCGTATCTGATGATCCTGGGCGTTATCGCAGGGCTTATGATGCTGGAGCCTCACTTGTCCGGCACCATCCTCATCGTCTGCACCGGCATCGTTCTGATGATCGTGGGCGGCATCAAGGGCTGGCTGATCCCCACCGGCATTGTCGGCGTGGGTCTGGTGGGCACCCTGTACGTCACCCTGGTGAAAAAGGGCATCCTCCACTATGGCGAGGACCGCATCAACACCTGGCGGGACCCCTTTAACGCCGATTGGTACCGGGGCGACGGCTGGCAGATCGCCCAGTGTCTCATCGCCATCGGCTCCGGCGGCCTGCTGGGCGTGGGCCTGGGCAAGGGACGGCAGAAATTCCTCTACCTGCCCGAGGAGCACAACGACTGCATTTTCGCCGTGATCTGCGAGGAGCTGGGCCTGGTAGGTGCCTGCGTCGTCATGCTGGTATTCGCCCTGCTGATCCTCCGGGGCTTCTGGATCGCCCTCCACGCCCGGGATCGGTTCGGCGCTCTGCTGGTGGTAGGCTTCATGACCCTCACCAGTCTGCAAACCTTTCTGAACATTGCGGTGGTCACGGGCCTGGTGCCCGCCACCGGTATTTCCCTCCCCTTCTTCAGCTACGGCGGCACGGCCCTGCTGTGCCAGCTGGCGGAGATGGGCATCGTACTCAGCGTTTCGCGGCAGATGCCTGCGCCGCAGAACGGATAGGAGGCGCGGCAAAATGAAAGTGATTTTTACCTGCGGCGGAACGGCAGGCCATGTGAACCCCGCCCTGGCTCTGGCCGGATACATGCGGCAGCAGGACCCCAAAGCCCGGTTTCTGTTTGTGGGCACCCCCGACGGTATGGAGCGCGACCTGGTGGAAAAGGCGGGCTACCCCTTCCGGGGCATTCCCATGGGCGGCTTTCAGCGCTCCCTGGGCCACGGCGGCCTGGGGCACAACCTGAACTCCCTGGCCATGCTGGCCAGGTCCCACAGCCGTGCCCGGGCCATTCTCCGTGATTTCCGTCCCGATCTGGTGGTGGGCACCGGCGGCTATGCCAGCTATCCGGTGGTAAAATGCGCCGCCGGCATGGGCATCCCCACGGCGGTCCACGAGTCCAACATGGTCCCGGGCCTCACCACCAAAATGCTGGAGGGCTCCGCCGACCGCATCATGGTGGGCTTCGAGGAGTGCCGCCGGCACTATCGCCGCCCCGGCAAGATCGTCGTCACCGGCACCCCGGTGCGGGGCGACTTCTTTGACCTGACCCGTGCCCAGGCCCGGGAAAAGCTGGGCCTGACCGATGACCGGCCTCTGGTGGTGTCCTTCTGGGGCAGCCTGGGTGCCAGCCATATGAACGCCCACATGGAGGATTTCTTCCGCCTGGAGGCGGCGGACGGCATGCCCTTCCACCACATCCACGGCGTGGGCAAAAGCGGCTACCCCGCCATGACCGCCCGCCTGCGGGCAGACGGCCTGGACCATGTCCCCGGGCTGGACGTCCGGGAGTATATCTATGACATGGCTCCCGTCATGCGGGCGGCAGACCTGGTGATCTGCCGGGCCGGCGCCTCCACCATCAGCGAGATCACGGCCCTGGCCACTCCGGCCATCCTGGTCCCCTCCCCTTACGTCACCAACAATCACCAGGAGAAGAACGCCCGGATTCTGGAGCGGCACGGCGGAGCCGTGGTGCTGCTGGAATCGGAGGCCTCCGGCGAAGCGCTTTACCGGACGGCCCGGGACATTCTCCGTGACCCCCAGCGCCAGGCGGACATGAGCCGCGGCATGGCGGAGCTGGGCATCCGGGACGCCACAAAGCGTCTCTATGACACCGTCATGAGCATCCGCAAGTAACCCCCTGCCCCACCCCCTGCATAGGATAGCGGGAAAAAGCTATGAAAGGCGGGGGCATATGAGCCTGATGATAGAAGGGGGACGCCGCCTGTCCGGCGACCTGACGGTACAGGGGGCAAAAAACAGCGTGCTGCCCATTCTGGCAGCGTGTATTCTCAGCGGGGACGTCTGCGTTCTGCAGCGCTGTCCCCATCTGGAGGACGTGGACACGTCCATTGACATCCTGCGGCACCTGGGCTGCGCCGTTCGCTGGAACGGCCCGGACCTGGAGGTGGATTCCTCCACGCTGACCCGCTGGGACATTCCGGACCGGCTTATGCACCGCATGCGCTCGTCTGTGGTGTTTCTGGGGGCCATTCTGGCCCGCTGCGGTCAGGCGGAGCTGTCGTACCCCGGCGGCTGCGCCATTGGGGCCCGGCCCATCGACCTGCACCTGTCCGCCCTGCGGACCCTGGGTGCCTGTATCCGGGAGGAGGGCGGCCGCCTGGACTGCACCGCCTCCGGCCTCGCCGGGGCCGAGATCGTTCTGAGCATCCCCAGCGTGGGGGCCACGGAAAACGCCATGCTGGCCGCCATCGGTGCCAAGGGCGTCACCACCGTTTCCAACGCTGCCCGGGAACCGGAGATCGTGGACCTGCAGGCCTTTCTGCAAAAGCTGGGGGCCAGCGTTCACGGCGCAGGCACCTCCACCGTGGTCATCGAAGGCGCGGAGGAGCCGCTCCATGGCTGCTGCCACCGCATTCTGGGGGACCGCATCGCGGCGGCTACATATCTGGCGGCGGCAGCCGCCTCCGGCGGAGACATCTTCCTCCGGGACATAGACTACCGCCACCTGTCCACCGTTACCGGTGTGCTGCGCCAGGCCGGCTGCGGTCTGGTCTGCCGGGACGACGGCATCCGACTGACCTCCGACGGGCATCTGCGGGCCGTCAGTCCCATTCGCACCGCACCGTATCCGGGCTTCCCCACCGACGCCCAGGCAGTGCTGATGGCGTCCCTGCTGCGCAGCAGCGGCACCACCGTATTCGTGGAAAACATTTTCGAGAGCCGTTACCGCCATGTGCCCGAGCTGGTGCGCATGGGGGCCGACATCCGGCTGGAGGGCCGTGTGGCGGTGGTATGCGGCGTTGACCGGCTCCACGCCGCCCGGGTCCAGGCTATGGATCTTCGGGGCGGAGCCGCCCTGGTGATTGCCGGGCTCCAGGCCCACGGCGTCACCACGGTGGAGCACCTCCACCACATCCGCCGGGGCTACAGCGACCTGCCCGGCGACCTGGCCCGCCTGGGGGCCCACATACACACAGATATCACAGAGGGAGGAGCTTCCAATGACCCAACCCCGCAAGCACAGACGCAGCCGCCGCCGGAAGCGGCAGGGCAGCCTTGCGTTTCTCTATAGACTTCTTACGTTTGTTCTGATCTGCGGCGCCATTGTGGCGGCCCTGTCCCTGTTTTTCAAGGCGGAGCAGATTTTTGTCACCGGCACCTCCCGCTATTCCCAGCAGCAGGTGCTTCAGGCCAGCGGCATCCGCCAGGGCGGGAACCTGTTCCTGCTGAACAAGCACCAGGCCGCCGCATCCATTACCGAGCAGCTGCCCTATGTGGAGTCCGTCCGCATCCGCCGCCAGCTGCCCAACGCCCTGCATATTGAGATCACCGAGTGCGCCCACCCTCTGGCCCTGGAGCAGGATGGCGCGGTGTGGCTTCTCAACGGCAGCGGCAAGCTCATCGACAAGCTCCAGCCCGGCCAGGGGGAGTCCTACCCCCTGGTCACGGGCCTGGCCCTGACATCCCCCCAGCTGAACCGGCTGGCCGTGCCGGATAATGCCGACAAATGGGACACACTCCGGCAGCTGTGGCAGCAGCTGCTGAGCAAGGACATGGCCGGCAGCGTCCAGTCCATCGACCTGGAGGACCCCAGCCGCATCACCCTGCGCTATCTGGACCGCTTCGACGTGGTCCTGAAAAAGGACGACGACTTTGATTACCGCCTGAACTACCTGGCGGCGGTGATCGGCCGTCTGGACGGCAGCGACCAGGGCACCATTCAGTGGGACAAGGACGGCAAGGCCCGGTTCATTCCCGGCTAAACCGCAACTTTTTCCGGGAAATCATCCCCCGCCCCTTGACGGGTCACTGAATCCGTTATACAATAGAAAAAGCACGTTATATTGCATACGATCATCTTTCGATATATACTGGCAGGAGGAACCGTCATGGCATTTGAAATGGAAACCGGCCCCGAAAATGTGGTCAATATCAAGGTCGTCGGCGTCGGCGGCGGCGGCAACAATGTGGTCAACCGCATGGTGCGCAGCGGCACCAAGGGCGTGGACTTCGTGGCCGTCAACACGGACAAGCAGGTGCTCAATGCGTCCAGCGCTACTTATAAAATTCAGATCGGCGAGAAGCTGACCCACGGTAAGGGTGCCGGCTCCAACCCCGAGGTGGGCCAGAAGGCCGCCGAGGAGAGCCGCAACCAGCTGACCAAGGCCCTGGAGGGCACCGATATGGTGTTCATCACCGCCGGTATGGGCGGCGGCACCGGCACCGGCGCTGCCCCTGTGGTGGCGGAAATCGCCCGTGAGCTGGGCGTACTGACGGTAGGCGTAGTCACCAAGCCCTTCTCCTTTGAGGGACGCCGCCGGATGATGCAGGCGGAAAAGGGCGTCGAGGAGCTGCGCAGCCGGGTGGATTCTCTGGTCATCATCCCCAACGAGCGCCTGAAATACGCCACCGATCAGAAGATCACCTTTGCCAATGCCTTTGAGATCGCCGATGATGTGCTGCGCCAGGCGGTGCAGTCCATTTCCGACCTGATCCGTGACACCGGCTTCATCAATCTGGACTTTGCCGACGTCACCACGGTGATGAAGGACGCGGGCCTGGCCCACATGGGCGTGGGCCGTGCTGCCGGCAAGGGCAAGGCCGAGGAGGCCGCCAAGATGGCTATTTCCAGCCCTCTGCTGGAGACGTCCATCAACGGCGCCCACGGCGTCCTGATCAACGTCACCGGCTCCATGGACATCGGCCTGGAGGAGGTGGAGCAGGCCGCCAGCCTGGTCCAGGACGCCGTTCATCCCGATGCCGTCACCATCTTCGGTGCCACCTTTGACGAGTCCCTGGAAGACGAGATCCGCGTCACCGTCATCGCCACCGGCTTCGCCGAAAACAAGCCCCAGGCGGAGCAGCCCGCCCAACCGGCTCAGCCCGTGCAGTCTGCCCAGCCCGTACTGCAGACGCAGACCGTGCCCCAGCAGCCGGCAATGTCTCAGCAGGCCCAGCAGCTCAATGACGCCGTGGACCGGGAGGCCAGCACCGCCCGGGAAAACATCGACCGCGCCTACGACGACATTTTCAAAATCTTTTCCAAGGATAAATAAGCAATTACGGCAAAAAAAGAGGACCTTTTTCAGGTCCTCTTTTTTTGCCTGTTTACATGTACCGCACCACGATGCACACCATAGACACCGCCATTACCATGATGGTAGCCGGCGCACAGTACCGGCAATACTTGCCCCAGGTCACGGGGTGCCCGTTCTTGGCGGCCACCGACGTCCCCACCACATTGGCGGAGGCTCCGATGGGCGTTGCGCTGCCGCCCAGATCCGTGCCCATAGACAGGGCCCACGCCAGAACATGCAAGTCAACGCCTTGGGTCTGGGCCATAGCCTGGATCACCGGCACCATGGTAGCCGCAAAGGGGATATTGTCCACAAAGGCGCTGGCCACAGCGGACACCCACAGGATGATGGCCACCATCACAACGGCCTTGCCGCCGCTGAGCCTGGCGATGCCGTCCGCCAACACGCCCAGGCAGCCGGTACGCTCCAGCCCGGCCACCACCACGAACAGCCCCGTGAAAAACAGCAGCGTCTTATAGTCCACCCGGGCAAACAGCCCCGCGGCAGCCTTTCTTCCGCTGGTCAGCAGCGTCACAAGACTCATCAGCGCTGCGGCGATGCAGCCGATGGTGGCCACCGTCAGCTCCGTCTGGGCGTGGGTGATCAGCAGGACCACCACCACCAGGAACGATGCGCCGCAGCCATAGAAGCCCGCCCGGTTCTTCACCGCCGACGCCGCGTCGGGGTACACCACATTGGCCGGGCGGTTCTTTTCGCTTTCGGCCAGAGGCTTGCGGAAGCACAGGAAGAAATACACCACCGTGAACACCAGGCACACCCCGGCGATAACGCCGGTGTTGCCCAGGAAGTCGAAGAAGCTCAGCCCCAGGGACGTGCCGATGATGATGTTGGGGGGGTCGCCGCACATGGTAGCCGATCCGCCCAGATTGGCGCAGAAGATTTCCGCCAGGATCATAGGCACCGGGTCGAAATACAGGGTCTTGGCCAGCTCCGCCGTCACGGCAGCCAGGAACAGGATCACCGTAATGCTGTCGATGAACATAGCCAGCAGCGCTGACATCACCATGAAGCAGATCAGCAACGGCACCGTCCGATAGTTCACCAGCTTCGCGATCTTCAGACACAGCCATTGGAAGATCCCCGCATGGCCCATGCCCTCTACCATCACCATCATGCCGGCAATAAACACAATGGTGGACCAGTTGATACCGGTGCCGGACTCGGATGACCCGATCCAGAACCCCTTCTGCGCAAAGCAACTCAGGTTCAGCGTCTCCCAGATGGCCCCGCCGTCATGCATGCACAGGCCGAACACCAGCACCAGAACCAGTGCCCCGCTGATCAGCGTCACCCACTGACGGGGGAAGCGGTCCCAGATGATGAAGCCGAACATCGCCACGAATATGGCGACTGCCAGAATCTTTTCCATGATTCATCCTCCCTTTCCTTTGAAACTACTCCTTGAACAGTATGGTATTGTAGTCCCCCGCCCCAGGAAAGTCAACCCTGCGGTCTTATACAGTTTTACAAAAATGTCCGAAATTGGAACATTTTATTTGTCGTTTTTTTAGTTTTTACTTGATATTAACAATTAATTCACACTTTTCTCTGTGGGCTGAACCTCTCCTCTCCGTGCGCAGAAGAAGCGCTGCGGTCCACACCCGCAGCGCTTCTTTCTTCTCACCCAAATGGTCCCCGGTCCCATGACTTGCTGCGAAGGAGGCCCCCCTGCCGCAGCACCCCATCCGCACTTTTTCGCGCAAAAATTCCCCCTCCGGTATAACCGGAGGGGGAATCCGTGTCAATAAGGAACGAACCTTACTTGGCAGCCTTCTGAGCCTTGATGGACTCGATCAGCTCGGGCACGACCTTGAACAGGTCGCCCACGATACCGTAGTCAGCCACCTCGAAGATGGGAGCGGACTCGTTCTTGTTCACGGCGATGATGCACTCGGAATCCTGCATACCAGCCTTGTGCTGGATAGCACCGGAGATACCCAGAGCAACATAGACCTTGGGATGCACGGTCTTACCGGTCTGGCCGACCTGGTGGTCAGCGGAGATCCAGCCGGCGTCCACGCAGGCGCGGGAGGAACCCACGACGCCGCCCAGAACCTCAGCCAGCTCCTCGGCCAGCTTGATGCCGCCCTCAACGTCCTTGCTGATGCCGCGGCCCACGGACACGATGAAGTCGGCGCCGATCAGGTCAACCAGCTTCTTGGCAGCCTTCACGGTCTCGGTGACCTCGGTGTGGATGTCGGAGGCCTCCAGAGCGAAGGCGGGGTGCAGAATCTCAACGTCCTTCTTGCACAGGCGCTTCTTCATAACGCCGGGACGGACGGTAGCCATGGCGGGGCGGAAACGGGGGCAGATGATGGAGGCCATCAGGTGACCGCCGAAAGCAGGACGGGTCATCTTCAGGTCGCGATCCACGGGATGGGGCTCGCGGTTGATCATCACGGTGCCCAGCTTCTCGATGCGCTCCTCGGGCAGGGTGGAGGCTTCCTTCAGGAAGCCCTTGTAGTTGGGCATGTCGATGTCCAGGTGGGTGCAGTCGGCGCACAGGCCGGTGTGCAGACGGGCGGCGCAGCGGGGAGCCAGGTCACGGCCGATGTTGGATGCACCAAACAGCAGCACCTCGGGCTTGATCTCCTCAACGGCCTCCACGATCACCTTGGTATAGGCATCGGTGGTGAAATCCTTCAGCAGGGGGGAGTTGTACACATAAACCTTGTCCGCGCCATACTCGCCCAGCTCAGCGGCGATGCCGTCCACGTTGTCGCCCAGCAGAATGCCGCACAGCTCAACGCCCAGCTCATTAGCCAGCTTCCGGCCCTCGGAGATCAGTTCGAACGTAGTGGGCATCATCACGCCCTGGCGCTGCTCGCAGAAAACCCAAACGTTTTTGAAGGCAGCGGTATCAGCACTATTAAAAGCCATTTTCTTATCTCCTTCCTTAGATGATATGCTTGGCGGCCAGGATGCCTGCCAGCTTGTCGGTAGTCTCCTTACCGGCGCCCTCGAGCATCATGCCGGCGCCCTTCTGAGGAGGCGTAAAGGAGGTCAGAATATTGGTGGGAGAGCCGGCCAGACCGATGGTGCTCTTGTCGATCAGGGGATGATCCTTCAGAGTCTCATAGGTCATGGTGACCAGGGGCTTGGAATAGGCTTCAAAGGCGCCGCCCACGGACAGGTAACGGGGCTGATTCAGCTCCTTGATGCAGGTGATCATGCAGGGGGTCTTGACCTTCACGGTCATGTAGCCGTCCTCCAGCATGCGCTTGACGGTCAGGGTATTGCCGTCCTTGGTGATCTCGCCGGCATAGGTCACCTGGGGCAGATGCAGCTTCTCAGCGATCTGGGGACCAACCTGAGCGGTATCACCGTCGATGGCCTGACGGCCGGCCAGGATGATGTCATCCTCCTCCACGCCGTAGGTATCGATGCCGGCGGCGATGATCTGGGAGGTGGCGTAGGTGTCGGAGCCGCCGAACTCGCGGGCGGTGATCAGAACACCCTCGTCCACGCCCATGGCCATCAGCTCACGCAGCATGCCTTCTGCGGGAGGGGGGCCCATGGTGAACGCCACGACCTTGCAGCCCAGCTCGTCCTTCAGGGCCAGGGCGGCCTCAACGGCGTTCAGGTCGTCGGGGTTGATGATGGTCTGCATAGAGGCACGATCCAGGGTGCCGTCGGGGTTCACTGCCACCTTACCGGAGGTATCGGGAACCTGCTTCACAGTAACAAGAATTTTCATTTTACCTTTTACCTCCTCAATTACTTAACGCCCAGGTGGCTGGAGATGACCATGCGCTGGACCTCGGAAGTGCCCTCGTAGATCTCGGTGATCTTGGCGTCGCGCATCATGCGCTCCACGGGATACTCGCGGGTGTAGCCGTAGCCGCCGAACAGCTGGACGGCGCGGCGCGTGACATCGGAGGCAGCCTCAGCGGCGAACAGCTTCGCCATGGAGGCGTCCATGGAATAGTCCTCGTGATTCTGCTTCTTCATGGCAGCAGCGTACACCAGGTACTGAGCAGCCTGCATCCGGGTGTGCATGTCGGCCAGCTGGAACTGAGTGTTCTGGAACTGGCTCAGGCGCTTGCCGAACTGGACACGCTCCTGCGTGTACTTGACAGCCTCGTTGACAGCGCCCTCGCCCAGGCCCAGGGCCTGCGCGGCGATGCCGATCCGGCCGCCGTCCAGGGTCTGCATGGCGATCTTGAAGCCCTTGCCCTCTTTGCCCAGCAGATTCTCCTTGGGAACGATGCAGTCCTCAAAGATCAGGTCGCAGGTGGAGGAGCCGCGGATGCCCATCTTCTTCTCGTGCTTGCCGGTGGAGAAGCCGGGGAAGTCCTTCTCCACGATGAAGGCAGAGATGCCGTGGTTGCCCTTGGACTTGTCAGTCATGGCGAACACCACGAAGGTATCGGCCACGTTGCCGTTGGTGATGAAGCACTTGGAACCGTTGAGGACGTAGTGGTCGCCCTCCAGCACCGCCAGGGTCTGCTGGCCGGAGGCGTCTGTGCCGGCGTTGGGCTCGGTCAGGCCGAAGGCACCGATCTTCTTGCCGGAGAGCAGGTCGGGCAGATACTTCCGCTTCTGCTCCTCGGTGCCGTGCTCAAAGATGGGGGCGCAGCACAGGGAAGTGTGGGCAGAAACGATAACAGCAGTGGTGCCGCAGACCTTGGCCAGCTCCTCCACGCACATGGCATAGGACAGGACGTCGCCGCCGGCGCCGCCGTACTCCTTGGGGAAATAAATACCCATCATGCCCAGCTTTGCCATCTTCTCGACGGTTTCCATGGGGAAACGCTCTTCTTCGTCGATCTCAGCGGCCAGAGGCTTCACTTCGTTCTCTGCGAATTCGCGGTACATCTTGCGAACGAGCAGCTGTTCCTTCGTCAGATGGAAATCCATACTCTTTTCTCCTTTACAGATTTACTTTTTGTAGTTGAAGAAGCCCTCGCCGGACTTGATGCCCAACTTGCCGGCACGAACCATCTTCCGGATCAGCACGTTTGCGCGATATTTGCTGTCGTGGGTCTCATTATACAGCACGTCCATGATGTTCAGCACGATGTCCCAGCCGATCAGATCGCCCAGGTGCAGGGGGCCCATGGGGTGGTTGCAGCCCAGCTGCATAGCAATATCGATATCTTCCGCAGAGGCAACGCCCTCCTGCAGAACGCAAACGCCCTCGTTGCAATAGGGGATCAGGATCTTGTTGACCACAAAGCCGGGAGCCTCGTTGACCACAACGGGGGTCTTGCCGATCTCGGTGGACAGGGTCTTGATCTTCTCGACCAGCTCGGCGGGGGTGTTGCCGCCGGCAATGACCTCCACCAGCTTCATGGCGGGCACGGGGTTAAAGAAGTGCATACCGATGAGCTGATGCTTCAGGCCCTGACCCATCTCGGTGATGGACAGAGAGGAAGTGTTGGAAGCGAAGATGGCGTCTTCCTTGCACAGAGCGTCCAGACGGCCCAGCAGCTCCTTCTTGGTGGCCATATTCTCGGCAACGCACTCGATGACCAGGTCGGCATCGGCGGCAGCCTCAAACTCCTCCACCAGGACGCGGCTCATGATGTCATCAGCAGCTTCCTGAGTCATCTTGCCGCGGGCGACCTTCTTGTTCAGAGAGGCAGCCAGCTTATCCTTATGACGCTGAGCGCTGGCGACGCTGGAAGCATACATCAGAGCGGTGTGACCCTTTGCGGCAAAGACCTGAGCGATACCGCTGCCCATAGTACCTGCACCAAAGATTGCGACTTTCATGATAGTTCCTCCTAAATAAATTTATATTTAAGTAGCCGTTTTAATCATCAGGCCCGTCAGGGGACCTGTTAATTAACGAAATAGGGATTTGCCGGGAGTTACTTGTTCTGATAGGGCTCGTGCTTGCGCTTTTCCAGGAAAGCGCCCATGCCCTCCTTCTGGTCGGCAGTCTCGAAGCAGCTGCCGAACAGGCCCTCCTCGATGGTCACAGCCCGGTCGATATCCACCTGCATGCCGTCGTTGATGGCCTTCACCACCATCGCCACATGGTCCCGCGGCGTGGCCGTCAATGTAAACAGGGGATTGGTGTCGCCGTCCGTTGTCTCCAGCACGAGAAAACGCCTGATCAGGCTCTCGATACCGTACAGCTTCAGGTTATACTCCCACTCGCTCCCGCTTTTCTCTTTCGGGGTGTACCGCTCCGTCAGCCAGTACCGCTCGCCCATGTAGTCCGTGAAGTCGCCTACATCAAGGGGGATATGGGCATAATGCGTGAAGGAGAGCGCCAGCACGTTGTCGCCCTGCACCTCCTTGCTCTGCGTCGAACTGTCACTTGCAGCCACGTCCGCACGCTTGGCCCCGGCTTTATCGTATATCGTTAGAAGCATATTCGAATCGTCTTTGAATGGTTATATAATCGGTACCGGCTCGCGGAACTTCACCTTGAATTTCCCGGCGTGGACCCCTTCCTTCCACAAATAGGTCAGCGGGGTGAACTTCGGACTGTCCGTGTATTTCACGTGCAGGGTCAGATCAAGCTGGGGAAACGCGATGTCGAGCCCCCCGTCCTTCCCTTTCTTCAGGAAATTGATGAACTCGAAATACTTCTTCAGCCAGCCGGCCTGCGTTTTGCCAAACAGGGCGAAATGAAGCGTCACGTCACGGGCCTCGTTCCTGGGCGTCAGCACGGAGGAATATTTCTCCCCGTCCTCCTCCCGTATGTCCACGGCCGTCTCCTTCTTCGTCTTGCTCGGGGTCAGGATCGCCGAGAGGTTATCCATGCCACCGCGCCGGTCCTCCACCAGGAACACGCCGTATTCCGTCCAGATGTCCGTGCCGTTCACCAGCACCAGCCCGCCCAATATATCTGCCATGTCATTTCACTTTTAGTCCGTCACGTATCATTTTCTTTATCTCATCCTTTATCTCGCCCAGGTGTCCGGCACTCACACCGGTGTTCTCGGCTATCCGGGCCAGGTGGCCTTCGGCCGTGTCCATCTTCTCCGACACGCTTTCCAGCCGGTCGTCCATGCTGCTCCAGTGCTGCAGCCCACCGGTGAACATGCCCTCCAGCTTCGTACCCTGATCCTGCGTCATG
>OLRX01002171.1_pt1 | contig 12966 bp, 11 predicted proteins | sample 1672991 | NCBI WGS metagenome assembly OLRX01 (sample SAMEA3136744, study PRJEB25190) | human gut metagenome | biome: human gut; feature: human-associated habitat; material: faeces | place: Austria | collected 2013
CCATGGGGTTGCCCCCATACGGACCTGAACCGTACGCGTCTGCCAATTCCGCCACACCCGCATCTGATCTCCGACCTCGGTCGAAAGCAAGAACAGATGATACAGGACTTCACCCGCCTATGCAAGACTGAAATTTGCTCCTGCGGAGAAAAACGGCCTATAACGAGCAATCGCAGAGAGCTTTCACGCGTCTCCTGTGCTTCGCCCCCGGATGCGTGCTTCACAGGCCCCTACAAGGCGGTGCCGCGCTTCGGCACGTAGAGGCCGGTCAGGTTGGCGCCCTCGTGCTCCAGCAGCCAGACCTTGCGGGCGATGCCGCCGGCGTATCCGGTCAGGCTGCCGTCCGAGCCGATCACGCGATGGCAGGGCAGGATAATGGAGATGGGGTTGCGCCCGTTCGCCGTGCCAACGGCGCGCGCCGAGGCCTTACCACCGCAATCGCATGCGATCTGCGCGGCGAGCTCGGCGTAGGTGCGCAGCTCGCCGTAAGGGATGTCGGCCAGCAGCTTCCACACGCGCTGCTGGAACGGGGTGCCGCCCGGCTTGAGGGGCAGCGTCGCTACGGGAAGGGGGTCGCCGTCGAAGTAGCGGTCGAGCCAGGCGCGCACCTGCGCGAACACGGGAAGGCCGTCGCGGCGCTGCAGGTTCCCCGCCACCTTGCCGGCGAAGTACTTCTGACCCTCGATCCATAGCCCGACGATTGCCTCGCCGTCGCTCGCGATGGTGAGGTCGCCCAGCTCGGCATGAGGGTACACGGTCGAGTAAAGCATGAGGTCCCCGCTCTCTTCCATGCGCTAGAGCGCCGTGCCCTTCTTGGGAACGAAAAAGGCTTCCATGTTGACTCCCTCGTGCTCCAGCAGCCATATCTTGCGCGTCAGGCCGCCGGCGTAGCCGGTCAGGCTCCCGTTCGCGCCCACCACGCGGTGACAGGGGATGATGATGGAAATGGGATTGTGCCCGACGGCCCCGCCCACGGCCTGGGAGGACATCTTCTCCTTGCCGTCCTCCTGCGCGATCTCCCGGGCCAGGTCGCCGTAGGTGCGCACGCAACCGTAGGGTATCTCTGCCAGCTTGCGCCACACGCGCTGGCGGAATGCGGTGCCGTTGGGCGCCAGCGGCAGCTCGGCTGTCGCTGGTCGCTTGCCGGCGAAGTAGCGCTCAAGCCAGTCTTTCGCCTGCGCGAAAACGGGCAGGTCGTCGGCCGGCACCATCTCGCCGTCCACCGTGCCGCCGAAGTGCTTCTGCCCGGCCATCCACAGCCCCACGATGCTCTGGCCGTCGCTTGCTATCGCGACCTCGCCGAATTCTGGATGGGTGTAGCTCGTCCGATATACCATGTGCCTTCCTTCCTATGCGGCTAGCGAGTTCCACAGGCACAGCACCGCGTAGCTGCGCCACGGGCGCCACTGCTCGGCCAGCGCCAGCCGTTCCTTCGGTTCCAGATGGGGCAGGGCGTGCTTCACGCCGGCATCGGTCTCCATGAAGGCGTCGGGATGGTTGAGCACCCTCATGGCCAGGTAGTTCGCCGACCAGGGGCCGATGCCTTTCACTGCTAGCAGGCGTTCCACCTGCTCCGCCACCACGACACCGGTATCGAAGCGCAGCTCGCCAACCTCCAGCAGCCGCGCGATCTCGTCGATGGTGCGCGAGCGCGTCTTGATGACGCCCAGCACGCCGAGCGCGTCCTCGATGGGTTCGAGCGCGGCGACCTCCGCCGCTGTGGGGAACGCGTGCGTGAGCCCCGGAATGCCGGTGTCCACGGGCTTGCCGTAGCGCTCTACGATGCGCGCCGCCAGCCGGTTGGCGGCCACCACCGTCACCTGCTGGCCGAGGATGGCCCGCACGGCCGTCTCGAAAGGGTCGAAGCAGCCGGGCACCCGCGTTCCCGGGACCGCCGCGCCCGGAACCGTATCATTCAGCGAGGCGATGCCCTCGTGCACGGCCTGCGGGTCGCAATCGACGTCGAACATGCGGCGCACCCGGGCGATGACCTGCGACGTCACCGGCAACAGCGACGCGCTCATCGTGACGGCAAGTGCCTCCCGCCGCTCGTCGTCGGTCACGCGCACCCAGCCGAGCACCTCCTCGTTGCCGTGCTGCATGCGCACGACGCGCGCGTAGGCGTGCTCGTCCACCGCTTCCACGCCTTCCAGCTGGCGGGCACGGAAAAACGCGAGCAGCTCGGCGAAGCGGTACGGCGGACGGTAGCTCAGAGTGAAGGCCACTCCGTCGCCCGACGGCGTGCGCCGTCGGGCGCTCTTGCGCACGGCAGTGGGGGTGAGCCGATAGCGCTCCTTGAACAGGTCGTTGAAGCGTCGCACGCTCTTGAACCCAGCGGCCGCGGCCACCTGGCTTATCGGGAGGTCCGAGTCGGTGAGCAGGCTCTTCGCCAAAAGGAGGCGGCAGGTTTGCAGGTACTGCACCGGCGTCACCTCGAACTCGCGTTGGAAGGCGCGCCTCAGGTGGCGGTCGGTGTAGCCCAGCCGCTCCGCCATGCGCCCGAGGCTTTCGCCGCTCGTGCAGTCCTCGCGCAGCAGCGAGGCCGCACGCCGTGCGAGGTTCGCGGACGCGTCGGCGATGGAGTGGCCGGGCGCGAGCTCCGGGCGGCACACGAGGCACGGCCGGTATCCGGCAGCCTCCGCCTCGGCCGCCGTCTCGTAGAACGTGCAGTTCTCGTACTTCGGCATGCGCACGTGGCAGACGGGGCGGCAGTACACGCCCGTGGAGGACACGCCCACGAACGCCTGCCCGTCGAATCGCGCGTCTTTGGACGCGAACGCCGCATACAGCGCCCGCTTGCGCGATTTGGGATGGTTGAGGTCCTGTCGCAGGGTGCTCTCCTGTTCTTCTGCCATGGGGCGCCGCCCTCCTTCCAAGTAGCCCGCACTGCGAGAGGCGGTGCAGCTGCCAAGCCGCCTCTAAAGTCGCCGTACCGTGCAGCGCCGCGCCGCCAGCCGCCACGCCGCACCGCCTCTCCGACAAGAGTCTAGCGCGAAAGGCTGGAGGGAACTAGCCGTTTTCGGACGTCAAGTTGAAACCTCTGTGGAACAACGCCGCATTCGCGCGCCCGGCGCTGCTTCCTGAAATCTCGCGTTCGCGGCCCATTCGCCCGGTTCGTCATCTGACGCCGAAAACGCCTGCTGCTGTCAAAAAAGAGCCGGTTTGGCAATCTGGATGTCGGCCTTGGAAGGTCTTCCCTGCGAGGAGCTGGAGAAAGGCCAGGTCGCGTTCCGCACTGCACCAGCTTCGGAGTGGCAGCGGTTGCCAAACCGGCTCTTTTTTGACAGCAGCAGACGTTTTTGCCGACAGGCAGGGAATTGCGGTCAGGCAGGGAACAGCGGTCCGGAAACAGGTCCAGCTAGACCAGAAGCATGACCGCTGGTTTCGAGGAGCGCCGTCGCTCGTTCATTCGACGCTTCCGGGTGGGGAGCGTGCCGTGGAGGGGCGAATTGCGCTATCATGGTCGGTGCAGGCGCGCGGTGCTCGCCTGCCGCTTTCTGAAACGAACTCGCAACGACCACAGAGAAGGCGCATGGCACGCAACCAGCTCATATTGGATCGGTACCGACCCATCGGGGAGTCGCGCTCGGGCGGCTTCGGCACGGTGCGCGTTGCGTGGGACACGCGCATCCAGCGCAAGGTGGCCATCAAGTGCATCGAGCTCGACGAGGTGGATGCCGCGCGCGCGGCGCTGCCGGGCGCCGATGCGGTGCGGCGGCAGACGACCGCCCCCGCCTCTGCGCCTGTCGAAGCCCACGGCTATCCCGAGCAGGCGGGTGCCGGCGCGATGCCGCGCTTCGACGAGGTCGACTGGGACGATGTCCCTTCTTGGGAAGGCGAGGATGTGTTCCCGGGCGAGGAGCCGCCCGTCGCGCAACGGCGCGAGGCCCGATCCGGCGTGGCTGCGGGACGCAATCCCGACGACGTCCCGCCTTGGGAGGACCTGCCCGCCGCCCCTCCGCCGCCTCCCGACTTCGAGAGCCCCTTCCGTAAGCGGGACAAGGCTGCCGCGACCGCAGCCGCGCGCCCCTCATCCGCCGCGCCCCATGGTTCCCCGGTTGCCGCAGCCTACCACGACCCCGCGGCCGACCTGGACGACGACCTGCCGCCGGTGCGCTCGCTCTCCCACATCCCCGGCTTGGACGAGGCGCGCACGGCCGCCATGCTCACCGACCCGAACATCGTCACGGTGTACGACTTCGAGGTGCAGGGCCAGACGGCCTACCTTATTATGGAGTACATCGAGGGCATCACCCTCACGGAGCTGCTGCGCGACTACGCCGACTACCTCACGCTCGACATGGCGGCCGCCGTGTTCGGCTCCGTCGCCCACGCGCTGGAGGTGGCCCACGAGAACCAGGTGCTCCACCTGGACATCAAGCCGGACAACGTATTGATCAACCGCCAGGGACAGGTGAAGGTGACGGACTTCGGCCTGGCCACGCTCGCGGATGCCGGCGGCTTCGGCGCGGCGGGCGGCGGTACCATCGGCTACATGCCGCTCGAGCAGATGCGCGGCGTGAGCCTGGACGCACGTTGCGACGAGTGGGCACTCGCCTCCGTCACGTACGAGATGCTGGCCGGCGAGAACCCGTTCCTTGCGCCCGACCTGGCGCGTGCGGAGTCTGCCATCGAGGATGCGGAGCTCGTGCTGCCTTCGCTGTGCTGGGACGAGCTCGATCCGGCGGCCGATGACGTGGTGTTCTACGCGCTCGACCCCGACCGCGAGCAGCGCTACGATAACGTGACCGACTTCGCCGAGGAGATGGAGAAGTTCCTGGGCGACCCGAGGACGGGCCATCGCGAGCTGGCCGTCATCGTAGGCGATGCGCAGGGCGACGACGAGGCGGAAGAGGAAGAAAGAGCGCCGCACCCGCCCCGTCCCCCGCGTGTGCCGCTGCGCGAGCGCATCACGCGCCGGCAGGCGGCCGTGGCGGCGCGCATCGTGGGCGCGGCGGGCAGCGGGGCCGTGGCATTCGTGGCGCTGGCGAACTTGCCGCAGATAGGCGGCCTGGAGGGTATCTTCGACCTGGCGGGGCCGGCCCTGCTGCTGTTCTGGGGGCTGTTCGCGCTCATTGCGTTGGCCGGCGCGCTCAAGCCGTACCTGGGAGCATTGCTGGCCTACTTCGCGTTGGCCGCGGCGCTCATCGCGCAGGGCGCGCGGCCGCCGGCTGCGTACTGCTGGCGGCTACGGCGGTGTGGTGGTACTTCGCCGGGCGGTTGGGCAACGCGGCGGCGAACGCCACGTTCGCCGTGCCCCTGGCCGGCGCCGTGGGCGGCAACCAGCTGGCGCCCGTGGCGGCCGGGTTCTTCCTGCCGCCAGCCCGCGCGCTCGGCACGACGGCGTTCGCGCTGCTCGTGGCCGCGCTGCTGGCATCGTTCGGTTCCGGCAACCTGCTGGGATGGGACGCGTTCGCCCGTTGGGATTTTGCCGGCACCGACGTGCAGGCGAACCTGGGCGCGCTGCTCTTGCAGCCCGCCACCTGGTGCGTGGCCGTCAGCTGGCTGGCCGCCGCCGCAGTTCTCTCCGCGTGTCGGTGCCGTCTGTCGCGCATCCTCGCGGGGCTCGGCATCGTGGTGGCCGGCATCTGCGCTGCGGCTTGGCTTGCCTCGGGCCAGCTCACCTGGATGCCCTCGGTTGCGGCCATCGCGTCCACGGCCGCGGCCGTCGCCGTCCTTGTCGTTGCCAGCTACCTGGAGCCACCTGCGCTCGACCTGCAGGAGGAATGGGAAGAAGCCGCGCCGAGCGAAGGCTGACCGGCATTTCCTCCTAAATAGCGCGTGCGTTCGCGTTCCTTCTGGAGTATCGTGTGATGCGCCAACGATAGAGCGCTCTACTGCGCAGGAGCGTTGCGCCCACGGCGTCGGAAGAATACGAGCAAGCGAGACGAAGAAAGGGGAAACCCATGCATCAGCTAGGAGACGAGTGCGTGCTGTTCGCGTTCGCGCGCGACCTCGAACCGGCGCTCAGGGTGGCGTCGGGCGACACGGTGCGCATCCGCACGCAGGACTGCTTCGGCAACCAGGTGCAGGCGCCCGAGGACCAGCTTGACGAGATCGACTGGGACGCCATCAACCCGGCCACGGGCCCCGTGTACGTGGAGGGGGCCGTGGCCGGCGGCGCGCTGAAGGTGAGCATCGACAACATCGAGCTGGACGCCCAGACGGCCTCGTGCACCGGCAAGGACGAGGGCGTGTGCGGCGACTGCTTCGACGCGTGGAGCACGCGCCTGTGCGCCATCGAGGACGGCAAGCTCAGGTGGAGCGACAAGCTGTCCATCCCGCTCAACCCCATGATCGGTGTTATCGGCGTTGCCCCGGAGGGCGAGCCCGTGAACTGCGGCACACCCGGAAGCCACGGCGGCAACATGGACAACACCGCCATCACCACGGGGGCCACGCTGTACTTTCCGGTGGCCGTGGAAGGTGCGCTCTTCGGCTGCGGCGACATGCACGCGGCCATGGGCGACGGCGAAATCAGCGTCTCGGGCGCAGAGGTGGCTGGCTGGGCCACGGTCACGCTCACGGCACTGCCGGGCCTGCACCTTGCAGACCCGCTTATCGAGAACGACACGCACTTCGGCGTGATCGCCTCGGCCGAGACGCTCGACGCAGCGGCCGACCGTGCCGTGCACGAGATGGTGGACCTGCTGCACGACCGCACCGGCGTGGCCCAAGACGAGCTCGTCATGCTGCTGTCGCTCGTGGCAGACGTGCGGGTGTGCCAGATGGTCGACCCGGAGAAGACCGTGCGCTTCATGGTGCCGAAGTACGTGCTGGACGCGCTCGGCTTCGCGCTGTAGGGCAAAGACAAACCAAGAAAACAGGGGGGATCCAATGACCGAGGAGCAGAAGGCGGTCTCGTCCGCCAACGACGCGGCCCAATCCCAAAGCGCTGCCTCCGAGGCCGCGCTGGAGGCCATGGGCTACAAGCAGGAGCTCAAGCGCGCCATGTCCGTGCCCGACATGCTGGTGTACGGACTCATCTTCATGGTGCCCATCGCGCCGTTCGGCATCTAAGGCGGCGTGTTCGGCGACTCGGGCGGCATGCCCGCGCTCGTGTACCTGGTGGGCATGGTGGCCATGATCTTCACGGCGTTCTCCTATGCCACCCTCTCGCAGGCGTTCCCCGTGTCCGGCTCGGTGTACGGCTACACCAGCCGCGGCATCAACAAGCCGGTGGGCTTCGTGACCGGCTGGACCATGCTGCTGGACTACCTGCTGGTGCCCACGCTGCTGTACGTGGTGGCCGCGCAGGCCATGAGCGGCATCGTGCCCGAGGTGCCCGCGCTCATCTGGGGCATCCTGTTCGTGGCCATCAACACGTTCGTGAACATCCGCGGCATCGAGCTCACGGTCATCGTCGACCGCGTGGCCGTGGTGCTGGAGATACTGTGCCTGGGCGTGTTCGTGGTCATGGGTGCCCTGTGGATCGCCATCGACCCGCTGTCCAACGGCTTCACCATCCAGCCGTTCTACAACCCCGAAACGTTCAACCCCGGCCTGGTGATGAGCGCCGTGTCGCTGGGCGTGCTGTCGTTCCTCGGCTTCGACGGCATCGCCACGCTGTCCGAGGAGGCCAAGGACGCGAAGAAGGGCCCGTCGAAGGCCATGGTGGGGTCGCTTCTGATCGTGGGCTTCCTGTTCATGCTGCAAACCTGCATTGCGGGCTGCATCAGCCCTGACGGCGCCGTATTCGCGAACGACCCTGACAACGCGTTCTACCTGGTGGCCGAGGTTGCCGGCGGCAAGTTCCTCTACGTGCTGTGCGCGCTGGCCACGGCCATCGCGTGGGGCATCTTCAACTCGCTGGCCGCGCAGACGGCCATCAGCCGCATCCTGTTCGCCATGAGCCGCGACGGCAACCTGCCGAAGGCGTTGGCGAAGGTGCACAGCAAGTACCGGACGCCCTACGTGGCGGCCGCGTTCGTGGGCACGCTGTCGCTCGTGCTGGTCATCGTGTTCGAACAGCTGGGCATCGACGCCATCTCGCGCCTCGTGAACTTCGGCGCGCTCACGTCGTTCTGCCTGCTGCACGTGACGGTGGTGTGGCACTTCTTCATCAAGGAGCGCGACGGCAAGGTGCTCACGCACCTCATCCTGCCGCTTCTGGGCTTCATCATCGTGGGCTACACGTGGATAAGCCTCGACCCGGCGTCCAAGACCATGGGCATCATCTGGGTCGCAGTCGACATCATGTACTACTTCGTGCTGCACAAGGTGATGAAGAAGAACGTCGACCTAGAGGTATAGCGCCCCAACCGCCCGCTGGAGCATGGCGCAAAAACGCCCTCGGGAACCCAATCCCGAGGGCGTTGCCTGTCGGCTGCGTGCGATCGCGTCCCTCTACAGCAGTTCGCACACCTTTCCCAGCAGGGGCTCGAAGCTCACGCCGCGGTCGCGGAACTCGGGCTGCTTCGCGCTCACGATCATGGCGTCGTGCACGAAGTCGCCGGCGAACTTCACGGCCTCCTCCAGCGTGCGGCCTGCCATGACGGCCGCCATCAGGCATGATGCGTACAGGTCGCCGGTGCCGTGCAGCATGTAGGGCAGATACTCGTTGTGCACCTCCACGGTGTCCATGTCAACGCCGCCCACGAAGTTGCGGATGCACGTCTCGCCCTCGCGCTGGATGCCCTTGAGCACCACGTGCTTCGCCCCCTTTGCAACCAGCGCGTCCACCAGGCGGTGCGCCTCCTCGTCCGAGATGTCCGTGCCGGCCCACTCGTCGCCGATGGGCTCGCCCAGGATGATGGCGGCTTCCGTCAAATTCGGCGTGAGGATGTCGGCGCCGCAAGCCAGCTCGGCCATGGCGTCGCAGAGCTCCGGCGTGTAGGTGGGGTACACCTTGCCGTGGTCGGCCATCACCGGGTCGACCACGCGCAGCGCGGCGGGGTACAGGGCGTACAGGTCGCGGATGCGGTCCACCTGCTCGGGCGCGCCCAAGAAGCCTGAGTACACCGCGTCGATCTCCACACCGATGTTCTTCCACGCCGCCAGGTAGTCTTCCAGCATGGCAGTGGTGTCGTGCATGTACCAGCCGGGGAACGCCGTGTGCGACGAGAACAGGCCGGTGGGCACGGGGCACACGTCGCAACCAGCGGCCGACAGCACGGGAATGGCCACGCCCAGCGAGCACTTGCCGTAGCCGCACAGGTCGTGCACGGCGGCAACGCGCGGGATGTAGTCGCCTTCGCGGGAGTACAGGGTGGTTTCGCTCATGGTTCGCTCTTTCTCGAAGGGGTCGGTGTCTGGCTCGTTGTCTGGCAATGGTACGATGCGGCGGGTGAGCGGCTCGAACCGTTGCCAAGTTGAAAACGGGCGCCGTGGGCGCCCGTGGTGTCCTCTGCTCGAACCGATGCGGTAGGAGCTTCTGTTACTGGTCCTTCTCCTCGTCGTCATCATCGTCGAAGAACGACCAATCGTCTTCTTCGGCCTCGCGGCTGACGAAGCGCTTGCGCGTACGCCTCTCCATGATAATGCAGGCAATTATGCTAATAACCAGTCCGATGGCGATCAAGCATCCGATGCCCTCGAACGTCTCGAACAGAAAATGGTACAGTTGACCGAAGTCCATGGCAGCCTCTTCGTCCTATCTAAGCAAAGTCCGCCCGCAGGCGGCACTTCTCCGGTTAAGTTTTGCGGGTAGAGTATACTATGCTCGTGCAAATTCGGGATACCTCCACGACGAGAATCCTTTATATACGTGAACGTACCAACTGAAGACTGCGAAGGTGGGCGCATGCGCGCTGGAAACCAGGCGGGACGCGGCAGGCGGCTCGCCCTCTATATCGTCGCCGCCTTGGCAGCGGTTGTCGTCCTGGGCACCTCGCTTGGGCTCATGGGCTACATCGACCAGAAGCTCAAGCAGGGAGCCGAACAGCAGGTGGTCACGTTCACGCAGCAAGCCGCTTCCAATGTCGCAGACCGCATCTTCATCGTGCAGAACGTTATCGGGGCGTTCGAGGTGCAATCGGCCGATCCGATCACCGTCGTGCCGGCGCTGCAGGGCCTGCGCGACCAGTTCGGTTTTGCCGAAGTTGCGTTTTCGGGCATGGATGGCCGAGGGGTCCTCTCGGACGGCACGCCGTTCTCCGTGGACGAGATGGCCCAGCCCGAAACGGCCCTCTCGCAGGGCAAGGACTCCTACTCTTCCACGTTCGAGTTGGACGACGGCCTCCGCGTACGCCTGGCGCAACGTCCCCTCTATCTCGATGGGCAGCAGATAGGCGCGCTGTACGTGCAGATTCCCCTGTCCATGTTCTCCATGAGCAGGCAGCTGGACATGTTCGACGGACGCGGTTACTTCATGCTGTTCCAAGGGACGACGGGCGAGATACTCGTGCCTCCCATCGAAGACACGAAAACGCCGGTGAACAGCGGCATGACGGTCTACTCGTTCCTCGACCAGGCAGCGGACTACGAGCGACCTCCCGACGACGGCATGACGGAGATGATGGCCTTGTCGTTCGGTGACGATGCAGAGGGGCTGCCCACGCTGGACGAGACGGTTGCGGCGGGCGAGACGGGGCTTGCCGTCGGGTTCGTGGACGGCAAGGACAGCTATGTGTGCGTGGCGCCGGTGGGCGAGGGCAGCTGGTACGTATGCAACATCATACCTGTGGAGAACGTGCGCGCCGAGGCGTCCATCGTGCTCACCGCGTTCCAAGTGGTGTTCGCCGTGGTAGTGCTGTGCTTCGCCGCCGTCATCGCGCTTATGTTCTCCTCGTATCGCAAGCGCATGCTCGAGCGCAACGTGGCCATGAAGTCGCGCCTGTACAAGGCCCTGTCCGACAGCTTGGATATGGCGGTTAACCTGTACTGCCCCGTGGACGGCACCGTCACGCCCATCGTGGCGAAGGCTGCGCGCATCCTGGGCTTCACCATGCCCGAGATCATCGCAGACCCCCGCGTCGCCGACGAGCTGCAGCTGTCGGAGCAGGGCCGCGGCCTGCTGGACCGCCTGCGCGAAGGTGCAGTGCAGGCCCCGCAACAGGGCCAGTTCTCATTCGTGCACCTGCAGACAGGCAAGGTGCGGTGGATAGCGTATTCTGCCAGCCCCTTGAGCTACGAGGGCAAGCAGCGCATCCTGGTGGTGTTGCGCGACGTTACCACCGAGAAGGAGCTGCAGCTGTCTATGAAGGATGCCATGACGGCCGCCGAGGCCGCCAACCAGGCGAAATCCGAATTTCTCTCGCGTATGAGCCATGAGATACGCACCCCTTTGAATGCCATTGTCGGCTTCTCGGATTTGTTGAAGGATTTGGACGCTTTTTCTCCGGAAGAGGTAAAGCAGTTCGTCGAAACAATCAACATCAACTGTACATTGCTGCTGGCGTTGATAAACGATATTCTGGACCTCTCGCGCATAGAATCGGGCACGATGGACTTTAAGTTCGGAGCATTCAACCTGGCGTTTATCATGCAGGAGGTCCATGAATCCCAGCGTCTGAGTATGCCTCGGGATGTAGAGCTGCGTATAGAGATTCCGGAAGGGGAAGACAAATTGGTCATCACCGATTCCGTCCGCTTGAAGCAGGTCGTGAACAACCTGATAAACAATGCCAAGAAATTCACGGTAACGGGCAGCATCACCTTCGGCTATGTCACGAACCGGGAAGGATATACCACCATCTTTGTCGAAGACACGGGAAGCGGTATCTCTGAAGACGCCCAGAAACATATCTTCGAACGCTTTTACAAAGAAGACAGCTTTACGCAGGGCGCCGGTTTGGGGCTGAGCATTTGCCAGACCATCGTAGACTGCCTGCATGGTTCTATCTCGGTCTCCTCAGAGTTGGGAAAAGGAACGCGTTTCGAGGTGGTGATACCGGATGCGAACGAGTAATCATTCAATCCGTTTGCAGGCATTGGCTTGCAGGAACTCTTCCAATATATCCTCGTAATTGCCATACAGCATGATGTGGTGGTTGCCCAGCGGTGTCTTGAGGAAATAGTCGGCAGGGGAGTTCATTTTTATCCGCACTTGGGTGCGGCACATATTGATGTAGTTTGTATTCTCAACAAGCGTGCCGGTGCTCAAGTAATATTCGTCCAGGCTTTCGCTTCCGCATTTTACGATGGTTACATCTCCCGTCGGCAGGATTCCCTGAATACCGATGCCGCTTTCCGTCTCAAAATGGTTGCGTATGATGAACTGCTCCGTTTGTGCGATGCCGATGGTGCAGTGTGCCAATATGATTTCATTGGTACGGGCATTTATCATGGAAGGATTGGCCATGAAGGAGTTTTTCCCCGTCAGCACTTTTACGGCCAGCATGGTGAAGACGGATTGCAAATCGCCTTCACATCCGGCAATGATTCCTTCGTCGTTCAGCAAGGCAAGGGCAAGGCAGCCGGTGGTTCCCGTTTGGTCTATCAGGCGGAAGCAGCTGAGGGTAATGGCGCTCAGTCGCTCTTCCTCTACAATCCTCTTGATGGCTCGATACAGCCGCATGGCTTTTATCATGTCTTCGGGGCTTGCCTCTCGGCAGGCAAGCGCTTTTCCTGCCAGTCCGGCGCATGCTTCGCCCACCTCGTCGTCCGTTATCTGTCCGTAGTATTCATAAATGCGGTCCAATGAGACGTCTGTGTACTCGATACCCCAGCGGCGTTTGGCAAGCAGATAATCCACATTGCTGGCAACGAGCCAGCTGGACGGAGTGCCCATTACGCCGATGCGCATGCCGAAAAGGCTGCGTTGTGCCACGAAATTGCTGTGCAGGACAAAAATACGCTTGATGGTCTCGGGGAGCTCTCCGTGAAGAATCTCGCTTTTCATTCCCCGGCCGCGCAGCCAGGAAGATATTTCGAGAGCGGCGGCCAGTGAGTTCTGCATGCCGTCTGCTAACAAAATGGCAGGTCGGGGCAGACGTTCGAAATGCTGGATAACCAGTCTTTCCACTCCTCCGGTAGCGACAAAAATGATCTTGAAATCATCACTGTTCAGCTTATCCATATCTTGAT
>OLRX01002175.1_pt1 | contig 12939 bp, 10 predicted proteins | sample 1672991 | NCBI WGS metagenome assembly OLRX01 (sample SAMEA3136744, study PRJEB25190) | human gut metagenome | biome: human gut; feature: human-associated habitat; material: faeces | place: Austria | collected 2013
TTTGGTGCTTCGTGTTTCTTACTTACGTTGTTTAATTTACAAGGTGCACACCGCTCTTACAGGGCGATTTGTATTTTAGCACAAATCCAAGTTGTTGTCAAGAACTTTTTTCTTCTTTTTCTCCAACTTTTCAACCTGTGTCTTGCGACAGCTTTGACATAATAGCATTTCTTTCCTCCATTGTCAAGGGTTTTTCTCAAACTTTTTTCTTCTTTTTAAGACAGTCTGGAACACTGTCTTTCCCAACCGCCCTCAGTAAACTCTCTCAGCTTCTCTCCTCAAAGCTGGCGCCACATTGCCGACAGGTTACCTTGATCTTCCCTTTTCCTCTTGGCACCCGAAGTTTTACTCCGCAGGATGGGCACTTAAAAACCTTATATTGCCGCTTCTGCTCCATTTTTGCTCGCCAGTTTCGCCCTATGCGAAATCCACGGGTCATAGCCAGAAATTTCTGGTTTTCCTGCTGCCTGCGTCCCAAGTTCTGGGAAAACGCACGAACACAGCAAAAAGCAGCTGCCAAAAGGCAAGCCCAATGAAGCAGATTGGCCAGTCCCCTGGTTGGTGCAAACAGAGAGCCTATCCAGCAGAGGATTGCCAGCACAAAAAGAGCAATATTCAATTGATCGATTCCATTTCTTCCAGCGAACAGTCGGTCAAACATGGTTCTCATCATTTCTTCGCCTCTTTGCTTCGGATCTGGCCGTTCTTCTGGTTTCCTGTCTTTTCGAAAGACCAGCAACCAAGACAGCTTACTTTATATTAAGATAAAGTATTCCTATTGTTTGTCAATGGGTTTCTCAATTTGTTTACAAAAAGATTACACTGTATTTTCTTTCCGACACATTGCAAAAAGAAACCGCCGCACAATCGTGCGGCGGTCTCTTAAATTCAGCCAAATCTTTGGAAAGAATTAGAAATACATATACTTGTTGGCTTCTTTCCGCAGTTCCGCGCGGAAGTCGGGGTGTGCAACAGCAATCAGGTTCTCTACACGCTGCTTCACAGTACGGGCACGCAGCTTTGCCACACCATACTCCGTCACCACCATATCGGTCAGGTTCCGGGAAACAGAAACAATAGAACCGGGGTCCAGGATGGGAGCGATTCTGGAAACAGTTCCCTTCTTCGCAGTAGAAATCTGGCACAGCATTGCACGGCCACCCTTGGAGTGATAAGCACCATAGGCATAGTCCGTGGCACCACCGGTTCCAGACCACTGAATGTTGGCAATGGCCTCTGCTGCCACCTGACCAGTCAGGTCAATCTGCAGGGCAGCATTGATGGACACCATGTTATCCTGCTGTGCAATAATCATCGGGTCATTGGTGTAACGACCACGGCGCATCAGGACACGGGGATGGTTGTTCAGATATTCATAGGTAAAGTTGTCCGCAATGATGAAGGCACCGACAGACCAGCCCTTGTCCAGGTTTTTATACCGGTTGGTGACAACACCCTTCTGGATCATGTGTGCCATGGAAGCACCAATCTGCTCAGTGTGGATGCCCAGGTCGTGACGATCCATCAGTTCAAACCCGATGGCATTAGGGATGCCACCAAAGCCAAGCTGAATGCAGTCACCATCGTGAACCATCTCAGCAGCGTACTGGGCAACGGTCTTTTCAGCCTCGCCGATGGGGGGATCCTGCAGCTCATACAGGTCCAGATCAGACTCAATGATCACGTCAGCCATTGCCACGGGTACAGCACACTCACCGGGCAGGTGGGGAATCTTGGGGTTGACCTCAAAGATGATTTTATCTGCGGAATACAAAGACTCCATTTCCCACTGCAGGTCACAGGACACACAGCAATAGCCATGCTCGTCCATGGTAGAAACACCAATCACTACCACATTCGGGCGCTTGCAGCGATGCAGTTCCTGGCCATAGTTATGCAGGTTGACAGGGAAATAGGTGCTCATGCCGGAGGGATGAATCTTCCGGAAGTTGCCATCATAGAAGAAAGTCTGATGATGGAACTTATCCTTCAGCTCAGGATTGGTATGGACTTCATACTCAGGTCCCCAGCGGTGCACACAGGACCACAGCTCAACAGGGTTGTTGGGATCAATGCGGTCGGCAATGCGGTGCAGATTGCGATAGAAGAGACGGGGTTCGCAGCCATGGATGGAGTTGACAATGCAATCGCCGCTCTCGATAATGGCCAGCGCGTCTTCCACCGTGCCCAGCTTGCTCTTGTAGATTTCCTCATGAGACATGCCGGCATAGACGTCATTCAAATACTCTTCATGCTTCTTATGCTTCTTCAGCATGACATCAGGAATGTAACGATCATAGTTTTCATGATGTTCAAACATTGGATGTGTCCTCCTGTCTTTAATATGTACCAGTCTGTGCTACGCACAAGTTTACTCCTTTATGCTAACCCACCTTATATAAAAAGTCAAGACAGTCATTGTGCGATACTTTGAACAAAATTGCTCCTTTGATTTTGTTCGTTTTGACACAGTTTTCCGGAATATCAAATTATTTCTTTTGTTTAGCTGCGTTTCTCTTTTCTTTTCTCCATTTTTCTGCTACAATAGACCCGAAACAGAGGCAATGGCCTCGTTTTCTTTACTCATTCAACCTATCAATTCGATTGTTAAATCAGGCCAGCAAGGAGGCACGATATGTTAACCCCTGGAACCGCTTTGGAGCTCACTTTCCCTGTCACAGAGACACTGACCGCCAAAACCGTCGGCAGCGGGACACTGGACGTTTTGGCTACTCCCGTTATGATTGCCCGCATGGAACAGGCCGCCTGGACCGCAGTGGCTCCTTCCCTCTCTCCAGAGGAAGGAACCGTAGGTACTTGGATGAATGTAAAGCATCTGAGCGCCACACCCATTGGTGTAGAGGTCACTTGCCGTGCGGAACTGACAGAAGTAGACGGCAGACGATTGGTTTTCCGCGTAACCGCACAAGATTCCCAAGGTCTCGTGGGGGAAGGTATCCACGAACGTGTGATCGTTCAAAATGATCGTTTCCTCACAAAAGCGCAGAAGAAAAGGAATCCCAAATAATGGATTTGCATATTCAGCGGTGAATACTCACGTTCTCCGTAGAATCCTTCTTCCCAGAAAAACCAGATATGGAAGGTCGGAATCAGATTCCACATTATATTGTGGCATCTTTTGACTCCGGCCTTTCTTTTTCCTTATTTTCCCTGGGTATTCTCTCTTTTTTATGAAAAAAATCTTGATTTTTTCTTACAAATAAATTACAATGTGGTAACAACTATGAATATTCGGAAACAGGAGTAGCATGACGATGAAAAATCACTTGCCCAGCGCGATCATTCTATTCGTGCTCTTGTTGGCGTTCTGCTTTCACGCAATCGCCGCAGACAACAAGTCCTATTCCGGAACAAGTACGTTGGCTTCCACACAATCAGGTTATCTTTTCACAAGCACATTGGAAACCTCATCGGTTGATTACCTCGATGTCATTGATCCCGTCGCCACAGACACTGTGGCCACATTGCTTCGTACTACACCGGATATTACCGTCAACGGGACCTGGATCGCCGCCCGAACCGCCACAATCACTGCGGACGGCACAACCTATCTTTCCATCACGCCAGTCCTCCAGGCACTTTTCCCAAACGTCTCGGTCACCCTGAAAAATGGACGGCTCACTGCATCAGGCAACGGCCTCTCTCTGGAAGCCATCGCAGAAGAAGCCTATTTTATGGTCAATGACCGGTATTTTTATGTACCATCCTTGGTTATGGCCCAAGAGAATGATCTGTTGCTCCCCGCAGAATCACTGGCCAACGCCTTGGGCTGTTCCGTGGTGAAAGAGCCCGCAACAGGAACCCTTTCGATTCGCCGGGTCGGGCCGGTGGCCACCGCTAACACTTACGTAGAAGAAGACCTCTACTGGCTCTCCCGCGCTATCTACTCTGAGTCTGGAAACCAGCCGATGAAAGGGAGGATTGCCGTGGGAACCGTAATCCTGAACCGCGTCGCGGATGAGGCTTTCCCCGACACAATTCAGGAAGTCATTTTTGCACCAGGGCAATTTTCTCCCGTGGCCAACGGCACTATCTACCGCACCCCTGATGAGAAAAGCGTGATCGCTGCCAAGCTCTGCCTGGACGGTGTGCGGGAAGCCGATGGGTGCCTGTACTTTAATGTAACCAGCATGTATTCCTGGGCGGATCAAAGCCGTACTTACTCCTGCACCATCGGCGGACATAATTTCTATCTCTAATCTTTCCACCGGCTCGGACCTTGCAGTCCGAGCCGGTTCACTCAGCCTAAATTTTTTCCAAAATTTTTGCATTTTTCTCTTGACTTCTCTTCCAAAGCTGTTATAATACCTATTGTTGCGTCCCCCACGGCAAAATTTCAAAGCAAGTCATAGTGACAGAGCAAACACGGAGAAGTCGCGTAGTTTGGTCGAGCGCGCACGATTGGAAATCGTGTAGGCCCCAAAAGGGTCTCGAGGGTTCGAATCCCTCCTTCTCCGCCAGAAGAAAAACCTTGATCTTTCAGATCAAGGTTTTTTTATGTGTCAATGGATCACCATAAATTCCCCTCCCCCGCTCTCTAAACTACCTCGACAACCTTGACAAGGCAGCAAATCCTATGGTATCGTGAGATGCAATAGAATACTTATTTGCTCCAAAACGCACCGCGTAATTTTTATTGCAGGGCTATATATTTTCCTGTTTCTGATTGATAAACAGGCAAATATATGGCCCTACTTTTTTGGACAGGAAAGAGGCGATTACATTGAAACATACAGAGCATCCCATGGGAACCCGGCCGGTTCTTCCCCTGTTGGTCAGCATGTCACTGCCAGCCATCACCTCCATGCTGATCCAGTCCCTGTACAATGTGGTAGACAGCATTTTTGTCGCGCGGGTGAGCAACGACGCTTTAACCGCCGTTTCCCTGGCATACCCTCTGCAAAATATGGTACTGGCCGTGGCTGTAGGATTTGGAGTGGGTGCCAATGCCTATATTGCCCGCAACCTGGGAGAAGGAAATCAGCGCAACGTGGACCGCGCCGCCTCTATGGGGATGGTCTTTACCACCATTCACGCTGTAATCTTTTTGCTCATTGGGCTGCTGGGAAGCGATCCATTCCTGGGAATGTTCACCAATGACCCCGAGATCCTCCGCATGAGCAGCAGCTACACCCGCATCGTGATCTGCCTGTCCTTCGGCAGCTTATATCACATTTACATTGAAAAGCTTTTTCAGGCAGTGGGGAACATGTTTGTGCCCATGATCCTGCAAGGGGTTGGCGCCATTGTCAATATCGTCCTGGACCCCATTCTAATTTTTGGTTTATTGGGGCTGCCTGCCCTGGGTGTCACCGGTGCCGCAGTCGCCACGGTGGCCGGGCAGATGACAGCCTGCAGCTTGGCCGTACTCTACTTTTTCCGGACCAACCCCGGCATCCATATCACCCTTCCGGACATGCGCCCTGACCGCAGCATCGCCAAACGAATTTACGCCGTTGGTGTGCCATCCGGTCTGATGACCGCCATGCCCAGCCTGCTGGTTGGTATTTTGAACGCGCTGTTGGTGGAGCTCCATGCCCTGGCGGTTGCTGCGTTCGGTCTATATTTCAAACTGCAAACCTTTGTCTACATGCCGGCCAACGGTCTGATTCAAGGCATGCGCCCTCTAATAAGCTACAACTATGGTGCAGGCCGCCAGGACCGCATGCGCCACATTATTCGATGGAGTTTAATTCTCACCGCCGTCATCATGGCGGCAGGGACCTTGTTAGCCTGGCTTCTTCCCACGCAGATCATGGGCCTGTTTGATGCGGACCGCGCTCTCATCGCCGTAGGGGTTCCCATGCTACGCATCACCAGTCTCGGCTTTCTGGTCTCCACGCTGGGGACCGTTCTGGCGGGGTGCTTTGAGGCTTTGGGGAAAGGTCTGCGTTCCCTTGCTGTCTCCTGTATCCGCCAGCTTATCATCATCCCTCCGCTGGCCCTTGTTTTCTCTCGTTTCTGGGGCTTAAATGGTGTTTGGGCAACTTTTCCGGTGGCTGAGACACTGGCTGCCCTGGTGGCCGTGCTGCTGTATTTTCGCCTTATGAAGCAGTTGTGTCAAAGAGAAGAAGAGGGCGGCTCCCCTGAGACAGAAAATACATGAAAAACGATGCACGCAGAAATGCGTGCATTGTTTCATTTGTCGGCCCTGTTCCCTGTCCATTTCACTTTCTCGAAGGGTCCAGCAATCAGAGACTGTTCGCTCGATCACAAAATTACGGTAAATACCCCTCTGGGTTACCAACGTGTCATGGGTCCCTCCCTGGACAATCTTTCTCCGGTCCAAAACCAGGATTTGATGCGCATTGCAGACGGTTTTCAGCCGGCGGACAATCATCGGCACAGTTTTCTCCCGTGTCAGCACCTCCATGGCCTTTTGCAGCATCCGCTTTAATATTGCAAAGGTCGCTTTATGAGGCTGGGACACTACCAAGGAATACAGCGTGGCATGGAAGCGCACCACCCCAAATAAAATGTATCACCAGAAAATAGGAGAGCATTCCAAACAGCACTCCTACCACCCCAGACAGAACCGCCCGGATCAGCAGACCGTGCTCTCGTCCCCCAGTTCCCATAATTGTCTGTTGCTAAAGCTGGAAAGAGTGCCTTGATTCTGTTTAGAATCAAGGCACTCTTTCAGGACGGCGCCACAAAGCTTGCCTGCATGTAGAGCCATTCTACACAAATCGACGTTCTCGCCCCTCCTTGGGAAGCAAAGGTTCGGACCTCACACATAGACCAGAGCTGGCTGTCTGGATCACGCTGACGGATACGCATCCAATGGGTTTCCTCAGAATTGCTGTAAACAATGTCATCCAAAACCAATCTCGTTGTAATGGTCGCGTTGTTGTTGCTCTGGGCCTCCACCGCACCTGAGTTGTAAATGCTGGCCCGCCGGATATCTGCCAAAACAGGAACACTGGTACTCAAGGCCTGAATACCAATCCGCAGGGCAGACGTAGAGACATTTTGGTAGGTCAGCACCAAATTTTCAATTGGAATATTGACCATGCTGCCTGCCTTAGAAAGATCCAGATTGTAATATTTGATGTTCGATTTTAGGTTCGGACTGATAAAGCTTTGCTCCGATGTCTTGAAACTCACCTTATAGCTCACGGGGGTGTCCTCTTCCACCGCAATTTTCGGTGTTTCCCCGGCAAGCCCCTGCGGTCCTGTCTCCCCTTGTGCTCCCACTGGCCCTGCCTGACCCTGGGTTCCTTGGGGGCCCGTAGGGCCAGGTTCTCCCTTTTCTCCCCGGGGGCCGGTCGGACCCATCTCTCCTTGTAAGCCGACCTCTCCTTGGATACCTTGCGGACCCGTGGGACCAATTTCTCCCTGGAGCCCCTGTGCACCAGGCTCTCCCTTTTCTCCCCGGGGGCCGGCCGGGCCCATCTCCCCTTGTAAGCCGACCTCTCCTTGGATACCTTGCGGACCCGTGGGACCAACTTCTCCCTGAAGCCCCTGCACACCAGGCTCTCCCTTTTCTCCCCGGGGGCCGGTCGGGCCCATCTCCCCTTGTAAGCCGACCTCTCCTTGGATGCCTTGCGGACCCGTAGGACCAGGCTCTCCCTTTTCCCCCTGGGGCCCCCGCTCTCCTGTATCTCCTTTGGCACCTGTCCGTCCGGCCGCACCTTGGGAACCTGCCGGAATAACGAAATCCAGCGCAACGCCTGTCTCCGTTTCACAGGCTGTTACCTGGGCGGTCTCTCCGGTGATAACCCTTCCAATTTCCACAGTAGGCATCGCGCCCATAGGGCCTGCGGGCCCGGGCTCTCCCCGGGGACCTGCGGGACCTCTCTCCCCTGGGAATCCTTGCTGTCCGGAGGGTCCAGTTTCGCCTGGGATTCCTCGCTCTCCTTTCTCTCCTCTGGGCCCCACAGGACCAGTAGGGCCAGGGACTCCTGGGACCCCTTGAGGTCCTGCCGGTCCCTGCCAGTCTGGATACCTCGCTGGGATGCACCACTGAGAGAAATTCCCATAACCATACATCCAAAACACCCCTTTTCCCAATGCCACTATCACTTTTGGGCAGACAATTTTTCTGCCTCCTTCTCTGGCAGCTCCTCCTGTTTCTCATTCTGGATTCCAAAATAGAATGCCACAATCACAGAAAAAACGGTCAAAAAATCCTGGTTGGAAATTCGCTCTGCCAGAGAAAGGCGAGCAAACACAACGGTTAAAACAATGGTCACAATGCTTTTTACACACAAAAGATTATTCAATCTTCGCAGCCAAATCGAACGCACGAGACTCACTCCTTTTGATCACCGTACCTTTTCGCATTTTATGCCATGGCCTGTCAATCTGTGACAGAGAACACCCTGTTCCCTCCATTTTCTCAAAGTTTTTCCCCAAAACAAGTCGGACTCGTTTTTCTCCGCTCCTCTGGAATGTCGAGAGAAATCCCGCCATAAAGATTGACATTCTCTCAATCAGGACGTACAATAGTGTCGAATGTTTGCCCTGTACGCAGACGCGAATAGGATATAAACGGAGGTAAGGACATGAAGTTTTCCAGCAAAGTCAAAAAATGCGGTCTGTCCCCGATGCGGAAGTTCCATCCCTATGCAGTGGCGGCGGAAGCCAAAGGCCGTAAGATCTATCATCTGAACATTGGCCAGCCCGACGTGGAGACCCCTCCTCAGTTTTTTGAGGCCGTGCGGAATTTCAGCCAGTCTGTTCTGGAATACGCTCCCTCCCCTGGTGTGCCCGAGCTGATCGACGCTGTTCAGAAGTATTATGACAACCTGAACATGCACTTTGAAAAGGATGAAATTCTCATCACCACCGGCGGCTCCGAGGCCCTTTCTATCGTTTTCCAGTGCATTCTGGATGACGGAGACGAGGTTCTGATTCCTGAGCCCTTCTATCCCAACTACGCCACCATGGTCAATACCACCGGCGCCAGCATCCACCCCATCCCCACCTCCCCCGAGGAGGGATACCGCTACGCTGACCGGGCTAAAATCGAGGCGCAGATCAATGAGCACACCCGCGCCATTGTCTGCACCAACCCTGGCAACCCCACCGGCGTTGTGCTGACCCCCGAAGAGCAGCGCCTCATGTGCGACATTGCCAAGGAGCACAACCTGTTCATCATTGGCGACGAGGCGTACCGTGAATTTGTCTATGCCGGCGAGCCCCTGCAGTCCTTCGGGGAGTACGCCGATGCTGCGGAGAATGTTATCGTCATCGATACCGTCTCCAAGCGGTTCTCCGCCTGTGGTGCCCGGGTGGGTGCCATCCTCAGCCGCAACCACGAACTGCTGTCTGAGGCCATGAAGTACTGTCAGGCCCGCCTGTCTGTGGCGACCCTGGATCAGATTGCTTCCGCCGCGCTGTACAATGTCGGTCCGGAGTATTTCGCTGCCGTTCGTGAGGAGTATAAGCGCCGCCGTGACACTGTGGTGGCTAAGCTGGCTGAAATCCCCGGCGTGGTCTGTGAGTGTCCCAAGGGGGCTTTCTATCTGATGGCCGCACTGCCTGTGGATGACGCCGACAAATTCCAGCAGTGGCTGCTGGAAGAGTTTGAAGACAATGGCGACACTGTCATGTTTGCCCCCGGCGAACCCTTCTATGGCACCCCCGGCAAGGGCAAAAACGAGATCCGCATTGCTTATGTGCTGAAGCAGGCTGATCTGGAGCGCGCCATGGACCTGCTGGCCCTGGGCATCAAAGCATATAACGAGAAGAAGTAATCATTCCCTTCCAAAACACAACGCCCTGTGATCTGTGATCACAGGGCGTTCTTTCATTTCTCCAAAAAACGCTGAACCATCACCGCCATTTGGGCCCGGTCCGCCGTCGCCTGTGGGGCCAGTGTTTCCCGTCCGGTTCCTCGCAGGATTCCCTCCGCGACAGCCCATTGAACTGCTTCCTCTGCCCAAGGTGCTACTTGAGATCGATCCGCATAGCCCTGCAGGTTATCTCTCTTCTCTACATCCCTTCCGCTGTACTCCCCATAGCGGTAGAGAAACACTGCCAACGCCTGCCGGCTTACGCCTCGGGCGGGGAGAAACTCTCCCGGGGCCGCTCCCCGGGCAATCCCAATCCCTCCAGCCCATCGAACGGCCTTCCCATACCAAGCGTCAAGGGGAACATCGGAAAAACCAGTGGGACCAGAGCCTGGCGGCTCCCCTGCCAGTCGGTATAACATGGTCACCACCGCAGCCCGCTGGGCGGGACGGTCCGGTCCAAACCGGTCCGGCGTAATCCCCTGCAGCAGTCCCCTCTCAAACAGCTCTGTAACCCCCTTTGCATACCAGTCCTGAGGACGCACATCCAAAAAGGGCATCTCTGCGCCCTGCTCCAGCAGCATACCCTCAGTAAACCGATCCAGGTCCACCGCGCCCGCAATTCCGGGCACCCGGCCATTGTCCTCATACTGAAAGCCCGCCCACTGTGTCCAGTAGCCAAGGGAGGTCGGTTCCTTGGGTCCATAATCCGCAATCCAGAGGGGATACCGCGTCAGCGCCGGTTCCCAGATCTCTGCGGCACTGGACGCATTGGTATAAAAAACCGGCGTTTTTCCCGTTCTCTCCTCCAGCGTCTCCGCAAATGCCAAGGCAATCCCGTTGAGTTCTCCCTTAGACAGTGTGCCGTATTGTTCAAAGTCCACCGCCGGCCGGCAGTCATAGGGATATTCCCGAATCAGTTCCGAAAAATAAACCGCTTGCGCCCGGGCCTGGGTCTGATTGGTAGCGGTGACAAAGAAGTAAAAGCCCACCTTCATCCCCGCCCGCCGGGCACCTTCCGCATTCTCCCGGAATCGGCTGTCCTCTGACAGACCATATCCCGCTCGGATATAGACCATCTCTTTCCCGGCCGCCTTCACCTGGGAAAAGTCAATTTCTCCCTGCCAAACACTCACATCCAACCCTTCGTAAACCGCCGCGTGTGCACGCACCGGCAGGACCAGCAGGGAGAGAGCCAGCAGGAAGCACCATCGCTTTATCCATTTCATCACATTCACCATAGCTTTCTCTGTATTTGCCCCAGTGTATGTCATTGGGGGGGCGTTTGTGATGAAACAAGGCAAAACCCTGAACCCGGTTTCCTGGGAAAAAGACGGGGAAAAGCATTTCCCCTTGTAAGGTACGTGCATTTCCTCCCGCAATAAAAAACCCCCGGCCCAGCCGGGGGTTTTTCATAGACGGGTATAACCCTTTGATACTAGCTTACACGTCACGTCGTGTGAGTACGATCTGCCAGCCGCGAAGGTTCTGTTACTTGCTACCCGTTAACGGGTTCAAAAGTTCCCCATCGTCAACTGTTCTCCAGCTTTGTCTTCATCTAGCTGGTGACGGATATACTCTTCTATTCTCTTTGCATTTTTGCCTGCTGTATCTACATAGTATCCTCGACACCAAAATTCCCGATTTCGGTACTTATATCGCAACTCTGGATACTTCTCATAAATCATCAGGCTGCTTTTCCCTTTCAGATATCCCATAAAGCTGGAGATTGCTACTTTGGGTGAAATTTCCACCAGCATGTGTACATGATCTGGGCATACCTCTGCTTCAATAATACGGATGTTCTTCCAATTACATAGCGTACGCAGTATTGCCCCTATTTCTCGCCGCTTTTCTCCGTAGAATACCTTTCTTCTGTACTTTGGCGCAAATGCAACACTGTTCTGAATCACACACAGAGGTCGAATTGTCCTCTATGTAAGCGGCTGTCCGGAAGAAGCCGGTATAATCTTCTCCGGAACAGCCCTTGATAAAGATGTGACAGTAACGCTCGTCATCCTTATCCACAATATAAATTCTTTCTACAATCGTCTGGATCAAAGTGACCAGAACCTCCGGCTGCGCATCTTTTGCATATTCCGCAAAGGAGAGCAGCCTTTCTTTTGTCATCTCCAAGTCACGGATGGCAATCATATTATTCTTTCTGCCCTCATCCAGTTTGGAAAGCTGCCGCTCTGTTTCCCTCAGTTCTTCAGCCAGATTCTGCAAATCCTCTTGGATAAATTGCTTGATACTGCCGTCCGCTTCACGCAGATTTCTTGTCTGCGCTGCAATATCCGCTTTCAGCTTATCACGTTTCTTTTTAATGAGATTGTGTTCCTGTACCGTCTGTGACTGCTCCAAGACTTCCTCAATCTTGATTTCCAGAATTCTTCTGAAACGCTCGCTGTTTTCATCAGATAAATCAGATAACTGTTGCACTACGAACTCATCCAGAAGAACGCCATCTACTGCCTTAAAATTACATTCTTTTTTTCGATAACCGGGACAAACATATTTGAATCGAGGTTTTCCGTTCGTCCAACGGTCGGACTCGGAAATTACGCTCAGCCGTCTGCCGCAGTGAGGGCAATGCACCAGTCCTGCCAACAGAGCATTGGTCTTTCTGTGAGGACGGTTGTATTTCTCTGCAATAGCATCCAGAAGTTCCTGCACCTCAACCCATTGTTCACTTGGAATAAATCCTTCATGCCTTCCAATCGCAATAATCCACTCGCTGATAGGCTTGCTTTCAATAGTCTGAACATATTTCGGAGAGATAAATGTGCTGTCGCTTCCCTCATACTTTTCCTGATCGGTTTTATTGTAAGCTGACAATCCGTGAGTTCCATCAAATTCTGTCATATCTCCAAACACATTACCGTCATGGTCGATGAAATAATCATAGCTGCATTTATCCGCAGTACAATAGATGGGATTTCTCAAAACCAGTCTTGTTGTTGATGCGTTGAATGCAGCACCGGAAGGAGTGTGGAATCCTTCTTTATTCATCTGCTTTGCAGTGCTCTGGATACTGCGAGTGGTTCGGAAAATTTCATACAAACGCTGAACCATACATTTTTCTTCTGGCAAACTTTCTAAGTAGCTGTAGGCTGATTTGCCCTTACCGCTTCCGGTTGTTACACGACGTACAGTAAATCCCATCGGCGTGTTGCCGCCG
>OLRX01002176.1_pt1 | contig 12939 bp, 12 predicted proteins | sample 1672991 | NCBI WGS metagenome assembly OLRX01 (sample SAMEA3136744, study PRJEB25190) | human gut metagenome | biome: human gut; feature: human-associated habitat; material: faeces | place: Austria | collected 2013
ATCTACTTTAATAAAAATTTAACAAATCGGCCCTTTCTATTTCCCATTGATTTTTACCCTGTTTATATTTTGGCGAAACCGGGAGCGGAGTTCCCGGAAACAAAAAGCCGGAAAGCACGCGCTCTTTCCGGCCTTCCTCCGCTATTTCCCGGCGACCGCACGGGTGATCTGGTCGTAGACCCACCCCTTCTCTTTACTTCGATGGGGCAGCTGCTGCCAATATTTTTCCATCATGGAATAAAAAGTGTTGACCGATAAAAATTCATCCGTCAAAACGCGGACCGTTGTGTCTGCCGCCTGGGAGAAATAGGCGATGCGCGTGGTTATCTGTTCGGCCCTGCCGGGCGGTGGACAATCGGAACGGGAAACAGGCATGAAAGGCCTCACGAAGGATCGGAAAAAAGATGTTTCTCAAGGCCGTCGACGATGGCGGCGTACACGTTGTTGAATGTCTCCATGTCTTCAGCCGAGATGGAAGCGAGCGCAGCCTGTTCGTGACGATCCAGCTCTTCCATAATGCCGGTCACGAAAACGTCGCCCGCAGGCAGACAAAAAACCCGCGTCCGCCGCCTGTCCGTCTCGCAACGTTCCCGGCGGATGAATCCCGCCCGCTCAAGCTGATCGAGGAGGCCCGTGACGGTTTGCTTGGGCATGAAACATTCCTCGGCCAGCGCCGTTGGTTCCGCTCCCTCGGGACGCCTGAGCACCGCGTCAAGGATCAGGAACTGCGGGTATGACAGGCCCCGCTTCTGGAACCAGCGCGAGTACAGGCTGTTTTCTTTCTGAATGTACTCGTAATGACGGTAAAAGGCCTTCTCTGTATCGTACATGCTCACCTCGGTCGGAAAAAGAATGGATCCCGGCATGAGAGAACACTCCGGGCTCAAATGTTCCCCCTGTACCGTACGTCAAACGCCATCGCTAAAGTAGTACGCAAACGGATTATCTTTGTAAGGACTATTTGGCAAGAAAAATCTTTCCCCATGCCGTGAAACCGAATCCTCCAACAACGAAAAAAGGCCGGATGGTTCCGGCCTTTCGGGGTGTCGAAAAAACTATGCCTGCATCCGTTTCATTCGTGCGTACCATTCATCCTTGAGGGCCCGGCCCGTCGCGGTGGAGGCGAGGCCCCCGCGCAGGTTGCCGCGCAGATCGGGATGAAGGAGGCCCTGCACGTTGATGAGCGCGTCGACCACCTCGTCGGGAGGAATGCGGCTGGCGATTCCGGCAAGGGCCATGTCCGCCGCCGCGAAAGCGTTGGAGACGCCCACGGCGTTGCGCTTGATGCATGGGATTTCCACCGGTCCGGCCACAGGATCGCAGATGAGCCCGAGAAGACTCTTGAGGGCGATGGCCGCCGCGTGGATAACCTGTTCCGGAGTCCCGCCGCCAAGCTGCGCCAGCCCCGCCGCCGTCATGGCCGAAGCCACGCCGATTTCGGACTGGCAACCGCCGATCGCCCCGGAAATGGGGGCACGCATGGCCACGAGCACGCCCACCGCCGCCGCGACGAGCAGCCCGTCGACGATGGCGTCGTCGCCGAGCCCCCGTTCCTCAGCCGCCGAAAGAAACGCGCCGGGCAACACCCCGCAGGCCCCCGCCGTGGGAGCCGCCACCACACAGCGCATGGAACCGTTGTTCTCCATGACCGCCAACGCACGGGCCACCGCCATGCCGATGGTCCGGCCCGAAAGCGCCTGACCGGATTCGACGCGCCGGGCCAGACGGAATCCCGCGTCTCCCGGAACCAGACCCGCCAGCATGTCGCTTTTCCCGGCAAGCCCGTCCGTCATCGACGCCTTCATGATTTCCCAACTACCCAGCACGGCGGCACGGATCGTATCCCGATCCACCCCGCTGCGCCGCGCCTCATAGCGTTCGATAAGGCCGGGAAGATCGCCTCCCGCCATTTCCGCCATCGCCGCGAGGGTCGAAAACAAGGGCTCGGCGTCCGCAAGTTTGTTGCCCAGAATATTCCGCACGGGGAACATCTCCAGACCCGGCATATCCATGCCGTCAGGAAACGGCTTTTCCGCAAGGCACAGGTACAGCGCCCGCTCCCCATCCTTCACGCAGGAAAAGCCGGACAGCGCCCCAAGCCTCTCCTCGAACACAGCCCGTCCCAACCCGTCCGGGCCGATGAACAGCGCGCCATCCTCGTTCCCGCGCAGGCAGACGGGGAAGCCTTCCAGCTCGGTCATCTCGATCTCGCCGCCGCCGACGGAAACGCCCGCCACCGCATACGTCCTGCCGCCGCGCACAAGCTCCATGCTGACCGTGTTGGGGTTGCGGCCCGAATCGGGATGCGTGCGGATTTCCACTTCGACGCCCCGCTCCGCAGCCAGCCGCAGCGCGTGCCGGACATTGGGGGAGTCCTCCCGTTCGCCGATGAGCCCGGCGACCACGGCGGAATCGCTGGCGTGTCCCTTATAGGTATGGGAGAGCGCTCCGAAAAAATGCAGGGTGATGCGTTCCGGTGTGCCGCCGACAAGGGAACGGCCCATGCGCCCGATGCGCGCCATGCCCGCCGTATGCGAGCTGGACGGTCCCACCATGATGGGGCCGATAATGTCCCTCAGACCATAGGTTTTCACAAGAGCTCCTTTCGCGTTTCTCATCCGCAGAGCAGTTCAGGGCTTCATTTCATCGAAGAAGCCTATCATAGCCCATCGCCTAACGGGCGCAGAGGCGCTATACTGCCTCAAAACCGTAAGTTGGTGAGAAAGGGGAACCTTCATGTCTTCCAAAATCCTCGTCGTGGGCCATCGCAACCCCGACAACGACTCCATCGCCGCAGCCGTGGGCTACGCGCATCTGAAGAATGCGCTGGCCGCCCGCGACGGCGAGGCCGACGCCGTCGAGTACGTGCCCGCCCGTCTGGGGCCGCTGCCGGTGGAAAGCGCCTGGATTCTGGAGCAGAACGACATCGCCGAGCCGGTGCTCATCGAAAACGTGAACCCTGTCGAGCGCGATGGCGAGGAAGTCAAGCAGAAGGTCATCCTCGTGGATCACAACGAGATCGGCCAGGCGGCCCCGGGTATCGAGAACGCCGATGTCGTCGAGATCATCGACCACCATCGCATCGCCGATGTTTCCACGGCCAACCCCATCCTCTTTTTGAACCTCCCCATCGGCTCCACGGCCACCATCGTCACGCTTCAGTTCCGCCAGACCGGCATCGAGCTGCCCGATTCCATCGCCCGCGTGCTCCTGTCGGCCATCCTCACCGACACGGTCATCATGAAGTCTCCCACCTGCACCCAGGTGGACGTCGACCAGGTGAACTTCCTCGCCGACAAGCTCGGCATCGACGCGGTGGAGTACGGCATGGACATCTTCCGCACCCGCGGCGGCGAGGACAAAATGCCCATCGCCAAGTTGGTCGAGGCCGATTCCAAGGAGTTCAAGGTCAACGACGACGTGACGGTGCTCATCGCCCAGCGCGAGACGGTAGACCTGCCGACTGTGATGGCCCGCGAGGCGGAGATTCGCGATCACATGAAGAAGCTCGTGGAAGATAACGGCTACGAGTTCGCCCTGCTGCTCGTCACCGATATTCTGGCCGAGGGCTCGCAGTTCATCGTGGAGGGCGATCCGGCCCGTGTGAACCGCGTCTTCGAGATCGAGTGCTGCGAGGGCGGCAACTGGATGCCCGGCGTGCTGTCCCGCAAGAAGCAGGTGGCGGCCCCCATTCTTGCCTCGTAATAATTCCTTGAGGAATTATTACGCGACGCTGCGGGTCCGACAGGCACCTGGCCTTGCCCCTTGTCTTTGCCACGGCGCGGCACGAAGGCCGCTTGGGCAAAAGGCGGGGCAAATCCAGGCACCTGTCGGACCCTCGCTGTTTTCCTTGGGCGCATCCCTGCGACAAAAAATTTAGGAATTTGGAAAGAAGGACCCTCATGAACCCCGATCGCGTGCTTGATTCGTTTTTGGAGATGGCGGCCATCGAGAGCCCGTCATGGCACGAGGCTCCCATGGCAGCTTATTGTGCAGAAAAACTGGCGGAGATGGGATTCACGGTCACCTTCGACGCTTCTGCGGCGGAAACGGGGTCGGATACGGGCAACCTCATCGCGCATTTGCCCGGCACGGTGCCGGGGCGCATCGGGTTCTCGGCGCATCTGGACACGGTGAAGCCCTGCGCGGGCATCGAGGCGGTCATCGAGCAGCGCCATATCTGCGACGACGTCACCTGCCGCATGGCCGAGGTCGTCTGCTCGGCGGGGGAGACGATTCTCTCAGCCGATGATAAGGCCGGCATCACCGCCATTTTCGAGGGGCTGCGCTCGGTGTTGGAGTCCGGTGCGCCCCGGCCCGACATCACGGTGCTGCTCACCACCTGCGAGGAGCAGAGCCTGCTGGGGGCCGGCGCCTTGGCCGAGGACGCGCTCGCGTGGCCGGAGAATCTGCCGGCGGCTACCCCGGAAGCCGAGCGCGACGGATGTTTCCCGCTGTTCGTGCTCGATGCGGACGGGGCGCCGGGCACCATCATCATGGGAGCGCCCTATCATTGGACGCTGCGCGCTCGCATTGAGGGCCGTGCCGCCCATGCCGGCGTGGAGCCCGAGGAGGGCGTCTCCGCCATTCAGATCGCCGCAGCCGCCGTGGCCGCCATGCCGCTTGGGCGCATCGACGAGTGCACCACGGCCAACGTCGGCCGCATCGAGGGCGGCGTGGCCGTGAACATCGTGCCCGCCGTCGTGACGCTCATGGGGGAGTGCCGTTCGCTGTACGAGGATCGCGTGCTCGCCCAGCGCGACGCCATGACCCGCGCCTTGGAAGAAGCCGCCGCCCGCTTCGGCGGCCAGGTGGAAGTGGCCTGGGAGCTGGACTACCCGGCTGTCATGCACGAGCCCGGCGACGCCATCGTCGCGCATTTGGAGGCCGCTGCGGCCACTTGCGGCCTTGAGTCCCGCCACGCCACCTCCGGCGGCGGGGCCGACGCGAACATCCTCGGCACGAAGGGCGCCGACGCCATCACCCTCGGCATCGGCATGACCAACTTCCATTCCGTCGACGAGTATATAGAGGTAGCCGACCTCCAGAACATGGCCCGCTACGTCGAGGCCATCATCGCCGAGTACGCGGGGTAGCTTCAGGAGCGATCCCGTGGGGGGGGGCGACCTTGATCGCCCCCCCTTGCACGGCCTTTTCCGGCAGGGAGAGCCTTGTCCCGGCACCTGCGGGGACAAGGCTCGGATTTTGGCAGATGCGGGTACCAGACCGCCTGTTTTGCCAGGCGCAGGGAACCAAACCGCCCGTTTTGGCTGAACTGCGACAAGCCATCTACCAGGCATTATAGGAAGTTTTCCCAGATCAGAGCTTCGGGCGAAACTGGAGGTTTGGTACCCGTGGACTGCCAAAATCCGAGGTTTGGTATCGTCTAAGACAAGATCGCGTGAAAGGCTATGCTTCAGTTTCCGGTATGCGTAGGGATGCGCGTCGGGCTCGCTCTTCGACGAGATCGCCAAAGACGCTGCGAGCAAACTCAAATTCGTTTTCGTGGCGACGCAAGAAGTTGCGCATGCGCAGGTAGTCGCGCACTTCTACGGCGTCTTCGCTTTCGTCCTCCATGACTTCTTGGGCGAAGGCGCGGGCGCGTTCGATGGAGTCGGCGTCGTCGGCTTCGAGTTCAGCCACATATTGCGTGCGTTCGCCTGCTGGCGCGTAGAACAGGAAAAGGTTGGCGAACTTCCCTTGAGGTCTCTCGGGGAGGCCTTGGGCGGCCTTCTGCTCCGCAGCGGCGCGATCGACGAGAATCTTGCCGTTGTCGCGGCGGCCGGGCAGCACGCCCGAGGCCACCATGGCATTCACGCGGAAGCGACTCACGCCGAGTATCTCGCCAGCTTCGGCAGACGAGATGAGGTCGCTGTCCTCGTCGGCTATCCTTCCCACTTTCAGGCCAGCTGTTGAAATCGGTGGGGCCAGCTCCAGGCTGCGCTTCGCCTCCTCTAGGGTGGTGAGCTTTTTGAGGGGAAGGTGTGGATAATGGATCTCGAACCCTTCGGCGGTTTTCTCGATATAGCCGCCCGGCACGGGGCGGTCGTTGATGGACAGATCCCAGCGCGAGGGCTCGCCCTCGGCGCCGCAATACTCGGTCCAGGTTCTGACTTGGGTAGACATAGGGTTCCTCCTCGCGTTTACAGAGATTGGAATGGGTTTTCAAGGGGCGTCTTTGAAAAGGAGCGGCAAACAGGGTAGCTGCCTCCGAATTGCGCTTCGATGGCGGCGATCATCGACGTCTGCCCCATATCCTCGAGCATCTCGCGAGTGATCCAGCCATAGCCCAGAAGCTCGTCGGCCAATTCGGCACAATAGGCGCAGCGCTGGCATTGTCTGTTGCAAGTGGAGGTGCGTTTGAAGAAATTCGTCCTGCCAAGTGCCTTGTTGTCGATGTGCGCGCGGAATTCGATGCCGTAATAGCCGTTGGAGCTGTACAGCAGATCGAGGAGGTTGCCGTCGTAGGACTCGTCCAAGTAGGCTTCGGTGCAGCGAAGCACTTTGCTCGGCATCATATCGCGGCCGACAATTTTGAAGAAGCTTGTGATGCCCTCGTAGCGGCGCATATCTTCGGGCCTGATCCAGTTCGATTTGAAAATCTGCCCGGCATCGCGGCCGATGATGTCGCCGCAAGCGAAAGAGAAGGCGTTGCCCTCGTCGCGCTCTTCGTGGGATTTGTGGGAGATCAAGTTCATGTGGAACTTGCGGTAGGGGCATTTGTTCAAGCACCCCTCGTTTACCATGAGCTTGAGCTCTACGCCAAGTTTCTCGCGGATTTGCCGCAAGAGCTTCAGGTCGCGGTTGATGCTCGTGTCCACGGTCATAGTGGTGGCACCTGCCAGTGCGAAGGCTTCGGCGCGGGAAAAGCAATCGATGTCAGCGAGGACTGAGGCGCTGATTTCAAGGTTCGGACAGGTTTGGCGCGCTTGTTCAATGAGGAAGGGATTGGCCAGTGTCACTGCCTCAATGCCGTGTTGCTCGTGCATGTCGCGAATGAATCCGATTTGTCGATTGAGGGTCTCCTCGGCGTACCAATCCCCGCCATCGCACGTGGAATTCATTGTGACGTCGACGCGGATGCCCGCTTCGCGAATGATGCTGACCACTCCGACGAACTCGTCGAGGGTCGTCACGTTTCCAACGCGGCCCGAACCGGTGATGGCTTGCGGCGCATTCAGGTAGATCTCCCGAATAACGTTGCCGTTGCGTCTTTGAAGCGCGATCAGCTGTCGCAGCGTGGCGGCGTCTCCGTTATAAGGAACGGAAAACTCGAGTTGAGCCACAGAGCCCCTCCTTCCTCTCTCGTTTAGAAAAAGGGCCCGCTTTTCAAGAGCGGGCCCGCTTGTGCTCATCGGCGCCAGGCCGGGCCTAGGCCTCGGTTGCGGCATCCCAGGGTTCGAGGGCGGCGGCATTGCGGCCGGCGATACGGCCGACGCACCAGTTCTCGGAGCCATTGCCGCCGGTGATGGCGTAAGTGTGGCCATTCATGTTGCCGAACGAGCCGGCGGAGTACAGGCGCGGAATCGGGTTGCCGCTCGGATCGACGATGTTGGCGTTCTCGTTGCGGCGAGCACCGCCGATGGTATTGCAGATGCCCGGGTACAGCGGAATGGCGTAGAACGGACCGGTCTCGACCTTTGCCAGCTGCTGGCGGCCGAAGTCCTCGTCAGCGCCCTTGTCGCACAGCTCGTTCCAGCGGGCAACGGAGGCCTTCAGCTTCTCAGCGTCCATCTTGTCGTCCCATTTGCTGGCGGCGATGTTGGCGGCCAGCTCGTCCAGGGTGGCGCCGGTGGTAATCCAGCCACGCTCGAGCTCCCATTTGTTGTCGGCAGACCATCCGGCCCAGCCACCGAGTTCGGGATCGAGACCCTCGGTCATGTAGCCGATGCCCATGCCACCGTTCTCGGTGGCCGCGCCGCCGACCATGCCGCCCCAGGAGCCGCCGTCGAAGGAGGTCTGATCGAAGATGTACCAAGAGGGAATACGGTCGAAATCGCAGATCTCCTCATCGAAATTGGCGTAGGGCTTCCAGCCACCATGGGGGCTGAAGATTTCCTCGTTACCCCAGCGTTCGCCTAGGCGAGATACTTTGATGTAATTGGGCGTGGGGCTCTGCACGGAAACGCCCCCGGGCACGATCTCCGGATCGTCGAACCAGGCGTCGTCGCCGCCACAGACCTGCTGCATGTGCCACAGGTCGGCACCCACCTTCTGGGCCATGGTGATGCCGTCGCCGGTGTTGTACTTCCAGCCGTAGAAGCCGCGCATCGGGTAGCACTTCAGATACTTGGCCTGCAGCTCCTCGTTGAATTCGAAGCCGCCAGTGCACAGGATGACGCCCTTGGAGGCCTTCACGGCCTTGGGGGTCTCGTCGGTTCCCATGAGGGTGTAGCAGCCGACGATCTCCTTGGTGACGGGGTTCTGGATGAGCTCCTCGTCGTGGCATTCGAACAGCACCTCGATGCCGCGGTCGGCGCGATGTTGGTCCATGGCCTCGAAGAAGCCCGCGCCGTAGCCGTCGCCGGAACCGACGTACATCTCCTCGTAGCCAGTGAAGAGGTTGTACTCGGCACGGGGGCTATCGCCCAGGGTGTACTCGAGGCCGTACTCGTCGGCGTAGTCGGGGTTTTGCACGGCTTCCTCGGCCCAGGCCTGGCAGACCTCCATAGGTGTCTGCCCATGGAAGGCCTCGAAAGCAAACTGAGCGGCCGCGTCGGCATCGTGGGGGGCAGTCCACTGACCCATGTTGATAGACGAGGACCCGCCTCCGCGGAACGGCGATTTCTCCAGATAGAGCACTTGAGCGCCCTCGTCGAAGGCGGTGATGCCGGCCCACAGGCCCGCTCCGCCGTAGCCGATCACCAAAACGTCGGTCTCGTAGTCCCAGGTCTCGGGCATCCACTCGGGGGTGCTGCCAGTCTCAGAGAGCGCAGCGTCGTTGTTGGCGCACCCGGCCAGGGCGGCGGCGCCGGCAGCGCCGGCGGCAGCCCGGGCGGGGCCCTTCAAAAAAGAGCGGCGAGATACTTCCTCCATGTTTTCCTCCTTAATAAGGCTTGCTATGTCATCCGCCGGAGTGCGGATGATGCTGAGATGGGAATGGCCGCACTCGGACCCCGTAGGGGGAGGGATTGACGGGGTCCGGGCGGAACCGGAGTCAATTAAATGCGCCGGGCCTTACTCGTGGCAGGTGTTGCACTCGTAGACGTCCATGTGGTGGCAGCCCTTGCATGCCTTCTTTGCCGTGTCCTCGATGGTGTCGTCGGAATGCATGCTGTGACAGCTGCCGCAGTCGATGGTCGTATGATCTTCGTTCTCGGGCAGGGCGTGGGGGTTCACTACCGTGCCGTTGGTGTCGGTGAGGATGGCGCAGGCTTCAGTCTTGGCGGCCAGATCCTCCTGGCTGCCGTGGCAACCGCTGCTGAAGCAGGCGGTGGTATCGATGGTGGTCTTTTTCAGCCGTTTGGGCGTCTTGTCGCCGAACTGCACGCCATCGTGGGCGGTCGCCAGGCTGTCGATGTCGCTATGGCAGGTGGTGCACTCCTGCGTCGCATGGTTAGATGCGGGCATCGTCGCGTCGCCGAGCGAGTCGCCCTCGGTGCTGTGGCAGGTGGTGCAGTCGGCATCTGCGGAGAACGCGAAGTCCCCTGTCATTGCGGCGTTCTCGTCGGCTTCAGCCTGTGAGCCGCTGCCCGTTTCGCTGAGATCTGCCGTTTTCGGGGCGCAGCCGACAGTGCCCAGGGACATAAGTGCGATGACACCCGCGACAGCGGAGGCAAGAACGATCTTGCGCAGGGATACGTGAGCCATGCTCCTCTCCTTCCAAGTGGCTCCGGCGGCTCTCTCGTCGTCCCGCCGGATTGAATTCGATGGGCGGCATTGTGCGTCCTCGTCGCCGAAATGCCATCATCCAAAGCCGATGCTTCGCGGGAGGAGACAGATTATTTTGCTGCCAAGCCATCATCTGAAAAGGATGAAAGACCAGGTGGGATAAGGGATGACGAAGGACAGATTGTGGGTGGTTCTCGGCCTTGCCCTTGCTATACTGCCCTTGACCGCACATCGATACGGGAGGGTCGGCGATGGTAGGAATTACGAAGGACGATGGCGCGCTACCGTCTCAGGGGCTAGGAGGGGCTTCCGAGAAGAGCGGGCTTTTGGTGGTTCTCGGGTATATTGGCGCCCAAACGTGGCTTCCCATTGTCGGCGTGGTAGCCGATATGTATCGCGGGGGCGATCTGGCGCTGTCGGGGCTGAACCCCCTTCTCTTTTCTTATCTTGTTGTTTTGGGGACGACGGCGTGCGCAGCGTCTTTCGCGCGTTGGAGGGACGAATGGTCTCGAGGCGTCTTCGGGGCGTTTGCGGGCGCGTTGGCTGCCATCGCCGGCGCAGCGCTTCTGCTCGTTCCCGAACGGGGCGCCTCTGTGGCAGTTGCGGTTCTGCGCGTCGTGTCCGGCGCGCTGCTCGGCTTGGGCGGCGGTTTGCTCACCATGGTATGGAGCGAACGCTTTGGACGGCTGGATGCTCCGGCGCGCTCCCGGGTTTCGTTTCTCGTCGTACTCGCTGCCTGCCTGCTGGCGGCCTTCGCTCAGTCCATAGGCATCCACTGGTTGCTGCTTGCAGTGGTCGCCGTGTTCTCGGCGGTGTCCAGCGCCTTGTTCATGGTGTCGGCGTCTCGCGGTGAGGCTCCTGCTAAAACCTCTTCGCCAGTGACGCATCTGCAGGGGGCTTTTGTTCGCATTATCGCGTCCTATGGCCTGTTCGGCCTTGTCTTCGCCCTGATGATCACGCAGTTTCTCATTGCGCGTCACGGTCACGCCCTGTCGTGGACATGGCTTTTGAGCCTTTCGGGCGTCGTTATCTCCCTCGTGGTCGAGGTTGTGGCAAAGGCGCTGCTCAAACAGGGATTCAGCTGGCTGCTCCTTCTACGCTTTGCGGCCATACCGATACTTGTGGCTTTTTACCCCTTCGATGCCGGAAGCGAATTCTCCCTGCGCTTTGCCATGGGGGCCTCGGCGGTGGCTCTGTGGGTGTACCTTTCCTTGGTGGTGGGAATCGCGGCGGAGGCGGCCGGGCAGATTCGCGTACCTTTTGCTATCGTGTGGGGTGTGGCTCTGGGCGCGCTTGCTCTGGGCGCGGCTTTGGGGTCGAGTTTGGCGCTTATGATGGAGAGCCTCGATCTCCAGGGCCACGTGAGCGTGACGGCCATCGCGGCCATGGTGCTTGCTGTTATCGCGTCGGATGTGGTGTTGACGCGCGGAAGTTTGGCGCGGGCCTACAAGAGGGCCGTAACTGCCGCAGGGGGCAAAGAGGCGGAGTCTGCTGACGGCGGTACGCCTTTCGATGAGCGGGTCGCGGCCGTGGCTGAGGTCTACGCGCTGACTGAGCGAGAGGCAGAGGTTCTGGGCATTCTGGCGCGCGGGCATGGGCTGGGTCGCGTTCAGGAGGTGCTTTTCATTGCCGAGGGAACCGCCATTACTCATCGTCGGCACATTTATCAGAAGCTCGATGTCCATTCCAAGGCCGAGCTCATCGATCTCGTCTCCGGCTTCGGAGATGATGGGATAGATGACGATTGAAGTCGGTTTAGATGACCGGGGGCGCTGGCCTTCATCGGTCGGGAGGGCCGACCAAGGTCGGCCCCTACGGGAAAAGCGCGTCAGTCCTCGTCGGCCTCTACGAGAAAGCGTGCCAGTCCTTGTCGGTCGGAAGTGCGTGGGGCTTCCTTGCCTGCACTTCCTGCGATTATGGACAAATTGTGCCGCTCGCCGGAGGGGATGGATACGCCCGGGTGCGTGGCGTTTGACACACAGCGGAAACCCTCGTAATATACCCCCTCGCGCCTCACAGAGGCGCTTGTTTTGTGCAGTGCAAGCCCGTGGAAAAAGGAAAGGAAAAGAGTCTTGCCTACAATTAACCAGCTGGTCCGCAAGGGCCGCAAGAAGACGGTCGACAAGTCGAAGACCCCGGCGCTCAAGGGCAACCCGCAGAAGCGCGGCGTGTGCACCCGCGTGTACACCACGACCCCCAAGAAGCCGAACTCCGCTCTTCGCAAGGTCTGCCGTGTGCGTCTCGTCAACGGTATGGAGGTCACGGCCTACATCCCCGGCGAGGGCCACAACCTCCAGGAGCACTCCATGGTGCTCATTCGCGGCGGCCGTGTAAGGGACCTTCCCGGTGTCCGTTACAAGGTCATCCGCGCGGCGCTCGACTGCGCTGCGGTGGACAACCGCAAGCAGGCCCGCAGCCGCTACGGCGCCAAGCGCCCGAAATAACGTTCGTTAAGCCGCGCGGGCCGGTAGAGTCTGGGTAAGGAGCCCCACCGACCTAATGGACGCCGAACCGGTGCCCCGAAGCGCGCAGAAGCAAAAGGAGTAACTACATGCCGCGTCGTGCAGCAGCAGTCCGCCGCGAAACGCAGCCGGACGCAAAGTTCAACAACCGTCTCGTCACGCAGCTCATCAACAAGGTTCTGCTTGACGGCAAGAAGTCCATCGCCGAGAACATCGTCTACGGCGCCTTCGACCTGGTTCAGGAGAAGACCGGCGAGGATCCGCTGACCGTGTTCAAGAAGGCCATGGACAACGTCCGCCCCACCCTCGAGTGCAAGCCGAAGCGCGTGGGCGGCGCCACTTACCAGGTGCCTATGGAGGTGCGCCCCGCGCGCCGCGAGACCCTTGGCCTGCGCTGGCTGACCACGTATTCCCGCAACCGTTCCGAGCGCCGCATGAGCCAGCGCCTTGCAGGCGAGATTATGGACGCGTGCAACGGCAACGGCGGCGCGTGCAAAAAGCGCGAGGATACCCACAAGATGGCCGAGGCCAACAAGGCTTTCGCGCACTACAGATATTGATCTGTGGCGAACTTTTAGGAGGAAACTATGCCTAGAGACGTTTCTCTGGAAATGACCAGAAACATCGGCATCATGGCGCATATCGA
>OLRX01002177.1_pt1 | contig 12935 bp, 10 predicted proteins | sample 1672991 | NCBI WGS metagenome assembly OLRX01 (sample SAMEA3136744, study PRJEB25190) | human gut metagenome | biome: human gut; feature: human-associated habitat; material: faeces | place: Austria | collected 2013
AGCCGAAGAACGAGGTCGAGTTGAGCCTCGACGATGCCCGCAAGGTGTCCAAGCTCATCGACAACCTCGATGACCTCGACGATGTGCAGAACATCTACACCAATATGTCTCTTTCCGATGAGGATACAAAGGAAAGCTTTATGGGTGCCATCAATATGGAAAAAGGAATCTACGATGACGAAAGCCGCTTCTTCGCCCCCTACTACCGCCAAATTGGCCTGAACGTCTACGAAATGGAAGAAGCGGAGCGGGAGCCCTATCTGTCCATCGCCTTTGATGATGTAAAAGCGGCTTTTGAGTATTATATGAAGCATTTTAACAACGGCCGCCCCGTTATCCTGGCAGGTTTTTCTCAGGGAGCAGACATGTGCATCCGCCTGATGAAGGAATCCTTCGCTTCCGATGAGCGGATGGCCCAGCTGGTAGCCTGCTATGCCATCGGCTGGAGGATTACCGAAGAAGAGATTTCCCAGTACCCTTATCTGAAAATGGCAGCCGGACCGGACGACACCGGCGTAATCGTCTCCTTTAACTCGGAAGCGGAAGATATTAACGATTCCCTCCTAATTCCGGAAGGAACCAAAACACTGGCAATCAATCCCTTAAACTGGAAAACTGACTCCACCCCGGCAGACAAAAGTATGAATCTGGGCGCCTGCTTTACGGATTACAGCGGAGCAATTACCACGGAAATTCCGGGGCTGACCGGCGCATACCTGGACCCGGTGCGGGGAGCTTTGAAGGTAACGGACGTCACCCCGCAGGAATACCCCGCAGGGCTTTCCATCTTTGAGGACGGCGTCTACCACCTTTACGATTATCAATTCTTTTACCGGAATCTGGAAGAAAATGTGGGAGTCCGGATGGAGGCGTTTTTGAATCGATAAAAAGTGGAGGGGGAGAATTTCTCTATAAAATCTCTTGTTTTCTCCCCTCCCATATGTTATATTAAATTTGTCTGAAAGTTCTTGATACGATTCTGTATAATTTTCAGCCCGGCGTTTCGCCGAAATAATTCCGTTTTACTGTTTTTTAACAATCAAATATGAAGGAGGGTATTGGATGGTCAAAAACAAATTATCGCCGGAAACAATTTTCGGCAGCAAGCTGACCAAGCAAGAAGTAATGAGAATGATTCAGGAAACGCCGGGGATGTATGCAAGGTACACCGGTCTTTCGGAACGGCTTCAAAAAGAATTTGTGGAATTCTGTATGGGGACGCGGGGACTGAATCTGACCTATGACCCTATGTTTAAAGCTATTTTCGACCCGCAGCAATTTCCATGTCGGCTGGAAGATTTCTTAAGTCTGTGTCTGGGGGAGGAAGTAAAAATTTTAAGCGCTCTTCCTAGCGAATCCAGCCGCCTGACCGAGGAGGGCTCTCTGTTGGTAATGGACCTCCTTGTCCGCTTAAAATCCGGTTCCCTGGTAAATGTAGAAATCCAGCGGGTGGGATATCTGTTCCCCGGACAGCGCTGCGCCTGCTATTCCAGTGATTTGGTGATGCGCCAATATTCTCAGGTGCGGGAACAATGCCGGAAGGAAAAGCGGGCCTTTTCCTATCAGCAAATCAGCAAGGTATATACCATTGTACTGTTCCAGAACAGTCCCAGGGAATTTCACCAATTCCCCACGGAATATCTTCACTATGCCAAACAACAGTTCAATACAGGACTGAAATTGGATTTGGTCCAAGAATATCTTTTAATACCTCTTGACATCTTTTTGGAATGCCGTCACAATATAAGCAACAGGTTAGATGCCTGGCTGACGTTGATTGCATCCGATGATATGGAACGGATTCAAAATGTCATCCGCGCGTTCCCGGACTTCGGGGAAATCTATTGCCAGGTATTTCAATTTCGCTATCAGGCAGAGGAGTTGATGAATATGTATTCGGAAGCATTAAAAATCCTGGATGCCAATACGGTCAAGTATATGATTGAACAGCAGAAGGAGGAGATTGAGCAGCAAGAGAAAGAGATTAAACAGCAAAAAGAAACGATTGAGCAGCAAAAACTAGAGCTGGAGCAGCTGAAAGAAGAACTGGAACGTTTAAAGAATCTCTCAACGGTAGATGCCTGAGAAATCGTTCAGAAAAGCAAAAGTCCGCACAGAATTCGGGCTTAAAAAAGCCCGAATTCTGTGGGAGAGTCTCATCCCTGTTTCTCAGGGGTCAAAATCGGTATTAACCGACAGCCCGTTCATATATCTGCAAACTACAGATTCATCATATCCCCGAAAACCGGTCCACCTCTTCCTTTGAAGGAATGGAGGTTGCCGCCCCTGCTCTGCTCACCGCAACAGCCGCTGCTATGGCAGCCCAGTCCAAGGCTTTCACTCCTTCCATTCCTTGGGATAGCCCCCCGATAAAAAAGCCGGTAAAGGTATCTCCTGCCGCCGTGGTATCTACCGCCTTCACCTTGTAGCAAGGCTGCTTGATCATCTTTTCCCCATCCCAGTAAAGGGAACCCTGGGAGCCAAGAGTCAGCACGATCTTCGCCTTCGGAAAGCCATTCGCCATCTTCTCCAGCATGGCTTCCGGCCGGTTCGCCCCTTCCCCGCAAAGACTTTCCGCCTCCACTTCATTCAGCAGAAAATAGTCCACAGTCTCTAACGGCAGCTTTCCAATCTTTTCATCCATAGGCGAAGGATTCAGCACAATCCGCATCCCTTTTTCCGCTGCCCGTTTCATGATATACCCTACTTCGCTGATCTCATTCTGAAGCAGAAGGTAATCTCCCTTCCCAAAATGCTCCAGCACTTCATCCGCCATCCCACGGGTAATTTCCTGATTGGAACCTCCAAACAGCAGGATGCAATTTCCTCCGTCCGGCTGGCGCTGGATAATCGCGTGACCGCTTGGAACCTCCAGTCTTTTCACATAGTCCGTATTCACCCCGGCCTCATTCAATTGTTTTATCAGAAATTCCCCATCGCTTTTTCCAACCGCCCCGGCATGCCAGACATCCGCCCCGCTGCGGCTGACCGCAATAGACTGGTTTAACCCCTTTCCTCCCGGAAACAGGTGCAAAGCTTTGGAAGAAAGGGTCTCCCCTCCCCGGACAAAATGGTCTACATCATAGGTATAGTCAATATTCAGTGAACCGAAATTCAAAATTTTCACAGCTAAACTCTCCTCCTTCCTTATGCTCAGGAAACCGTATTAACAGGCTTACCCTCTAAAAAAGCTTTCAGGTTCTCCACTGCCTGATCCATCAGCCTCTGTCTGGATTCTCTGGCTCCCCAGGCCATATGGGGGGTAATGATCATATTCGGCGCCATCAAAAGAGGATTATCGCCACGAATCGGTTCCGTAGAAACCACATCCGCCGCGGCTCCCGCTACTTTTCCACTCTTTAGCGCTTCTGCCAGATCCTTTTCCACAACCAAATCCCCGCGTGAAGTGTTGATAATCAAAACTCCATCCTTCATTTGACCAATGGTCCCTTGATTAATCATCCCTTTTGTCTCCGGCAGAAGGGGACAGTGAAGGGAAATTACATCGGACTGGCTCAGCAGCTGCTCCATGGAAACGTAGTGGCAGTTTTCCGTTTCCAGTTCCGGCCTGCGGAAATGGTCATAGGCCACCACTTTCATCCCCATCGCCTGGGCGATGGCCCCTGTCCTCTGTCCAATGCGTCCGAATCCCACAATTCCCATGGTTTTTCCAGCCAGTTCCATCAACGGCGTTTTCCAATAGCAGAAATCCTGACAGTGCTCCCATTCTCCCGCCTTAACGCTCGCATCGTGAAGGCCCACATGATGGCACAGTTCCAGCAAAAGGGCAAATGCATACTGGGCCACGGCGGCCGTTCCGTAGGAAGGAATATTCGTCACCACGATACCCCGCTCACCGGCCGCTTTCACATCAACTACATTGTAGCCTGTTGCCAGCACACCAATATAGCGAAGATCGGGACACTGTTCCATAATCTCCCGGGTAATCGTGGTCTTGTTGGTTAAAACCAGCTCTGAATCCCCAATCCGCTCCACCGTCTTTTCCTGCGGCGTCCGGTCATAGACCTGAACCTGGCCCAGTGTTTCAAATCCGCTCCAGGATAAGTCGCCGGGGTTTAATGTGCAGCCGTCCAATACTACGATTTTCATTTCTGACTCAGCCTCCTGCAAAGAAATATATATAACTATTTTCCTCATCAATTATACAACCCGGTATTTTCCTCTGTCCATATAATTATTTTCCCCATCTTCTTTCTTATGGCTTTCGCTCTTCTGCGTCTGGTCAAATTTCGCTCGAATGCTTGTTATTGGCCTTGATTTATGTTAACATTGAAAAAGCGTACCTGAAACCCCGCACCCGAAAGGAGCGCTTATATGAAAACAATCCTTTGCTATCTCTATGAATCCATGGCTGATTTTGAAGTCACTCTTCTCCTGCATCGGCTGAAAAATACGGGGGCCTGTAGAATCCTGTCCATATCCGAAACCCTTGCCCCCGTTTTAGCCCAGTCTGGTCTGCGCTATGTCCCGGATCTGCGGATTCAGGATATGGAAAGCCGCCTGGAAGAGGTTGATGCCCTCATTATTCCAGGCGGCCCTATTAACAATACTCAAAATTCCATCTGTCCTATGGCAAAACGTATGATTGAAGAAGGTAAACTGGTAGGAGCAATCTGTTTTGCCCCCCAGTTTCTGGGACGAGCCGGAATATTAGACAGCTACCGCTTTACAACTTCATGTTCACCAGAAAAAATTCGCTCGCTGCAATGCCAAAATCCCTTTCCCTGGTCTAACTATGTAGAAGCCCGGGTTGTCAGGGACCGAAATCTGATTACCGCCAAGGGCTATGCCTTTGTTGACTTTTCCCTTGAGGTATGTGACGCTTTGGATATTTTTTCTAATCCTATACAGCGATATGAACAAATGGGGCGGATTATTGAAAGCTCTCCATGCTTCCAAGCGGTTTCATCCTCTCCCACTGTCCAATCTTCGTAATTTCTCCGGCAATCTCCCCTTCCCTTCCCGGAAACGCCGCCCCAATCAGGCTCTTGGCCTTATCCTCCAGCTGCTTTTGGGACAATGGATTTTTGGAACTTCCGGACGGGTCCTGAACCCTTACCTCCATCTTCTTTCCATCGAAAAACTCCGCCCTTACCCGGCAGCCCCAGTGTGCAGGGTACTCCTTCGTCAACTCCTCGTCCGGCTCCACGGAAATCTTTTTCATCAACGCCCTGAGCTGCGGATTTGACACCGCCTCCGGCTCGAACTCCTCCCTGGTGACTTTTCCAAAGAGCAGAGCCGCCGCAGCTCCGTAGGGAGCAGAAAATTTGGCGTCCATGGGAGACTGCGGCTCAAGACAGCCTTTGCTTACCGCGCACTGCTGGTATCCCACCTGGTAGGTAGCGATTTCCACCTGTTTGATGTCAGCTGCCGAACGTCCTTCCTTCTCCATCTCCTCCCGGATTTGGAACATCGCATCAATCATGCAGTGAACGCTCCGGCAGCATGGGTAGGGCTTTACGTCCATATTTAAGATTTCCCAGACCTCCCCCAGTCCGGCTCCTGCCTTAGAACAATCATAGCTGTCCGACATGGCTTTTAACAGTCCTCCGTCTTCCGCATCTAGGATATGCTCCGGCCCCGTCATCCCCGCGGCAGCCAGAAACGCCGCATCCAGGCCGCAGGCGGCGCAGTGTCCGGGATGGAGCACCTTACAGCTGGCCCCGTCTCCTAAAAAGGCCCAGAGTCCGCTGCTCTGCGTCCCTGCCATTCCCAGAGCGGATATGGTCTGCTCCGCATCCAGCTTCAGAAGCTTCGCCGCAGCTGCGGCGCACCCAAAGATTCCGCAGGTAGCGGTGGCATGCCATCCCTTTTTCCGATGAGCCGCTACCCCAAGAGCCATGCCAATCCGCGCCGTCACTTCATAACCGCAGACTACTGCGGTTAAAAATTCCTGTCCGCTGCTTCCCAGGGTTTCCGCCATAGCCCAGGCAGCGGGAATGATGCTGGCGCTGCCATGGGTCTTGGAAGCCGGATGAACATCGTCCAGCTCCAGAGTGTGGGCCAGCATGGCGTTAATCTTGGCCGCGACCTCCGCCGGGAACCGCTCCGGCCTGCCCCACACGCAGGCAGGACCTTCCCCATACCTGCTCCGGTAGGAGCTAATCACCTGTTCCAACAGCGGGTCTTTTACTGCCCCCAGAGCCGCGCTTACCAAATCCAGGACCCGAAGCTGCACCGCCTCCTGCACCTGGGAAGGCATACATTCCCAGCTCATCTGGCTAATCCATTCTCCCAGCTTTCTGATTTCACTCTTTTCCATATGATTTATTTCACCTTTTTAGTTTTTCTGGTCCTGCTTATAGAAATTAATCAGGCTTCCGGCCAGAAGCACCTGCTTCTCCGCCTCGGTAACGCCCTTCAAATCCAGGCTCAGGCTGCGGACAGAGCCGTCGGTTCCGATGACCTTGGCCTCCACCTGCTGTGCCCCGTCTTCCACTGCTTTCCGGATTCCGGGCAGATAGATGTACTCTCCCACCGCCAGGTTGATCTCCGGCTCCGGGCAGGTAAAGGGCAGGATTCCCCAGTTGACGCAGTTGCTGCGGTAACGCTTGGTCGCATACTCGATACAGATATTGGCAAGTCCGCCTAAAACCTTCTGGCAGCTGGCTGCATATTCTCTGGCGGAGCCGTCGCCGGGACGCTTCGCATAGAGCACGGAACCGATTCCTGTGGTCTTCATCAGTTCTGCCACCGGTGCATCCACGCCCACTGCCTTCAGTACCTCATAGGCTTCGGAAGCCTTGGCCTCGTCACCATTTCTGCGGGCAGTCTCGCACTCCTGGATGGCCTTTGCGTTTCCTACGTAGGCCGGATCCTTGCGGATCAAGGTATACTCGGAAATCTTGTAGGGGTTGGAACGGTAGGAAGCCGTCTCGCCGGAAGGAATCAGTTCATCGGTTGTGGTCACCTCATCCCGGATCACGCTTGCAACCTTTAAGAGCAGGTTGTCCGTCAGGGGTGCCATCTCAGGCCAGTCCTTGATGGAAGGTCCATAAACCAGCTCTGTTTCCGGTTTCGCCTTGCCGAAACCGTTGTACACAATATTGTCATAAATATGATGGTTGAAATGGTAGGCCGGGATCTTGTACTCCACCTGTACATCCTCTGCGGAGGTCAGGTATCCGCCGTTAAATGCAGTAGCCGCAATAGACTTGGAATCCATCAGCGCTACGGAAGCGATCTGGCCCGTAGCAGGGTTGGAGCCTTCCCGGTTGGGGAAGTTGCGGGTGCTGTGACGGATGCAGAAGTCGTTATTGCCGGGAGCATCGGATGCGCCAAAGCAGGGTCCGCAGAAAGCGGTCTTGACGCGGACGCCGTAGTTCATCAGATCATTGAGAATTCCGATGCGGTTCAGCTCATACATAATGGGCTGGGAGGCGGGATAGATATTTAAGGGGAAGGTTCCCAGACCTCTGTCCTCCTTCTTGGCGATGGCGTCCACGGCGCAGATATTTTCAAAGGAACCTGCGGCGCAGCCTGCGATGGCGGCCTGGTCTACCTTGATCTTTCCGTTTACGATCTTGGACTTCAGATCCAGGTGGATGTCCTTATTGTTTTCAAAGACCTTCTTGGCCTCCTCTTCCACCATCCCTAAGTATTTCTCCGGGTCGGCGATCACATCTGCCAGCGGATAAGCGTTGCTGGGATGGAAGGGCAGGGCAATCATGGGCACGATGGTGTCCAGATCAATCTCTACCACGCCGTCGTAGAGAGCCTGGCTGCCGGGCTTCATCTCACGGTATCCCTGGGGCCGTCCGTGGACCTCAAAATACTCTCTGGTGTTCTCATCCGTTACCCATACGGAGGAGAGGCAGGCGGGTTCGGGGGTCATGGGGTCGATGCCGTTCCGGAAATCCATGGAAAGGCTCTGTACGCCGGGTCCTACGAACTCCAGCACCTTGTTCTTAACGAAATTGTTCTTAAATACCGCTCCGATGAGGCTCAAAGCCACGTCCATGGGGCCTACCCAGGGCTTGGGCGCACCGGTCAGGTAAACGGCAATCACCTGAGGATAATCAATCTCATAGTATTTTCCCAGCATAGCCTTGGCCAGCTCCGGTCCGCCCTCGCCGATGGATACGGAACCCTGGGTGCCGTAGCGGGTATGGGAGTCGGAAACGATAGCCATATCACCAGCGTTAATCATCATTTCACGCATGTACTGGTGAATCACCGCCTCGTGAGGGGGAACGAAAATTCCGCCGGATTTCACGCAGGCGCTCTCCGCATACTTATGCACATCCGTGTTGATGGTCCCGCCTACGGCGCAGAGGCAGTTGTGGCAGTTGGTAAATACGCAGGGCATGGGGAATTCCTTTAAGCCGCTGGCGTACGCGGTCTGGAGAATACCCACATAAGTATTGTCGTAAACGCCCATGCAGTCAAACTGAATCTGGAGATGCTCCATATTTCCGGAGTGGTTGTGCTTCTCCATAATCTGATAAGTCAGGGTATTGGCCTTAGCCTGTTCCTCGGGAATCAATCCCGGCTCGCCCGGGGCCGCGATGCGGCTGTTATCCACAAGATAGTGTTTTCCTTCATGCAGTGTAACCATTTTCTTAAACTCCTTTTTACTTTTTCGTCCTGAACTGTTACTTCGTCTTAAAAGCAACGCACACCGGGCTTTCCGTCTCCACTGTGACGCCGCTGTACGAAAGGATTCCGTCCTCTCCCACGTTAAATACGCGGACAGTATCGGAAAGCTCATTGGCTGCCAGTACCTGGCTGCCGTCCGGGCTTACGGTGATGAACCGGGGCTGCACGCCTCCGGTGGCAATATTCTGAAGCCAGGTCATATGTCCCGTTTCCTGGTCCAGAGTAAATACGGTAAGGCTATCGTGCTTGCGGTTGGACACATAGAGGAACCTTCCCTGCGGGTCAATGTCAATGGCGCTGGCCCATCCGTCTCCCGTATAGTCCTCGGGAATGGTAGGCGTAATCTGCTTGCCCTCCAGCGTTCCCTTCTCCTCATCAAAGTAATAGAGGGCCGCCGTACTGTCCTTTTCATTTAACACATAGCAGAACCGGTTGTTTGGATGGAAGACGCAGTGTCTGGGCTCCGCCCCGGTTCTGGCTTTTGCCGCAAAATGTTCCTTTAAGTCGCCTTCTTTGGAATCCACCTGGAATACCGTAATCTTTCCAACTCCCTGAAGCCGTCCCTGGGAAGGAACCAGGAGCCATCTGCCGCTGCGGTCCAGGTTCACCTGATGAGGATGGGAAATGTATCCCGGTCCTCCGTTTCCGGATATGAATTTCAGTTCCTTAATATGACCCAGGGAGCCATCCCTGTTTACGGGTATGACGGACACTCCGCCGGTCTGAAGGTTGGCCACAAAAAGCCATTGCTCCGTGGGGTCCAAAATCAGATGGACCGGATTGGTCCCGTGAGTATCCACCGTATTTAAGGGAGAAATCCGCCCGTCCTCGTGAATTTCATAGGAGCTGACCTGGCAGAAATCCCCGTGAATGGCGTAAAGCCGGTCCTGGGCCTGGTTCAGGCAGAGGTAGGAGGGATTCACCTCCCCCTCTAAAATCTGCTGAAGCTCCCATCTGCCGTTCTCCAGGGAATAGACGCTGATGCCCTTTCCTCTGGCATTGCGCTCCTTTGTGGTGCGGCAGCCGATATATGCGTAAACATTCATCCTTACTACCCCTTTCTTATCCTACTAAGGACAGCAGTCCCACAAATGTCAGGATAAATACGATCAATACACATCCCGCCGATACCATAAACAGCTGGCCAAATACCTTCTGCTGCTCCTTCTCATCACATCCCGTCTCCTGAGCATAGCCGGCCATAACCAGGCTTCCTCCCGTAGACAGAGGGCTGATGCCCGCTACGGTAGCGCTGCAGACGATGGCCGCCGTCATCTGGACAATGGAGGCTCCGCCTACCTGTGAAGCGATGTTGGGAACCGTAGGAATCAAGGTGGGGAATACCACGCCGTTGGCGCTGGAGAACCAGGACATGATTCCGCCGGTCAGTCCCATCAGAGGAGCCGCCGTCCTGCTGTTCATGAAGGAGGCCAGGATATCGCTCAAAAGCTGGATTCCGCCAAGGGTCTGGGTAATGTTCATCAGCACGCTGACGCCGCCGATTAACAGCAAGGTGCTCCAGGGAATCATCTTGATTGCCTTCTTTTCATCAGCCGCACCCAGCAGGATGAGGATTAGGGCCAGGGTCAGGCAGACCAGTCCGACGTCGAAGGAAAATCCTACCACCAGCACCACCATCACCAGGATGGCCGCCAGGCTGAGAAGCTGTTTCCCGTCAAATTTTTCAATCTTCTTATCACTTGCGCCCGGGGCTCTCCGAATCTTGTATCCGCCCAAAACCACATAGGTAACCACCGCGCAGGTGAAGTTTGCAAGGCTGACGCCCAGGAAAATCTGCATTCCTACTCCGGTGATATCCATTTCCAGGAGCAGCTCCTCCACAATAATCCCCGTCAGGGCGATGGGGGAGGCGGTGCCGCCCACTGCTCCCAGAATCGCCATGGCTCCCATAAGCACCGGGCTGGCGTCCATCTGGACCGCCAGGGAAACCGCAAACAGCACGGTTACGGACTGTACGCTGATGGCTCCCGGTCCCGCGGCGGAGAGCAGGTAGCTGACCACGTAGATGATTACCGGCACCAGGAAGGTGTTCTTTCCGCAGAGCCCGATCAGCTTCTCGGAAATCTTCTCCAGCGTTCCGTTTTGCTGCAGCAGGCTAAAAAACAGCATAGTTCCCAAAAGGGTACAAAACAGTTTATAGGGAAATCCCGCGTAAATATCTCCGTCGGAGATTCCTCCGATTTTGCCCAGAATCAGCGCCAATCCCAGGCAGACTACTCCTACATTCACCTTTCTCGCAAATCCCAGCACGATTGCTCCGATGAGACATGCCAAGGCCAAAACCTGCATCCCCATATGTAAACCTCCTCAAATTCCGTTTTTTAATTGGTCTGGTGAGACTTTTATCAGCCGGAAGCATTCCGGTTTAGTCTCTCACGTACACATAGCCGTCCATAATCCTTCTGGCCGTCCGGGTCACGCCGCCCTTTAAGACCTTCTCGCCGTCCATCTTGATATCCACCTCGGTGATGCCGCTGGAGTGGCCCAGGCGCACCACATCGCTGTTCTTATCGTTGACCGCCGTTTCATAAACGATGGTCCCGGGAATCCTTGCGGCGGCTCCCGTTCCTACCGCTACGGTCATGGGATAGGCCTTGTGAAGGGAACCTACGGAAATGGCACGCACGCAGATGTCCATATCCTCTCCCTTAACCTGGTTGCCGTCCATATCCACATAATCCTGGGGAGCGGAAATGATGGACACCTTGGGCGCGGAGGTGGATTTCGTTCTGGCGTCCTCCCAGTTCTCCACGAATCCGCATTTCACTGCCGCCATTCCCCGGATGCGCTCAATGTGCTCCATCACATCCTTATTCTGGTTCAGCTCCACCAACTCCGTGCCTTTAATCCCCAAGTCCGAAGCCTTGATAAACACCATGGGGTTGGAGCAGTCCAGAACCGTTACCTCAGCGGGGCCGTATCCGGGTACATCAAAGATTTCTTTCTTCTGGCCGGTGGGGAACAGCTTGCCGGTTTTGGAGCCCGCCGGGTCCTCAAAATACATATCGATTCTGGAGCCGGTCCCGGGCACTCCCTTGATGACCTCATCGCCATGGACCATAGCCTTTCCGTCCTTTACCCGCACATGCTCCTCGATGATTTTGTTGGTGTTAGTATTCAGAATCCGCACCACCGTAATGGGCTCCACAGCGGGAACCAGTCCTTCGTCAATAGCGAAGGGGCCTACGGCGGAGGAGATATTTCCGCAGTTGGCGCTTCCGTCCACTCTGGGAATCACGATGTCCACCTGGCGGAAGGTATAGTTTACATCCACATCCTCACGGTCTGAAGGTGAAATAACCGCAATCTTACTGGTAGAAGAAACGGTGCCGCCCATTCCGTCAATCTGCTTCACATCCGGCGTTCCCATCACCTTCATAAAAATCTCATCCCATTTGCTCTTATCCTCGGGAAGGTCCTTTTCATGGAAAAACACCGCCTTGCTGGTGCCGCCTCTCATGTAAACGCAGGGATACTTTGTCATATACATTGCCTAATTCCTCCTCTTTCTCTCAGTCCGGTACGCTCCGGACTCTTCTTGTCTTTAATATACTCCTTGATTATCATTCTGTAAAATTGTATAATTTCATTAAATTCCATTCCAAACAGGAATGTTAAATGTCAAAGCAAGGACAGGACGGCAGATTGTACGGACTGCTGCAATTTATGAATGAAACGGGGGATCGCATTTGGACGAAAAAGATTGTGAACTCATTGAAATGTTATGGGAAACCAGGAATATCACCAAGGCGGCGGAACGGCTTTTCACCACCCAGTCCGCCTTAACCAAACGGATTCAAAAATTGGAGGAAGAGCTGGGATGCACCCTTCTGATCCGCTCCAGAAAAGGCATCCTTCTGACCCCTGCTGCCGAGACCATTCTGCCCCATATCCGGGCTATATCCAAGTCCATGCAGAAAATACGTACGGACATTTCCTCCATGCGCGGGGAGGTGGCCGGAACCCTGAAAATCGGCGTATCCGTCAACTACGCCCGTTACCGGCTGCCGGATGTGCTGAAGACCTACATGGGAAAGTATCCGAACGTAGATATTCACGTCACCACCCAGCAGAGCACCCGGCTCTACAAAAGTTTAAAAGAAAATGAGATTTCCATCGCCCTGGTCCGGGGAAATTTTAAGTGGGATGAAGGTATCGTAACCCTGCGCCAGGAACCGAACGCAAGAACTATGGCTGCTATAGACAATGCGGACAAAGGGATAGACATGCATGGTCCGTTTGAGTTTTTTCAATCGCTATATTCATCGAATACAGCCTTGTAATCCGCCTGAAAC
>OLRX01002181.1_pt1 | contig 12926 bp, 10 predicted proteins | sample 1672991 | NCBI WGS metagenome assembly OLRX01 (sample SAMEA3136744, study PRJEB25190) | human gut metagenome | biome: human gut; feature: human-associated habitat; material: faeces | place: Austria | collected 2013
CCGCACGAAGGCCGAGGCCGACAAGAAGGCCCGCTCCATCCTGAGCCTGGCCATCCAGCGCGTGGCGGCCGACCACTCCGCCGAGAACACGGTGAGCGCCATCCATATTCCGTCGGATGACCTCAAGGGCCGCATCATCGGCCGCGAGGGCCGCAACATCCGCTCGTTCGAGCAGCTCACCGGCACGAACCTCATCATCGACGACACCCCGGAGTGCGTGACCATCTCGTGCTTCGACCCGGTGCGCCGCGAGATAGGCCGCGTGACCATGGAGAACCTCGTGGCCGACGGGCGCATCCACCCGGCGCGCATCGAGGAGATGTTCGGCAAGGCCGAGGCGTTCGTGAACCAGCGCGTGCAGGAGGCGGGCGAGCAGGCCGCCTTCGACACCGGCATCCACGACCTGCATCCCGAGCTCGTGCGCACGCTCGGCCGCCTGCGCTACCGCACCTCCTACGGCCAGAACGTGCTGAACCACTCGCTCGAGGTGGCCTACCTCTCGGGCGTCATGGCCGCGGAGCTGGGGCTCGACCCCATCCCGGCCAAGCGCGCAGGGCTCTTGCACGACCTGGGCAAGGCCGTCGACCACGAGGTCGAGGGCAGCCACGCCGTCATCGGCGCCGATCTGGCCCGTCGCTTCGGCGAGCGCCCCGAGATCGTCCACGCCATCGAGGCCCATCACAACGATGTGGAGGCCAACTCCGTCGTCGACGTGCTCATTCAGGCCGCCGACGCCGTCTCCGCCGCCCGTCCCGGTGCCCGCAAGGAGACGCTGGACGCCTACGTGAAGCGCCTCGAGAAGCTGGAGGAGATCGCGAACTCCCACAAGGGCGTCGAGCGCACCTACGCCATCCAGGCAGGCCGCGAGGTTCGCGTCATGGTAGAGCCGGAAGTGGTGGACGAGGCCGAATCCGTCGTTTTGGCCCACGACATCGCCCAGCAGATCGAGAACGAGATGCAGTATCCGGGCCAGGTGAAAGTCGTAGTCATCCGCGAGAGCCGTGCGGTCGACTACGCCAAGTAGGCCATGGAAGGCGATACCCTCAGCGATTTCATAGACGATGTGTGCGGCGAGAGCCGTCTCCGGGTCGAGGACGACCTCGGAGACGGCTTCGTCCGTCTCCGGTCCTCCGAGGCCGAACGGCGCCAGGCCGCCCAGGACATCCGCTCGAGCGAGGACGTGGTCATCGAGCTTCTGCGCAACGCACGCGACGCCGGCGCCAGTCGCATCTTCCTCGCCACCCAGAAGACCGGCAACGCGCGCCTGCTCACCGTCCTCGACGACGGTCAGGGCATTCCCGCTGCCCAGCACGAGCGCATCTTTGAACCGCGCGTCACCTCGAAGCTCGATAGCGCGCATATGGACAAGTGGGGCATGCACGGGCGCGGCATGGCCCTTTACTCCATCTCCGTGAACGCCGAAGAGGCCCGAGTGCTGCAATCGGAGCCGGGGCTCGGCACGAGCCTTACGGTCGCCACCGACACCGAAAGCCTCGCCGAGAAGGGGGATCAGTCGACGTTTCCCCGCTTCGAGCAGGAGCCTTCCGGCTCGTGGGCGATGCGCGGCCCCAAGAACATCGTGCGCACGGCCGCGGAATTCGCCCTGGAGCACCGCGGCGACCTCTCCGTGTACCTCGGCACCCCGGTTGAGGTGGCGGCGACGCTGTACCAACTGGGCCTCGCCTCGCTCTCCCCGGCCGTGCGCGCCTTCGGGGGCGACGGAGCGGGGATCCCCCTCGTCAAGCGCCTCGCCCTGGCCGCCGGCCCCGATGACCTCGCGGACCGCTGCGAGGCCCTGGGCCTGCCGCTCTCCGAGCGCTCGGCCCGACGCATTCTCGACGGGGCCATCAGCGCGCTCGACCCCTTGACCGAGCGTTTGGCTGCCGAATCGTTCCCGCGGCAGGCCCATCGCGCATCCGAGCGCCGGCGAAATGCCAAGAACGCCCGCTCCCTGCGTCTGACCCCCGAGGACATCGATGCGCTGAAGCACGGCATCGGCCGGCTCATGGAGCCCGTGGCGGAAGCGTATTATCTGGAAGCGGTGGGCGAGGCGGAGGTCGTCGTGGGACAGGAAGCCATCCGCATCACCGTTCCCATCCGCACGACGCTTTAAGGAAGCGCGGGCGGTTGCGCCGCTCGGGTGCAACAGGTAGAATATTCGGGCTGAAGGCGCCACGGGCGCCCGCCAAACGAACCACATCCAGAGAAGAACCGCACCACAAACGACAAGGACCAGCTGTGTCTACCACTGAAACCAAGCCCTCCATCGGGTGCCTCAAAGTATCCTCCAAATCGTCTCCCGCCTCCGTTGCCGGCGCCATCGCCGGCATGATCAAAGACGGGGCGTCGGTGGAGATTCAAGCCGTGGGGGCCGGTGCGGTGAACCAGGCTGTGAAAGCCGTGGCCATCTCCCGCGGGTTCCTCTCGCCGGTGGGCATCGAGATCTGCTGCATCCCCTCCTTCGCGGACATCGTCATCGACGGCGAGTACCGCACGGCCATTCGCTTCGCAGTCGAACCGCGCTACACGCGCGGCGTCTCCATGCCCGCTGCCGGCGGGGAAGCGGAAGCCGCCCCGTCCGCCCCTGCGCACTGAGGATCGCCATGCACACGCATACCCCGTTCACGAACCTCGCGTTCTGTATCCGCACGTTCGGCTGCCAGATGAACAAACACGATTCCGAGCGCGTCGCCGGCATGCTCGAAGGCCTGGGCGCGCTGCCCGTCGATGCCATCGAGGATGCCGACCTCGTTGTGTTCATGACGTGCTGCGTGCGCGAAGCCGCCGACACGCGCCTCTACGGTCAGGTGGCCTCGCTCAAGAATACTCCGCTGCGCGCCGGCACCCCGCTGTCCAAGCGCGTCGTGGCCGTGGGCGGCTGCATCGGGCAGCGCGACGGGCAGAAGCTCGTCGATGAGCTGCCGCACCTGGACGTGGTGTTCGGCACACACAACCTGGGCTCGCTTCCGCGACTGCTGGAAGAGGCGCTCGACGAGGGGGGCCATCACGTGGAGGTGCTCGACGCCGGTTCGTCGTTTGCCTCGGAGCTGCCGACGGCGCGCGAGCACGCGTGGGCCGCTTGGCTTCCCATCGCGCAGGGTTGCAACAACTTCTGCTCGTACTGCATCGTGCCCTACGTGCGCGGCCGAGAGAAGTCGCGCCCGCTCGAGGATATCGTAGCCGAGGCGGAGCGCGTAGAGGTGGATTTTCTTACATGCGCGATATGCTTCGCTTCAAGTCGGCTTGCCTCAAACGTAGAGACTACGGCTTGCTCGAGTTCTTGGCATGTACGACCCCTCATATTCTAGTTTGTCTCATGCCAAATATTCTGCGCACTTGGGTCTACAAGAGATTTCTTCGAGCTTCGGCCCCTGCAGATTTACGGGTGGTTGAGTAGCTGTGAATGCGATCAGGAACGTGAAAAGCGGGTTGCGTTTTGCGGTGAATGAGGCAACAAGGGCTCTTATCTGGGATGAGGCGCTGCGCAAGCGTCTTGCAGAATGTTATTATGCGTGGGCGGCACGGCGGGTGAATGCACGGGAAGGATTTGCCGCCCGGACTGCATCCGATCTCCTTGATTGGCGCGCTACAATGGGTTTTCGTTTCGAGTGCTCCCGTGAAGTTTATCGAGCTAATAGCTTCTATGGCATAGGGGAAGCTCTGCGCACGTTCTCTGGAGCGCAGAGTTGCATCAAAGCATGCGTGGAACATGGTGTCCATTTCGGCAGTTACGTAAACGGGCAAGAACTCGAGGGAAGTGGGCTTCCATGTCTCATCACCTTCAGTCCTGCCCGCTTGGAACATATCCGAGCCGTATCTGATGTGCCGGTGGCGATGGTGGGTCCGTATATTGCTTACGCTCCGGATTACCTCGACGAAATTGAAATGGAAAAAGCGCGTGATGAGCTAGGGAAGACACTCCTTGTCTTCCCTAGCCATTCGGTGGATCGAGTGAAGGTCACCTACGAGCTTGCATGTCTCGTTTCAGAAATCGAACGGGTGAAGAGGGAGCAGGAAATTGATAGTGTTCTGATCTGCCTCTACTACCGAGATTTATTGAATGGCGTTGCTGGAGATTACGAGGGCCTTGGCTATCATGTGGTCACTGCGGGCTATCGCGAAGATGCGCTTTTTCTGGCGCGACAGCGAAGCCTCATTTTTCTTGCCGATCTCGCTATGTCCAACAGCGTGGGAACGCAAGTAGGCTACTGCGGTTATCTCGAAAGGCCACATTATATTTTCGATCAAGAGAAGCGTTACAGTTCCGATAGCGCGCTCGATGATTCTGAGTTCAACAATGCCTATGCGAGAAGTCAGGCAGCGGAGAAGGCCGAGGTTGCTGCTGAATTTTCCGTGTTGACTGACTCGCTGACCGGTAAACAGCGCGAATTGCTGGAGCGTTATTGGGGCTTCTCGAAAGTTAGGTCAAGGGATGAGATGGGCGGTCTCCTCGCTGTCTGCGAGGAGGCGTATCGCGCTAGGTCGAAGGATAGGCAGCGATCTCTTCGAAGCAATCCGCGCCTTGAACAGTTGCCGTTTGAGGTGTGATATGGGAAATACTATGCGTTTAGGTATGCCGCGTTCGAAGAGCACTAGGAAGAAACGCATTGTCGAGTGGGTCCCGGGCGAGTGGGCGTGGTGCCTAACACTGCTGTTCATGTTTATCCGCTTCTTCACTCAAATATCGACTGTATATCTTTATGTGACTTACACGGCGCTTATGGTCATGCTGGCTCTATTGCACTTAAATGGATCTGAAGAGACTTCTCGTGTGGGCAATGTGAAGCTTAACGGCGCTGTTCTCGGACTCTGCTTTTCCATTTTGGTCATACTTGCATTTAGCCCGTATTCTAAGGAACAGCTCGTTAAGTTCTGTTTGCTGCTTATGGACGTATATATCCTTGTTGCAGTTCTGAAGGTTAATGAAATGGAGTCTGCCACCAAGGTGTTCTATTGGGCAAGCATGGTGGTGGTCGCGGGTACTTTTGTGATGTATCTTGTGTCGCCTGCTTTCTTTTCGAGCATCGAAGGTGCGTTTCAGGGGCTGTTTTACTCTCCTGTCTTTTTTGGCGTACCGGACAATAACGACACCGCAGTTGCTATGTTCCTTCTGGTTTGCTTAGCTTACAAGAAGGGTTGGAAAACAGGGCTAATTCTTGGCAGCATCTACCCATTCCTGTATTTTGGTAGGCAGTACATTCTAATGTGCTTGATTGTTGTTGCCCTTTCGCTACTAGCGATGTTAAAACTCCGTAAAGCGTCATGGCTTCGCGACCAAAAGATCGACGAAAAACTGACCGCAAAGTTCTTCTATTGTGTGTTCGCTGTTTCCACGATTGTCATCATTGGGTTTAGCTATTTCTGGGTTAATGTGATCGTGGAGGACGGTACGTCGTCGTACAAAGAGTCTTTAAACGACTCATCTAACGCAATCCGCATGAATTCAAACGTATATTGTTTTGAATTGATGACAAGAACCCCTGATTTTTTGTTTTACGGGTACGATAGTGATGTATTTGACGAGCTTGGTATTTCGTCAACAGATTATTCAAGTACCGCAAACTACCTTATAAGCGGACGATATCGACTGGTTCAACCGCACGAAGAGGTTTTAAACCTTGTGCTGAAAGAAGGGTTGCTCTTCGCAATTTTTTACTACTTCGTTGTCGCCCATCTTCTCAGCAAGATTAAATGGGGAGAAAAAGGTAAGGCGATCCTTGTCGCCTTCTTTATCGGGAGCCTTTTCCTTTCTGGTTTCTTCAGAGATTTTCGACTCCTTGCGTTTGTGATGATCGGGCTTAGCAGTGAAATTCCCTTACGCTCCTTTGCGATTGGAATCACGAGAAACCGCAAAAGGACGGCCACTTCGGGGCAGGTGGCTCGATGAGCTTGCTTCAGAAGATGAATAATAGTCTTTCCGGGCGAGCATTCATTTACACAGTTGGAAACTTTGTGTTAGGCGCTTCCAATTTTCTTGCCTCCGCAATATTTGTACGGATGATGAGCACTTCCGACTATGGTCTCGCAAGTGTATATATCACCTGGGTGGCGCTCGTCTCGCAAATAATTGGCCTTCGGATAGAAGGAACGATTCAAAATGCGAAGCTGACGTACGGAAAAGAGAGTTTAAAGGCCTACTGCTCGTCGATCCTGTTCCTTGACCTGGTTGTCTTTTTGGTGGTTCTTGTTCTGTCGATAATATTCATCGAGCCAGTAGCGTTTTTACTGAACCTTGATCAGGGTGTTTGGTTGCTCGCTGTAATCACTGCGTTTTTTTTAACATGTTCGAATCTTCGTAAATGCTATTGCTCGGCGATTAAGAATGCTCCTGGCGATCTGCTCATATCTTGTATCCTGGCTTTCACGCAGATCGGTTTGTCTGTTTTGCTCATTTTGTTTTCTGTATGTGACAATTCTTACCTTGATCGTGTTTGGGGCTATTCTGTTCCAACCGTTGCCGTTGGTGTGGGTGTGTGCGTGTTCTTTTTCTTCAAAGGAAAGAGGTTCGTTGCACCCAAGCAATGGAAATTCTGCCTCAGCTTTTCCATTCCGATGATCTTCAACGGCATAGCCTATCTTGTGATCAATCAGAGTGACCGTCTTATGCTCAATTCGATGGTTGGTTCGGATGCGGCGGGAATATATTCATTTGTATACAATATTGCCTTGCCTATCAGCGTGATTACCCAATCTCTTGGGGCAGCTTGGCAGCCTGAATACTATGAGCTGAAGGCGCAAGGCGATGAGGACGCACTGAAAACTCATGAGCGTAGGTATACGTTGAATGTGCTGATAATCACTGTGATATTGATGTGCGTATCGCCGGAAATTCTGAAGTTGCTCGGAACGCAGGATTATTACTCGGGTCTTGTTATCTTGCCGGTGGTTATAGCTGGCTATTTCTTCCAGTTTTTGTATACATGGCCGCTGAACTGCGAGCTTTACCATCGCAATACTGTCGGCATAGCTCTTGCGACACTTGTTGCGGCGGCTTTCAACATTGCGCTTAACATCTTTTTGATACCAATTTGGGGGATGGTTGGCTCGGCTGTCGCGACCTGCGCGGCCTTCGTTCTGCTCTTTGTCATGCATCATATATCCGCGCGGATTATGGTAGACGAATACACTATGACGCTTAAATGGTTTGCTCCCTATGTGATAGCTTGCGTGTGTGCAACCGCTGCACTCACCTTTCTTGTCGATGTACTCGCAGCGCGCTGGGCTTTGAGCTTAGTCCTATGCGTCCTGCTTGTTGTGAGGTTCAAGAAGAATCGATCGATTATTTGATGACGATAAGGGGTGATTCTCTTGTTTTTCATTGATTATAGAAGGCGGTTCGACGGCGAAGTTTTACTTGAATCCGATGTTGTTGAGCGTTCTGTTCCGTCGAGTTTGAAGAGATCTTCCAATGGAAAGTCATTCTTCGTTGGCGAGTTGTTTGAGCGCAGCGAATCTGACTTTTTTAGTAGCCAATGGGAGGAGGAGCCAGATCGGCTGAACGAAGGCTGCTCGGCGCTCTATGCGGTCACTTATGATGAAAAGAGCTGCGTGTTCGCTGCCGACATCAGCGGCAGGGAGCTTCTGTTTTACTACCATACTAATGATCGTCTTGTTCTTTCTGATTCGCTATGGGGTGTGTTGAAGCGAATACAGCCCGGTTTTAAGGGTGTTGACAAGGACTCTCTGGCTGAATCGATTGTCATGGGCGGGGGATTTCCTTGCGATCATTCAACTCCTGTCAAGAACCTCAAGTGGCTCGGGGCGAACTGCATCGGGAGATTCGATGCGCGCTCATGGGCTCTCGACGTGCATTCCTATGGTGATATCCGGAGAAGCGGCGATATTGTGGACGTGGATGAGGCGGTTGAACAGTTCGATGCAGCCATGAGACATATGGCTTGTTGCTTAGGTGAGAGGCATCCTGATGCTGTTTTTGGGTTGGGGCTTTCCGGAGGACTTGATTCAAGAACTGCTCTTCATTATTTGTCGGATGCTGGGCTCGAGCTGGAATGCTTCAACGTTGGTAAGGCGAGGCCCCACGGAGTTCTGCTTGCATCGAGTTTGAAAAGGGCACATGAGCTCGCAAATACTTCAAGAACCAACTATTGCAACGTTGAGTGGCAACCCCACTCTATTCGTTCGAAGATGGATTTAATGCTCGAAAACCAACCTCTTGGCACTGGGGGACATTACACGAACGCTTATAAATACGAAAGCGAAGGGCGCCCGAGATTCGACGTGCTTGTCGGAGGGGGGCAGGCTATAGGGCCTATGCTCGTGGGAGTTTCAGCGTTTAACCATTCGGACAAGATGAGCGTCGATGACTTGTGCGCATATCTTCTTCATTTGGCCATTGGCGAGGTAAGGGCCTATGCCTATACGGAAAATTCCATTCGAAAGCAGATGCGTCAGTTGGGCGCGAGTGGGGTTGATATCGAGGGCGGCAAGAACCGCGAGCAGTGGGATGCCATCGTTGGAAAGGGGGCTTATGGGAGGACAGCGCGAAAGGTACGCTCATTCGTAGAAGATTGCGCTTTGCGAGGTTATAGGCCGGCCGATATCACGCTGGATTATAGGACGCGAGCGCTTGGCCCAACGGGTCGCAACGGAGCTTATGAGAGCGGACTCGGTACTGAAAAGAGTTACACAATATATACGCCTTTTCTGATTCGCGATGCTTTGAGGTGGGATGCTCCGCTCGTTGAAGAGAGGCGCGTTCTCAAGGAGCTTATTGCCGCGAAAATGCCGGAATACACAGAAATCGGCGAGGAAACGTTTGGGTCTACCAAGATGAATCAATCGAATCTGTCCCTGTTCGCACAGAAAGTTGCCTTCGCGATGCGCGGCAGCGGCATTATGACAGACGACTGGTACTCTAGGCACCCCGCCATACGCAAAGCGTTCCTTGAAGATATGACGAGTCCTTGCAAGTGGTTCTATGAGCTGTTTCCTAGCGCAAGGGATTACGAAGGTATATGGAATATGAGCCCTTCGCGCATGAATTCTCTTTGGGAGGCTAAACGCGTCGTCGACTGTATGGAAAGCAAACGATATCTCGAATTCAAGTAGATGGGACACGGTTCTGAAATGTCGACAATGAGCATCCTTGCTGTCATTCCTGCACGTGCGGGATCGAAGGGCATTCCCAATAAGAACATACGCTTGGTGGGAGGGCGCCCGCTTGTGTACTATGCTATTAGAAATGCACTTGATTCCGAGTTCGTTACCAATGTGGTTGTGACGACGGACTCCCCTGAAGTGCGCATCATTGCTCAGCAGATGGGTGCACGGGTGCATTGGAGGGAGGCTGCACTGTGCACCGACGACGTGGCGCTCGATGCGGTGGTGGCAGATGCGGCATTCGAGGGCGCATGGGACTGGGTGGTCACCATGCAGCCAACATCACCGACGCTTACGACTGCGACGCTGGACTCTGCTATTCGGCGTGCGATTGACGAAGACTTCGATACTCTCATTTCTGTTGTGAACGATCCGCGCCTTTCGTGGGGAGAGAATGCTGAAGGGGGCATAAGCCCGAACTATGCCGAGCGGCTGAATCGCCAGTGGCTACCTGCTGACTATGCGGAAACCGGGGCATTTGTGATCTCGCGTGCCTCTGTTGTGACGCCGCAGACGCGTATTGGCGAAAAGGTAGGTGTGTTCGAGGTGCCGTCTGATGAGGGGATAGATGTGGACACGTTCGACGACCTGCGATGCGCGACTGCGCGCTTGAGGCGTGAAAGCGTTGCCATCTATGTGAACGGCAATAACATGCGTGGCATCGGGCATATCTATCGTGCTCTTGAGATGGCAGATGAGTTCTATTCAAAGCCCGATATCTATTACGATGTGAACCAGACCGATCCGATTGTGTTTGGTCGTACCGCCCACGAGCTCATCGGTGTGGACGGTATCGCTGATCTGTTCGAACGCTGCCGCAACAAGGACTACACTCTTTTCGTAAACGATATACTTTCCACTTCCATTGACTATATGATCGGATTGCGCTCCGTAGTTCCCGGGGCGAAGATTGTAAATTTTGAGGATGACGGAGAGGGGGCTCTTAAGGCCGACCTTGTATTCAACGCTCTCTACCATGATGATGAATTACCTCATGTTAAAGCGGGTGAGAGGTATTACATCTCGTCGAAAACCTTTCTATTCTACCATCCTATCGAGATCAAGCAGAGGGTAGAGCGTGTGTTTGTGTCATTTGGGGGTGCCGACCCGCAGAACTATTCAGACAGGCTGCTCGCCATTGTCGCAGGGGACGACAAGTACGAGGATGTGGATTTCACCGTAGTGCTTGGACGCGCGAAGCACAATGTCGATGGGTTGTTGGAATACAACTCGCTGCCGAACATTGAGGTCCTCTACGACATGGCCAACATGCCAGAGCTCATGAGCGCGTGCGATGTGGCTGTTACCTCTCGTGGTCGAACCGGCTATGAACTTGCGCTCATGGGAATCCCGTCCATTGCGATGGCTCAGAACAAACGAGAGGAGAAGCATGGCTTTGTTTGCAACGAGAACGGTTTTACCTATCTGGGTTTAAATCCTCCCGATGAAATTCTGAAATCGAATCTTGATATGTACTTAACGTTATCGCGCGAAGCGCGCCAGCGTTTCCAGGACATGCTGCTTTCCCACGATCTGCGTAATGGCCGCAGGCGCGTCATGGGCCTTATAAATAGTCTTTAAAACCGCATCCAAACGACGGAAGGAGCGAAATGAGAGCCACAACCCCGTATCTGATCGCCGAGATGGGTGTCAATTTCTATGACACAGCGAAGGTTGAGGGGATATCTCCCGTAGATGCTGCCAAGCGTTACATCGACGGAGCGGCGGAGGCGGGTTGCGACTGCGCAAAGTTTCAGTCCTACAAGGCGGAAACCATCGTATCGAAGGACTCGCCGGCTTATTGGGACATCACCAAAGAGCCTACTAAGACCCAGTACGAGTTATTTCAGAAGTATGATTCGTTCAACGAAGCCGAGTTTGCAGAACTTTGCGAATATGCACACTTCAAAGGGATGGACTTTACCGCTACGCCGTTCGACTATGCCAGTGCTGACTATCTAGAACGTTATGTCGACTTCTATAAAATATCGTCGTCGGATGCGTCGAACCTTCCCTTTCTCGAGCATGTTGGTTCAAAAGGAAAGCCCGTGGTGCTAAGCGTGGGGGCGAGCTGGTTGTCGGAAGTGGATGAGGCTGTGCGGACTTTGGAGCGTTCGGGTTGCACAGACATTACGATCTTGCATTGTGTGCTGAGTTATCCTACGGACCCAGCTAATGCGAACTTACGTGTAATCGAAACACTTGCCCAAGACTTTCCGAGGCATAAGGTGGGGTATTCGGACCACGTGGCACCCGACTCCGCCATGCAGGTGCTTTCTGCGGCATATCTATTGGGAGCGCAAGTGATCGAGAAGCACTTCACGTTGGATAAGGGTCTTTCTGGCAACGACCACTATCATTCGGGTGATATCGCCGATTTTAAGCATGCGGTTGAAAACTTCCGACTTATCGATAGTGTGCTGGGGAGCGCAGACAAGGTAGTGTTGCCCTGCGAGGAGGAGTCCCGTCGTGAGGCTAGGCGCTCGCTGGTGCTGACACGCGATATGTATACAGGCGAGGTTATAGGTGTGGACGACCTGATGCCCAAACGCCCGGGTACAGGTATTGCGCCCGCCTTTGTTGACGTGATAATTGGGCGGACGGTGAAGATGGATCTTGCAGAGGACACTGTTCTTACATGGAATATGGTGTAGGTTGATTCGACTTGAATGAGATGGTATTGATTCTATGTTGAGTGAGGGGCTGTGCTGCGGAGGGATTTTGCCACTAGCTTCGTTCAGTTGCTCTTACTCGGGTTTTTGACGAATGAAGGTGCGACGGTTCGGGAAGAATCGATATAAACACGCGCTCTTCTCTGCAGTATGTTACTGGGACGGATCGGGTACGTCCGCATGTTATGTCTGTAATGGCAGAGGGAAGTTGCAAGGTGTTTGGCCGTATCAATCCATGAGAGCGGTGGCGAACAGCCCGATCTCGTTGTCGTGGTGCTTGGCGTAGTCGGGGTTCCGCTCCACGGGGAAACGGTAGCTGTTGTCTCCGAATCCTATCTGTTTGAGCGCCTTTTTAAAGTTTGCACAGTGCTCTGAATCTTCTCGATGTTTCGACTTCTGCTTGGAAAGGAAGTCGTTTCCGAGCTGCTCGATGGTGCTTGCATGTGCCTCTTTGGACTTGACGCGGTATTGCCGATTTGAGTTGGTGAATTAGCTGCTCGGTTTTCTCCGTCGCTCCGTACAGCACGCCAAAGGTGTCGGACGCGCCAAGGCCCTTTTCGCTCGATACTGCCTTCAGTGATGAGTGGGTGTCGTGCACATACGAGAACCCTCTGAGCGGCTTATCAGCTAGGAGGTCGGCGAGCGGTTGCTACCCCCCCCAGGTCATTATGTCAGCGAAAAAGTGATAATTTCATTGCGGGGTGGTTTTCTCGATGTTTGGCTGGCTGCTCGATGGTTGGATTGTTGGGCTCGGCTGGAACCTACCCCTCCCCAAAGAACTCCGAGTCGAAAAACTCCGCCAGCGACACGCCGAGGCCTTTGGCTATCTTTTCCAGGTTGACTGCTGCCACGTTGCGCTTGCCGGTCTCCACCTCGCCGAAGTAGGAGCGCGACATGCCTATGAGGTTGGCGAACTCCTCCTGGCTCACCCCGCGCTCAGCGCGCAGCTCCTTGATGCGCAGGCCTATCTTGCTCCGGATGTCGTAGTCGCTCATGCCGCCCCTTTCGCCTTTTCCTCCCATGATTCCCTAAGGCCCGCTATAAGTTGACTCGCTATGGGCGGCATTCTGCGGGGTCGGGCGAATCGGGAGAACGTGCGGGAGGGGAGCGCCCCTAGCGGCTCGGAGGCGCGCC
>OLRX01002186.1_pt1 | contig 12903 bp, 10 predicted proteins | sample 1672991 | NCBI WGS metagenome assembly OLRX01 (sample SAMEA3136744, study PRJEB25190) | human gut metagenome | biome: human gut; feature: human-associated habitat; material: faeces | place: Austria | collected 2013
CCAGCCGGCGGGGCGGGAGCGGCACACCACGGCGTAGGGATCGGGCAGCTTGACGGTGCCGTTCTCGCAGACCACCTCGCACTGGATGTCATAGCCGTAGCCGTCGGCCACCTGGACCTCCACATCGATGAAGCAGCCCTTCTTGGTGCGCATCAGCATCACCTGGGGGTTATCATAGCCCTTGTCGGAGTTGGAGGACTGGCGGACCTTCACGCACTGCACGTCCTCATACTCGTCATCCAGCAGCCAGCGGCAGATGTCCAGCTCGTGAATGGCGACGTTGGTGACACCGTTCTCGGTCTTGAAGCCCGGGCCCTGGGAGACGTTGCGGTGGCAGGCCTTGATGATGAGGGGCTTGCCCAGCTCGCCGGAGGCGATGATCCGCTTCATCTCAGCGTAGCCCCGATCATAGTGGCGCATGAAGCCCACCTGCACCAGCCGCTTGCCGATCTCCTGCTCCCGGCGGATGATCTCCTCGCAGTCCTTGGCGTTCTGGCTCAGGGGCTTCTCACAGAAGCACCACTTCTCCTCTGCCAGAGTCTTCATGACGTAGTCGTGATGGGTAGGATCGATGGAGGTGATGACCACGGCCTCCACCTCAGGGTCCTTGATCATGCCGTCGCAGTCGTTGCCATAGGACTTGATGCCGTACTTGGCGGCAGTCTCGTCGGCGGCAGCAGCCACATAGTCGCTGACGGCCACGACCGTGGCGCCGGGGACCGTCTCGATAATGCGGCGGCAGTGATCCTTGCCGATGGCGCCGCAGCCGATGATGCCGATTTTCAGAACCTTATCCATGATTGTGTACCTTCCTTTATTTGAAAATGAGGATATGCAGTTGTAAGGCCGCCCGTTTCAGCGGGGAAAGGCAGCTATGATGATGTCTGGCAGATGCGCCCCCCATTTTCTTTTTGAGACATCAAAAAGAAAATGCGCCGCGCCCGGTGGAAAAGAAAACATGTTCGGCGGGTCGGTCTGCGCAGGCGCAGACCTCCTGCCGCCGGCGGGGGATGGTTGACGGTCCCTTGCGGCAGTCAGGGACGGAAACGCGCTACCCTTGGGGAAACCACCAGCCCGGGGAAGTCAGGGATACATCCTGCGCCGCTTTTCGCTGCCGCTCTCCTGGCAGTTCGGGAAAGCCCGGAGATCTTCCTGTAGGGGCGGTTATCAACCGCCCGCCGCACCGTGGCCCGGACGGTCATAGACGTGCCGACCGGGGCGGCAGCTCAGTAATCAAGAATAATCTTCCGGCACTTGGTACAGCGGGAGGCTGGGATATAAGGTGGCGTAATAAGCGGGGTATCCTGCCTGCTCAAATGCTCTGCATCCTTAGACAAGTCCGGTGGTCCGGCTTTCCGAGGCTTTGGCAGCCAATAGATTCCATAGTTGCTTTGCAAAGCGCCGCTCCCCATTTCCGCGCCGCAAAAAGGACAATTCAAACGAATCTCCTCCTCTTTCGATACCCGCAGGAAAGGGACTTGGGGAAACCAAGTGTTTTCCCAGTTCTTTCGCCAGCGGCGAAAGAAGATCTTTCAATCATTTTCGGCAGGACATGCGCCTGCCGAAAATTCCCCGCCCCAGGCGCCTGGGGCGCCGTTCACCAGTGACCGATGTCACTGGTGGTAGGGGAGGTCGAGGGGGAGCAAGCTCCCCCTTGAGAGGATCAATACTTCCGGGCGTCCCTCACGTGGTCCAGGTGATCCTGATAGGCCGCCAGGTTCTCCGGCCGCTCGGACACCTCCGTGTCGCCCACGCGCCACCAGGAGCCGTAGCCGTCGGTCATGGTCTTGGGCAGCACCTTGATGTCGAACAGCACCGGGCGGTCCTTCACCTTCTTGGCGTCCTCGAAGGCCGCCGCCAGCTCCTCCATGGTGCGGATGGAGTAGCTCTTGCAGCCGTAGCCCTCCGCTACCTTGGCGTAATCGATGTTCAGGAAGTCACCGAACAGGCCGTCCTTGCTGCGGTACCGCAGCTCCGTGCAGAGCGTCACGTTGCCGTGGCCCACCTGCAGGTTGTTGATGCAGCCGAAGGAGGCGTTATCGAACAGGCAGATGTTGATCTTCTTGCGCTCCATAACAGCGGTGACCAGCTCGCCGTGGAGCATGTTGAAGCTGCCGTCGCCGCACATGGCGTAGACTTCCCGCTTGTCGCCAATGGCCAGCTTCACGCCCAGGGCACCGGCGATCTCATAGCCCATGGTGGAGTAGCCGTACTCCATGTTATAGCAGTCGATGCCGGTGGGCCGCCACATCCGCTGCATGTCGCCGGGCAGGGAGCCGGCGGCGCCGATAGCCACGTCGCCCTCGCTCATCATGGCGTTGATGGCGCCCAGCACGGTGGTCTGGCACAGGCCTGCGTCCAGGTCCTTGGCGAACCGCTTGGCGGAGTCGGCGTTGGCGTCGTTGATGATGGGTTTCCAGCTCTTCTTGTCCTCAAAGGTGATATGATCCAGGCGCTCCAGCTCCTTGGCCCACTTCTCGCGGGCGGCGGACACCTCAGTGGTGTAGGGAGCCTTGTAGCCCTCCAGCTTCGCCAGCAGGCGGGGCAGGGCATCCTTGGCGTCGGCCACCACGGGCACGGCGTCCATCTTCAGGGCCTGGAACTCGGACACATTGATGTTGACGAACTTGCAGGTGTCCTTGAACAGCCACTTGGAGGCGGTGGTGAAGTCGGTGTAGCGGGTGCCCACGCCGATGACCACGTCCGCCTTCTTGGCAATATCGTTGGCGGCGGAGCAGCCGGTGACGCCCAGGCCGCCCAGGTTCAGGGGGTGGGTCCACTCGATGGCGCTCTTGCCGGCCTGGGTTTCGCCGAAGGGGATGCCGGTGGCCTCTGCGAAGGCCCGGAACTCCTCGTGGGCCTCAGAGTAACGGACGCCGCCACCGCAGACCAGAATGGGCCGCTTGGCCTTCTTGATGACCTCCGCCGCGTCGGCCAGAGCGGCCTCGGTGGCGGGACGGCGCTCCAGACGCCAGACGCGCTTCTTGAAGAAGCTCTCGGGATAGTCATAGGCCTCGCCCTCCACGTCCTGAGGCATGGCGATACAGACGGCGCCGGTGTTGGCGGGGTCCGTCAGCACCCGGAAAGCGGAGATCATGGCGCTCATCAGCTGCTCCGGCCGGACGATGCGGTCCCAGTAGCGGCAGACGGCCTTGAAGGCGTCGTTGGTGGAGATGGAGAGGTTGTTGGTCTGCTCCACCTGCTGGAGCACGGGGTCCGGCTGGCGGCAGGCGTACACGTCGCCGGGCAGCACCAACAGGGGGATGTTATTGGCGGTGGCGGTGCCGCAGGCGGTGACCATGTTGGCCGCGCCGGGGCCCACGGAGGAGGTGGCCACGCAAATCTGCTTGCGCTTCATCTGCTTGGCGAAGGCCACGGCTGCCTGGGCCATGCCCTGCTCATTCTGGCCGTGCCAGATCTCCAGGTGCTTGGCCTCCTGGCTCAGGGCCTGGCCCAGGCCCACCACGTTGCCGTGGCCGGGGATGATGAATACACCGCGGACGAAGCGGCTCTGTTCGCCGTCCACTTCGATATACTGGTTCTCAAGGAAACGGACCAAAGCCTGCGCCATGGTCAAACGAACGGTTTTCATGGGGTGATTACCTCCTGTCAGTGATTGGGATAGATGTGGTCGTTGGCATCGGCCTTCCACAGCCAAGCGTGCTCCGGATCGTCGATGCGGGTCTTGTCCCAGGGATCCCCCTCCAGGTGCCGGATGCCCCAGGCGTAGCACATGGCATAGCCCGGCGCGGCGGTCTGGGAGTGGAAGCCATGGTTGATGACGGCGCAGCCATTGTGCTGCGTCTTGAAGATCTCGCCGTTGGCAAAGCCCGCGCCGAAGCCGTCGGGATAGTCGAAGCGGTAGAAGTACACCTCCGGCTGGGGATGGTGGTGGGGCGGATAGGAGCTCCACTTGCCGGGCAGATTCAGCACCTCGCCCAGGACCATCTTGGAGAAGGGGGCGTTGTCCAGGTCGAAGAAGGTCTTGATCTCCCGGGACATGCAGCCCATCAGCTCGCCGCCAAAGCCCTTGTGCTCCACCTGGACCTTGTCCGGGGTGTACATGACGGCCTCATAGGGCGTCTCGTTGACAGTGGCCTGGATATACAGCTCACTGTGGGCCTTGGCGGTGATGGTCACCTTCGTGCCGCAGCCGGCCAGCAGGCAGTAGGCATCGTGGTGGAAGCAGTCCGGCCGGTCGGCCTCCACCTTCTTGCCGTCCCACTCATAGGTGACAGAGCCGGAAAACAGGAGGATTGCCACCTCTTTTTTGGCATCCTCATAGACGTAGGTATCCCCCGCCTCCATCAGCAGCAGGCCCACGTCCATCTGGGTACCCATGTCGTCCACAGAGGAGTCAATATAGGCATTGTACCCGTTCTTCAGCTCGGCGTTCTTGTTCATATAGGCCATTGGAGTCATCTCCTAAATAAAGATTGTTGCTCAAATTCCATTCGCGCCAGCGGCGCGATGCATTTCAACCATTTTCGGCAGGACATGCGCCTGCCGAAAATACATTGACTTAGCCGCCCTGGGCGGCGTCCCCAGTGACCGACGTCACTGGGGAGGGGGGCGGTCGAGGGGGGACGCAGTCCCCCTTCGAATTAGAGTCCCGTATGCTCCCGGATGTACTTCCGTGCCTTCATGGCATACTCCAGCGGATTGGCCTTGGCAGGATCCTGTTCCGCCTCCACCAGCAGCCAGCCCTGGTAGCCGGCATCCGCCAGCACCCTGAACACAGGATCGAAGTCCACGTCGCCGTCACCGGGGACGGTGAAGGCGCCATTGCGGACGGCCTGCAGGAAGGACCAGTCATTCTTCCGGGCCTCTTCCACCACGGGCAGCCGCATATCCTTCAGGTGGACGTGGCCCACCCGGTCCACGTACTTCTTCAGCATAGCCAGGGGGTCCTCGCCGGCGAAGGTGAAGTGGCCGGTGTCATAGCACAGGAACACATACCGGGGATCGGTGTTGGCCATCATGCGGTCCGTCTCCTCGCTGGTCTGGACCACGGTGCCCATGTGGTGGTGGAAGCACAGCTTGAAGCCCCGGTCCGCAGCGATCTTGCCCAGCTTGTTCAGGCCGTCGCACAGGAGCTTCCACTCGGCGTCGTCCATCACATGCTTGTGGCCGCCGGTGAGCACGGGTACGTCCATCTTGCCCTGGATGGAGTAGCTCTGCTCGCTGACGTTGATGCGGTTGGCGCCCACAGCAGCCAGGAAGTCCAGGTTGGCGATAAAGTCCTTCTCCTCCTCTTCAAAGGGGCGGGTCAGGAGGAAGGATGAGTACCAGCGGCTGGCGATGCGCATGCCGCGCAGGTCCAGGGCCTTCTTCAGCTCGGCAGGATCCTTGGGATACTTGTTGCCGATCTCGCAGCCGGTGAAGCCCGCCAGTGCCATCTCGCTGACGGTCTGCTGGAAGGTGTTCTCCCCGCCCAGCTCCGGCATATCGTCGTTGCACCAGCCGATAGGTGCAATGCCCAGGAATACGTGGTTGGAATCAAACATTGGAATTTCCCCCTTGTGAAGCCTCAGAATTTTTCCAGCGGTCCCGTAAGAGCGGGGCCGCATGTTTTGCACACTTCTCTCCATTCTGTGTTCGTTCACAGAAATGTGGAAAGCAATCACACGCCTCTCTGCGTGCTCTCTTACAAACTATCATTTTTAGGGAGAAAAATCAACTTCTTTTCCAGGGCCTCCGCCATTTTTTCTATTTTAGCCAAACGGCTCCTCTCTTTTTCGTAGATATAACCGTACTGTCTCCAACCCCCGCAGCGGATGTGCCCGATTTCTCCCTCGTTTCGTCCGCAAAAGACTCTGTCCGCCGGAAATCCGGCCCCCAAAACATCATGGCGAAATTGCAGCTGGCTGTACGCTCCCGGAAAAAGGCATCGGCGAAATCGACACTCTGAAAACCGGAATGTCACCCGATAATCGGCGGCACATTCGCGCCATACCCCCGAAAGATTGCTGTCCCCAAGAGTACGACAGGCACGGAAAACAGTGAATGAAGGCCGCCCGTCCGGAGCCTTTCTCTGTTCAGCAGAATCTACGTTTTCTCTATGGAGTAATAAATTTTTCTAAAATCGGAAATGACTTCTATTTTGCGGTAATGTGCATAAACTAACAATGGCCTCTTGTCATTTGCCGCTGCCAAAATATAGCCATGCAGCTCATCTAAAGACGCTTTCCCGCAAGGCTTCCGACATCACGTTGCCAGTCCGCATACTGGGGAAATCGAACGGAGCTGCCCGAAAAATCCTCCATACCGCAGTTCCGATTGGCCACTGACCTTGAGTTTGTAGCCACGCACACGAGGTTCTTCACGAACGCCTTGGCAAGGAGCTCCATCATCCGCATACCGGATGGGAACTGTTGTTTCCGGCGTTCAGCATTGTGCATGCCTAATCAGGGAGGATGGGAGACGGATAATTTTTTTGAGGGGGACGTATCATGCAGCTGCTTTGGCATATATTCCGATGGTTCTGCGGCGGAGTCGTTTTCTGCGCTTTACAGCTTCTTTTGACCGGAAACTGCCATTGGACCGATCTTGCCGTATTCTCCCTCCTGTGTATCCCTTTGGACGCTGTCAACGAACGAATGCCCTGGACATTTCCGCTGTGGCTCCAGGCAGTTTTGGGAGGGATCGTGCTGATTGTTTCCCAGTTGACCGCCGGGCTGGTTTTCAATGTCTGGCTTGGTTTGGGGCTTTGGGATTACACTTCTCTTTTCGGCAATTTTTTGGGGCAGATTTGTCTCAGATATGCGCTTTTATGGCTGCTGTTGGCCGGCCCGCTCTTGATTCTGTTTGATATGATCGGATTCCGATCTGGCGGTCCCTGGCCGCACTATAAGCTTATTTGAAAGAGCACGAAGCCCGTTGGGGCTTCGTGCTTACGTCTGAAATTCTTTATGGAGAAGCAGCGCTTTGCTTTTCACAATTAAAATGCAGCTGGCCCAAACCATGCTTCCCAGAAGGACACTCATGGCTATAGATAAAAGTCCCGGGATCAAGCAGCAACTATGCAGCCCCGCAAAGAAGACCGCTGCCAGCGCAGCAGTTGACACCGATACTGTGATCGAGCGCAGCAGCGGCCATCCCCGCATTGCCAGCGTCAGGATGGTCATCAGCCCCAACAGCCCCGCTGTTCCCGTATATAACATCTCCTTCATAACAGGAGAGATCCCCTCTAATACAGCGATCTTTCCGGCTGCGTCAAGCGTTTCCCAATTTTCCAGGAACCGCTGACAGAGGCGCTCAAAAACCGGATGGCTGAAGGCAGATTGTGTAAGGTGCGGCAGAATACAGGCACTGAGAAGGCCAATCCCTGCGGGCATCCATGTTCGGATTGCAGACAGCCGGCGCCGGTCTCTTCGCGCGGCTCCTACCCATCGCAGTAGGAACCAAATACCATACGCGATTGCGGCTCCCGCCAAATCGACCGCCACATCTCGTGCAGCTCCACTGCGCCCTGGAACAAACGTCTGATGAATCTCATCCAGCGACGACCGCATAGACATTGTATTTTGAATTGTTTTCAGACTCCTTCAGGAGAGCAGACCGGCGCAGGATGTTCCGGACAAAGGGCGCAAGCGCCGCTAACAACAGGATGACCAAAAGGAAATACAAAAACATGTGGGCGGCTTTTCTCTCAAAAAACGAGAGCACCTCAACAGCTGCCCCCTGAATATCGGCCTCGGACCGGGCATACGCAGGCGACAGCACAATTAAGATGCGATGCAGAAGTCCATCAGATACTTTCCCGGAGGCAGACGCTGTCTGGGCGGAAAATCCCCAAATGATTCGATACCAGAGCAATGGAGGAATCCAGAGCAGGAATCTGGCAAGGGAAAAATGATTGGTCATAGAACTCTCCTTATATCGTGTAGGAAATCTGTCCTGAAAAAACCGCCATGCGCTGACATTTCGCATGGCGGTTTTTTGAAAATTCTGATCTTTATCTGAAAGCAGCCTGTTGCGGAATGCGGACCTCGGCGCCTTGCCCGCAGTTCACCTCTTCCGGCTCATGGAAAGTTGGCACAACCCTGTGCAGCGCCTCCCGAATGCAGGAGGAATCATCCTTCTCCAGGGCCTCCTGGAGAATCTCCAGCTTCTCTCTCAGCTCACCGGGAGTAATCGCCGGCTGCCGCTCGATAAAAATCTGGCTGTTCTCCGTCTGCTCAATGTCCCGGCTGGCAATCAACAGCTCCTCGTACAGCTTTTCGCCGGGCCGCAGCCCCGTCTCCACAATGTCAATGTCCCGATACGGCACATACCCGGAGAGTCTGATCATATTTTCCGCCAAATCCAGGATTTTTACAGGTTGTCCCATATTCAGAACAAACAGCTCGTTCTTCCGGGCCATGGCACCGGTCTGCAGCACCAACTGCGCAGCTTCCGGAATTGTCATAAAATAACGGATAATGCGCTTGTCTGTTACCGTGATCGGTCCCCCCGCGGCGATCTGCCGCTGGAACAGCGGTACTACGGAGCCGTTGGAGCCCAGGACATTTCCGAATCGAACCGCCACGAAATCTGTGCCGCTGTGTCCTTTCATGGACTGAAGAATCATCTCGCAAAGCCGTTTGCTGGCGCCCATTACAGAGGTGGGATTGACCGCTTTGTCTGTGGAGATCAGTAGGAACTTCTGAACGTGGAACTCATCCGCGGCCCGCACGAGGTTTAGTGTGCCAAATACATTGTTGCGGATCGCCTCCTGAGGGCTGTTTTCCATAAGCGGCACGTGTTTGTGCGCAGCGGCATGAAAAACCACATCCGGCCGGTATGTAGCGAAGATCTGCCGCATCCGCCTCCTGTCCCGTATAGAAGCGATCTCCACTTTCAGATTGAGCCGCCCACCATACTGGTACAGCAGTTCCTGCTGAATATCATAGGCGTTATTCTCATAGATATCCACGATCACCAGCTCTTTGGGATCGTGCTTGACAATCTGTCGGCACAGCTCTGAACCGATAGAGCCGCCGCCTCCAGTGACCAATACGGTTTTTCCAGAGAGATATGCATCCACAGGCGCTGGGTCCAAGTACACCGGCTCACGGCCCAATAAGTCCTCAATGCGGACCTCGCGCAGTTGAGAGCGCATCGGCTTTTGGCGGATCATGTCCAGTGTACTGGGCAAAACAGAAATTTTGATCCGCTCGAGGCCGGACAGTTTCTGTAAAATCTCGTGGCGGCGGTTTTCCCCCGCAGATGGAATCGCCACAATGATCTCCTGAATATCCATCGCGCGCAGGCGCTCCTGCACTTGGCTGATCGTCCCCTTCACTTCCACGCCATGGATTCGTTTTCCCAGCTTGCCAAGGTCGTCATCAAAAAAGCATTGCACACTGTATCGGCTGTCTGGATTGCTCTGGAGCTCATCCAGCAGCTGAACGCCAGCTGCTCCTGCACCGACAATGGCCACAGGGATTTGATGGCTGCCCTTACTAAATAGTACCCGACTGCGGTAAACACGGTAGGCAAAGCGCAGCAACAGCATTCCCAAGACCCAGAGGCTGGCCACACAAGTCAGGAGCATAAAGGAAATTATGCTCTGTAGAAAAATGCGGCTCAAGACCTCGTAGAGGAAAAATCCGCAAAATGCAGCCATGAGCAGCGACAGGTATTCCTTACTCTCAGCGTACCGCCAAAGGCTGTCATACGTGCGGAATAAAAGTTGGAAAAGCACTGTGCAGGCATAAAGCAACGCAAAATTTTGAATCAGCTGAACGGATTGTCCAACTGCATCCGTCAGATTATATCGCAGAGAAAACCACGAGAAAAAAGTCGAAAAAACAATTAAAATCAGACTGTCACACAAAAAGAGAATCTGTTTTCGCAGATGATTCATCTTGCCCATACGCTCCTAATTGCATTATGTGTCGTTCCCCGCTTAATTTAGGTTACGATCATATAACAAATTATACAGCGTTATGGCCGAAATTTAAAGTGGCAAATATATCTTTCTGCCATCTATTTTTTCAAATCCATTTTTCGGCTAGATTTTTTTAATTTTGTGTTTGTCATAGAAAAATGGATAAAATGGCGCAAAAAATCAAGTGTAAGCAACTCCTGCTATCGGAGTGCGCACAGGAGGACGTGAGTTTGTTTAGCGCCCCAGCGTGGAACTTTTCATATCCATTTTCAATTAACAAAAGTTCCTAGGCGCCACTCATTTTTTGCTTTTTTACCGCTAAGGACATCCTGTAATTCTGTTTCTACACTTCTGTAGTCAGTAACTTATTTTTACTTTTAACACAGGTCATGCGGATCTCCCCTCTTGTTTGTCCGGATGCGAATATATATCAATATTCGCACCAAAAAGCGAAATAGCCTCCACCACCCGAAAAACTATATCAAAGCAGTTTTCCCCTGTAATGTCCCATACTTATGACACATCAAACTGCCGTGCAAAAAGTTCAACCGCGAGAAATTCATAGATAGACGGTTCCGCTTGATTGCGGGTTACCATCTGTGCAAGCGCCTCTTTTTTGAAGTACTTCTCTGTACGGCAATCCTCAATGTACGCCAACAGATAATCCCGCGAAAACCTCCTGCCCCACTGTGTCACAGGCGCTCCAAAGCCCATTTTATTCGTGCGCCAGGTAACTTCCCGAGGCATTCTTCTGTCAAATGCCTGCCGCATCAGATACTTGGTGTAACCATTTTTGATCTTGTACTCAGGTGGAATCCGACAGCACAGTTCCACGAACTGATAGTCCATAAAAGGAATCCGGCTTTCAATTGAAGCCGACATATACAACCGGTCGTCATAGCGTACAATATGTGTCAACTGGGTTGCCGTCAACTCCGTGTATTGGAGATTTTCCAGTATTTTTGGATACAGCAACTCCCGCAACTCCACACGATTGCGCTGGTCTAACAGGTCGGGGTTGATGAACCGGCCGGCACGATGAAGCTGCCGTGAGTCCCGCACCACTGGCTGATTAAAGTAGAGCGCATAAGCGGCCAGATCTCTCACAGATAATTTGGAATGGCGACTGGCCTGACGAAATTCTGACACCAGAGTCTTCCACTGCTTTCTCTTGATCAGGGATGCGAAAAAGAATGCATAATAACGCTCGTAGCCAAGCATCAATTCATCACCACACTGGCCATTGAGAATCACCTTATAGCCGCGGCGATTGATTTCATCCAACAAAAATTTGCTGCCTAAAAGAGAGAGTCCACAGCTCCCTTCTACATGCCACACCAAATTCTCAAAACGCTTTTCAATGTCCTCGGCATCCGGTAGGATCTGGTTACCTGTACAGCCGCAGGAACGGTTGATAAGATCGGCAAAGAACCACTCGTCACAGGAGTTGTTACCAGGATAACTGGTAGTAAACGTTTGCAACCGTGAGGGGTCTTCCATCTGCGAACACATCTCAGTAACCATGCAGGAGGAATCCAGCCCTCCGGACAAAAGCGCCCCCAGGGGGGCGTCGCTACGCATACGCCAGCGGCAAGACCTGGAAAACTCCTCTGTCACCAACCGCACCCACTCCGCCTCGGTTTTACTGTTATCATAATGAACATGCAACGTCCAATAGGAAGAAATGGTAAAGGAGTCGATGGTGTTATGACCGGCCCCCAGCTGCACAACAAGCTTATGGCCAGGTCGGAGGGTCTTCATGCCTTCAATCAGAGTCTGATCGTTATAATCACTGATATGATATATCAGGTTAGCTGCCAAATAAGAGGTGTCAAACCGCCGTTGTACGGCACCATCCTGACAAAGCTGCTTCAGTTCTGATCCAAACATGATACGGTTTCCCTGGCGCCAGTAATGGAACGGTTTGGCTCCCAGCCGATCTCTGGCGCAAAACAGCTTATTTTCCTGTCCATCCCACAAAGCAAACCCCCACATGCCGTTGAACTGTGTGAGACAATCTTCACCCCATTCGCAGTAGGCATACAGTAAAACTTCCGTGTCGCTGGTGGTGTGGAAGGTATACCCCAGAGCTTCCAGTTGGGCGCGAAGTTCCATGTAGTTATATAACTCCCCATTGTAGATGAGGGTGATATCCCGTTCCGGCAAATACATCGGCTGATGACCACCAACGCTCAGATCCAAGATGCTCAGGCGGCGATGACCAAATCCCAAAAAGGAAGCGGTCCCCACGGCAGTTTCCAGCGGAGGGACCTCCAGCCCTTTTACTGTATCGTTCCCCCCGAAAAAAGATGTCCCACCGGGGCCAATCAAAGCATATCCCTCGTCATCCGGCCCCCGGTGACGGATGACATCCGTCATACGCCGCAAGATTCCAATATCCACTCCACGGTCTAGATCCAGATAACCACTGATGCCACACATAAAATAATTCCCTTCATTTGATATTCGTTGCCCGTGGCAATGCACACAGAGATACAACTGCTTTCTGCGAAGATAGCCCCAAATTGAGGCCAGCATTCGAGGCAGAATGCCTGCACGGCTCCAAAAAAGCTGAGTGGGGACAGGCAAAGAATCATAGCGTGAGCGCGCTAGCAGACCACTCAAAAAAGAGGCTACTCTGCATATGGGACGCGCCGCTTTCTTTCTGATCTCTGCAGAGCGTCCTTCCTCGGACTATAAAAATTACCAGCCGCTAATAGAAGGCTCCTCTTCAGTAGCGATATTTTTCCTGCTCATCTTTGTTTGCGCGAAAAATGACATGGCTTGATAAGCCCGGTTTTCCATACCGCAGGGATGACCAAAACACTATATCCAGAGAACACAAAGAAAGTGGTCAAGCACAGCCGAATCAGCAGCGGCAGTTCTGCAAGCCATTGCTTGCAGCCCCACGTCAAAAGGATGGACAGGATTCCACCTATCAATATGTTCGGTGTTAAGTTCCAAAGAGATTTCAACGACAGGAATGATGCGGTCCGGCGAGCAGACTGCACATTCAGCATGCCGATTAC
>OLRX01002187.1_pt1 | contig 12899 bp, 13 predicted proteins | sample 1672991 | NCBI WGS metagenome assembly OLRX01 (sample SAMEA3136744, study PRJEB25190) | human gut metagenome | biome: human gut; feature: human-associated habitat; material: faeces | place: Austria | collected 2013
AATACAAAAGCGGCGATACCATCTGGGAAAATGTGACTCTCCAGAACCTCCGTTTGAGGAACAGCCATTCCCGCCACAAAATCGTGGTTATCTCCATCCTCCCACCTCCTTGCTGGTATAATGGAAAAATACGTCCTCCAGCGTGGAAGGAAGCACGCTGCACAGCGCGTCAATTCCGGCTGCCCTGGCCTTTGCCGCAGGCAGGTCCTTAAAGAACTCAGCCTTCATCCTGTCCCCATCTTCGTACTCCACCTTAAATTGTCCGATTTCATCAATCAGTCCGGCGGGCGTGTCCTCCTTAAATATCTTCCCTCCGTCAATCAGCATCACATAATCGCACAGGTGCTGGGCCTCTTCGATATAATGTGTGGTCAGAAGTATGGTTTTTCCCTCCTTGTGCTGTATGCGCAGGAAATCCCATATATCCCGGCGGGCATTGGGGTCGATGCCTACCGTTGGTTCATCCAGAAATAGATATTTTGGATTGTGAATCAGGGACTTTGCAATCATCAGCTTGCGCTTCATTCCTCCTGACAAGTTCTGGGCCGCCCTTTTTCGGACGCTGTCCAGTCCGAGAAAGGCCAGAAGGCGGTCCGTGGACGCAGCAATATCCGCCTTTCCCATCCGGTAAAGGCGGCCTGCAAACTCCATATTTTCTTCCACCGTCAATTCCTTGTCCAGATTGACATGCTGGCTGGTTACGCCGATGGCCTGCTTGACAGCCACGGCATTCCGGTCCATCACCTGTCCGTCAAAGGCCACGGTGCCTGTATCCGGCGCCAGAAGTCCGGTCATTATCCGCATCAGCGTTGTCTTTCCGGCCCCATTTGGTCCCAGCAGGCCCAAAAACATCCCGTCGGGAATCTCCATGGAGACACCCTTCACCGCTTCCACATCACCGAACTGTTTATGCAGGTCATTACATAGAATCATTACTGCCTCCCCTGCTTCTTAATGATGACCGTGGAAAGATACGGTATATCATACCGCTCCAGCTCCTCAAAGTCAGTCACCAGACGCTCCTCCCCTGTGCCTGTCTTGGTAATCAGCACAAACCTGTCCTCCAGATGGTTCTCCCTAAGAGCCTTCAGCAGGGCCTGCGGATCCGTGGAGGGTTTCATCAGGACCACATTGTCATGTTCCCTGAGCACCCTCCCCAAATCCTCACTGCTGTTTTTACGCACAGGGGCTACCACCAGGTCCTCATTCCAGGCCACCAGGGGTATTTTCATGGAGTCAGCCACAGCGCAGAAGGAAGTGACGCCGGGCACTACCTCCACCTCCACGCCCGCTTCCTCTATGTAGGGAAGGGTATACATAAATGTACTGTAAACCGCCGGATCTCCCAGCGTAATAAAGGCGCCGGTACGGTCCCCATTTAAATACTGCGCGATACAACCCGCGTTCTGCTTCCACATTTCGCGCAGCTGCCTGCCGTGATAATGCATCGGATAAACTAAATTTACGATTTCCGCCTTTGTGTCCTTCAAAAGTCCCTGTATAATATCAAAGGCAAAGCTGCCTGCCCCGGCCTCCTTTTCAGGACAAAAAATCACATCCGCCGCATTGAGAATGCGGTGCGCTTTTAAAGTAAGCAGTTCCGGGTCTCCCGGTCCTACGCCGATTCCATAGAGTTTTCCCATTTTTCTTTCCTCTTTCTGTTTTCATACCTGGTGTTTTGTCCGAAACACTAAATATGGTACCATATATGGAGGCAAAGGGCAATTAATACCTCTGTTTTTCATTCTAGCACAGGATACTCTGACTTTTCAAGATATGCATTTAAACGTTTCCCTTCTTGTATACAAATACACCAGAATCAGGGTGACGCCCAGGCACATCAGCTCTGATACAGCAGGCGCCCACCAGATGCCTTCTCCTCCCCCCACGCCAATACAGACTGCCAATGCGGCCGCTATGATAACCATACCTCTGCCCAAAGAGATAATCAGAGACTCCTTCGGCCGCTCAATGGCTGTAAAATACCCTGCCCCTGTAATATTAAATCCCACCACCAGAAACGACAGGCTGAATATCCTGAATACTGCGGCGGAATACTGTCTGAGCCCCTCCAGCTTTTCAGAGATGAAAATATCCACCAGCCGGTCAGCACCTGCCATGGAAGAGAGAAAGGCTATTCCCGCCACGCCCACGGACGCTGTCAGCGAGTACTTCAAAAGCCTGCTGCAAACATCCCGCTCCTGTCTGCCGTAATGAAAGCTGATTAAAGGCTGGATGCCCTGAGCGATTCCCGCCATGGACATGACCACGATGGTATTCACATATGCGATGATTGTGTAGCTCACCACTCCCTGTTCACCGATATACCGCAGAATGGCATGGTTGAACATAAATACCGTGAAGCCCGCTGACAGCTCCGTAAAACCGGAGGACAGGCCAATCTTCACCACCCGGATAAACTGTCCCAAGTCCCAAACCGGCCTGGCGAAGCGAATGGTTGCCTTTGGCCCCAGGAAATGTTTCAGATACAGGAATACCGGAACCATCTGGGAAAGTCCCGTGGCTGCCCCGGCTCCCCCAATGCCCCAGTGGAACACCATGACAAACAGATAATCCAGCACACAGTTTACCAGGGCGCCCGAGGCCACAGCCGCAGCGGCAAACCGGGGAAATCCGTCAGTCTTTACCAATGTCTCAAATGTATATGATATGATGAACCACCATGTAAAGGGCAGAAGGGATAAAATATAATGCTTTACATACTCCTGCGTGCTCTGTGTGGCTCCCAGAAAGCTTACAATAGGGTCCAGGCACAGCCGCACCATGAGCATGATAAACAGGGATAAAACTCCTGTCACCACCATATTCTGAGTGTTGGCCTGATTAGCCTCCCGCTGCCTGCCCTGCCCCAGGAAAATGGCCACCACGGTGGACGTGCCCACGGCAAATAATATGGAAACAGAAAACAGGAAGTTTACAAAGGGAGAGGCAATATTCACAGCCGACAAGGCCACCTCAGACACGCCCCTGGCCACAAACATTCCATCCACCATGGTATATAACGCAAAGATCCACTGGGCCACCACGGAAGGCCATACAAACCTCCAGAACTTTTTCTTCAGTGACATTCCCTCTAAATTCATGATACAACTCCTTTATGATGACTTTGCTGCTCTGCTTGCATTCCCATCATAAACCTTGGTATAATACCAAGGTAAACAGTAAATATTACCATATTTAGGAGAAGATTCATGTCAACATTCTATAAAATCGGGGAGATTGCCTCCCTTTATAACATAAGCACGGATATACTGCGCTACTATGAGGAGCTGGGCATACTGGTCCCCCGCCGGGCGCCTAACGGATACCGCATTTACCGCACCGAGGACCTGTGGTGCCTGAATGTTATCCGCGATTTGCGGGAACTGGGATTTTCCATGGAGCAGATAAAGGCATATATTGAGAACCGAAGCATTGATTCCTCCCTGGAACTGTTCCAGAAGGAGATGGATGTGATTGACCGGCACATTGAACGGCTTAAATCCCTCCGGGACAATATCATCACCCGCAGGGAAACCATTTCCCAGGCACGGGGACTCCCTCTCGGGACCATCACATTAAAAGAAATGCCGCCCCGCGCCTGCCACCGGATCATGCAGAGCTACGAGACGGACGAAGAAATGGATATTCTCATTAAACAGCTGGTCTCCTTTGGACCGGGCAGGCAGTATATCATAGGCAACAACCAGATGGGCTCCTTTATCAGCCTGTCTGATGCCATGGACGGACGATGCCAGCAGTATGACGCGGTGTTCATCCTTCACCCTGACGGCGAGCACTGCATCGGGGAGGGTGCCTATCTGTCGGTCTGCTACAGCGGCAACTTCCGCCAGACCAGGACCTATGTTCCCCGGCTCCTGGACTATGCCAGGGAACATTCCATGAATATACGGGGACCCTTGCTGGAGCTTTTGTGGATAGACGTCCATACCACAAAACATGTGGAGGAACAGGTGACGGAGCTGCAGTTAAAGGTGGATTAGATTATACCAGCAAGTCAGTCCCCTGCTTATCCCTTCCCAGCTCAGCCAGTTTCCTGTTCATATCGTTTAAAGTCCCAAATTCCTTCAGACAGCAGATAACCTGACCGCAGGACGCCAAAACCTCCGCCGCGCGGTCATAGGTCTCTTCCCGAATCGGTTCAAAAGGCGCTTCCGATATCACCTGGGAGGCCAGCGCCCTGGCAATGGGGTAATCCACATCATTTTCGTGGAGAATGCCTGCTGCAAATGGGATTCCCATGCGCTGCAGTCTCCTGTAAACCGGAATCCCGCTTCCGTTTCCGCCTATGACAAACACCTGAGGCTTACCCTTCACCGGTTCCATCTCCAGGCATCCAAACTCCGCATAATAGCTGCCTTTGGTAATTCCGTACAGCCCGGTAATATAGGAGGAGGTGAAAATCTCTTCCGGAGTTCCGCACCGCTCAATGTATTCCCCCTTTACGCAGACAATATAATCTGATAATTTCTGCGCTAAATCCAACTCATGAAGGGACATGAGCACCGCTACCTTCTTCCTGCGTACCAGGTCCTTTAAAATGGTCAGAAGCTCCAGCTTATGCCGGATATCCAGGAAGGAGGTGGGCTCGTCCAGGACAATGACACTGGGGTCCTGACAGATGGCCCGGGCCAGAAGAATGCGCTGCTTCTGCCCGTCGCTTATCTGCGAAAAATCCCGGGAAGCAAGATCCCACGCATGGACCAGCTCCATGGCCTCCCTGACCTTTCCTCTGTCCTCTGCCGTCAGTAGGCCCATCCTTCCGGTATATGGGTAGCGGCCTGTGCCTACCACATCCTCACAGGTCATAAGCTCCGGGTGAATCCGCTCTGTCATCAGAATGGACATCCTCTTTGCAATCTCCCTCTCCCCCATCCCCTTCATGGGCATGCCATCCAGGTATACGGTCCCTTCCAGCAGTCCCAGCTGCCGTATTACGCTTCGCAGAATGGTGGATTTACCAGCCCCGTTTGGCCCGATGAGCGTCACGATTTCGCCCGCCCTAACATGAATCCCGATTTGCCGTATCAGAGGCGTTTTGCCGTATCCGACGGTCATATTTTCTGTCCATATGTAATCTTCTGCCATGAAATCCGCCTCTCCATTTCGCTTGCATCTTTCCTACAGTTCACCCGCAGTTCTCCTGCATCTTTCCCTGCATTTCTCCTGCAGTTCACCCGCAGTTCTCCTGCATCTTTCCATCATTTCACTGCATACCCTTCCGGTTATGCACCATCATGTAGATGACCACGGGCGCGCCGAATACAGCCGTCACGGAGCTGATGCTGAGTTCCGTGGGTGCAAAGACGGTCCTGGCAGCCAAATCGCAGAACAGACAAAACACTGCTCCGCCCAGGAAGCAGCCCGGAATCATGAGTATGGGCTTTGCCGTCTTAAACAGGCTCTTCACCAGATGCGGAACCGCAATTCCCACAAAGGATATGGGACCTGCGAATGCAGTCACACAGGCTGAAAGAATACTGGACAGAAGAATCAGGGCCACCCTGAACCGCAGTATGTTCACACCCATGTTCTGGGCGTACACTTCCCCCATCTGGTAAGCTCCAATCGGCTTTGCCATGAGAAAAACAAGAATCAGGGACAGGAAAACCACTGCCGTCATGACCCTTACATTCTCCCAGGAGGTACCTGAAAAGCTGCCCATGGACCAGTTGTGGAGGTTGACAATGTTGGCATCGTCAGCAAATGTCACCACAAAATCAGTTATAGCGGAACAGATATAGCTAATCATCACCCCGCAGATAACAAGCATGGACATCTTCTTCACCTTACCGGAAATCATCAGGACAAATCCCATGGAAATCATGGAGCCTGCAAAGGCAGCCAGAATCATCCCCGCCGATCCGATGGAGATTCCCCTTCCCAGCAAAACTATCATCACAAGGGAAACCACCAGCTTTGCGCCGGATGAAATCCCCAGCACAAAAGGACCTGCTATGGGATTTGCAAAAAACGTCTGGAGCAGAAACCCCGATACGGACAGCGCACCGCCCAGTATCACGGCCGATAAAATACGAGGAAGGCGTATATCCCATACAATGCGGTATGAAGCGGCCTCCCCTGTCCTCCTGAACAGAATTCCACCTATTTCCTCCACGGACAGGTGCACACTGCCGGAATTGATGTTCCAGATAAATAAAAAGCACATCATGACCGCCAGAAGGGCAAATGAAATACTGTTTTTTATATAAGTACCTTTTATCATTCAGACTACTCCTTATTTAACGCAGCCGGTGCATATATCTGAGGCCTTCCGGCTCCTCCTCTGTCAGTATACGGTGGATATCCAAAATCATATCCCCCAGGCCCATGGTCTCCTGAAACAGGCTTTTCTCCGTACACCACACATTTCCCTCCTTCACAGCCTTAAAATCAGCCAGGAGGCTGCTTTTCTCCAAAAGCTGGCTCAGATTGTCCAGCTCACCGTCTATGGTGCTGTTATATATAATATAATCCGCATCCCTGGCGGCGGCATAAAAGCTTTCCATCTGCATATTCATGGTGGACAGCGCGTTTTCATTTTCCGTAAGTCCCCGGGGCACATAGGTTCCTCCGGCCAGGTCTATCATTTCAGCCACATAATCCCCGGACTTCCTGACATTGACATAGCCGTTGGAACTGATATAGAAAAATGCTACTGTTTTTCCGGTACTCTCCTGAGCCATGACAGGTTCCAGCTGCTTCACCTGTCCGGCAAAACAGCTGTTTGCCTGTTCCTCCCGGCCCAGCAGCACCCCATATAATTTAAGCCATTCCATCCTGCCAAGAGGATGGCGCTCATAGCTGGAGCGTTCCACCAGAACCGGTATCCCCAGTCTCTCCAGCTGTTCCTTTACTTCCGGGGAATGGTAAATCATGGTGGATTCTACCGCCAGGTCACAGGACCCGGACAAAATCCGCTCATAGTCCGGCGCGTTGTATTTGCCCGCATAGAGCATCCTACCATCTTCCATGGCTGACCTTGCCTCCTCTATGTACCAGCCGGAAGCATCTGTCCCTGACAGTGTAATCCGGTCTGTTCCATCCAGGCTGCAAAACAGGTCCATGGCCGAGGTCGCCGCCAGGTAAATATTCTCCAGAGGCTGCTTTATGACCGCCACGTCACCCGGAAGGCCGGAAGGCTGTGATTTTCCTTCCGGCACCACCAGATAACGGCCGCTGTCCTTAATCGTTATCATTGCGTAACCGCCATCGTAATAGTCCACTGAAAACTGGTCCGCATAGAGAAGCTCCATACCGCCGGTTCTCTTTATGCCGCTCCAGCCTTCCGGAACCGGGTCAGGGGAGGAACCCAGGGACCGGTTATTCGCGACAGCCGGAGCTGCCCCGGTCCGCCCTGCCGCGAAACAGCCTGTACACACTGCTGCCATAAGGATTCCGGCGGCGGCAATTGCCATTAATTTCTTTATCCGTCTCATCATTCAGCCTTTTTAATTGTGGTTGAATCAAACACCAGGGTATATTCCACCTCATGAGGTTCGCTCATGGCAATGGTATCCGCTATGACCGGCATCTTCCGGTCAAATACACGAACCGGAATCTCAAATGAAGAATTGCCCCCGGTACTTATCAGATCCAGCTTCTCCCCGTCAACCTTCATATAATCATAGTTGGAACTGCCCCATGTAATAACCGCAAATGCCTTGCCGTCCTCAATCCTAAGTGCTGCCGGTGTCTCCACGGCCGCCCGGCCTGAACCGCCCTCCAGCCTGACTGCCACCGTATATGAACCATCTTCCAGCTTAAGGCTCTTTGCCGTTGCCGCCTCACCGTCAGCAAAAGCCTCTGCCGGAAGGGAGCCAGAACAAAATACCAGCACACGGTCATACCATGTTTCCTTTTTCCTGCTGAAGGCGCTGCAGTTAATACCCTTGTCCAGCGCTTCCACCGGTACCCTGAAGGTGTACTCTCCATCTGTATTCTCCACAAATGGAATAAAATCCGCCTCAGAAGCCTGCTCCGCCTCAGCCCCGGTTCCCATATACAGTTTCAGATAACCGGTCCCGCTCATGGTCATAACCGCGCTCATAGCGCCATCCTGCACCGTAAGTTCACACTCCGTAATCCGGAACATGCCGGAGCTGGAGTCCACCCTGACCTCATAGACCCCATCCTTCAGCGCATCCGCCGAAACCGGCTCCATTCCGTCTTTCACCGCATCCCCGCGGCTGCCTGACTCCTGGTTTTGGGTGTTTTTTGCCGAAGAGGCATCATCATATTTCCCTTCGACCAGTTCCGCTTTGGCCAGTTCCTCCTGGGCCAGTTCCCCTTCGGCCAGTTCCACATCGGCCAGTTCCCCCACAGAAGATTTTGCGGCGGCACTGGTATCAGCGGCAGCCGGCGTCTTTCCTCCGCAGCCCGAAAGGGACCCTGCGCACAGCCCTATGGCGGCCAGGAGGGCGCAGAGCTTCATTTTCATATATTTTACTTCCAATATTCCCACCTCTAAAAGGGCGATCAGCAAATTGCCCCGACCGCCCGTTTATCCTTATGATTTATTTTGTCAGGCTGTCAACCGCTGCCTGAGCATGTTCTACAAAAAGCTGCTGGATGGCTTCCAGCTGGCCGAGTCCGCTTACAAGGCATGTCACTTCATAGCCCGCATCCTCGAACGCAGTCTTCCATGAACCCTCTTCGTCTCCTGCCATGTCATTGTTGGCATGGTCGCCCGCCACGATCATAAGCGGCGCCAGTACTACCTTTTTGTAGCTTCCTTCCTTCACCGCTTCCAGGACATCATCCAGGCACGGCGCTGCCTCAACAGTACCCACATAGTAATTCTTATAACCTGCCTCTGCAAGCATATGCTGCACTGTTGCATATACCTGGTTGGACTCGGCCTCTGTGCCGTGTCCCATAAAGCAGATAGCTGTCTCACCGTCATCATACCGGGCAGTTGCCTCTGTGACGGCCTTCATGACTGCCCTGAAATCATCCTCTGTGGTGAGAAGCGGCTTTCCGATTGCCACCTTGTCAAATGCGTCAGAGTACTCCGCTGCCTCATTGACCAAATCCGTGTACTCAAGTCCGTTCATCAGATGGGTGGGCTGAATCACAAGATTTCTGACACCGTTCTTTTCCGCGCGTTCAAGGGCCTCGCCTACATTGTCAATGGCGATATTGTCCCTGGATTTTACATGGTCAATGATAATCTGGCTGGTGAATCCTCTCCTGACTGCGAAATCGGGAAATGCCTTCTCAACAGCGTCCTCAATGGCACCAATGGTCAGACGTCTGCTGTCATTGTAGCTGGTGCCGAAGCTGACTACCAGAAGCTCATTTTCACCGATTCCATCCTGATTTCTGGCATTATCCTTTGAGGCATCGCCGGTATCGTAATTCTCCCCGTCAGACCCGGCTGCCGCTTCTGCCTCCGCCTCCGCGGCCTCTGCGGTTGTCTCCGGAGCTTTTTCTTCTACCTCTTGGGTCTGCTCTGCAGCAGTCACTTTCTCAGGCTCCTTGGCCGTATCTGAAACGTTTTCCTTCTGCCCGCCGGAACAGCCGGCTGCAGTCACTGTTGTCAGAGCGGCTGCCGCAAATAATACTGCCAGTTTTTTCATCTTCATCTTCTCTTTCCTCCTTGTTTTAAAACACCGTATCGGTTAAAGCAAGGCAGAGGAATACGCAGCCTGTATCTGATAAATCCCAAACGGCAGATCACACCCGCATAAGCGTATTCCGGAAGTTTTCTGCGGATATGCGTTTTTCCGCAGATATGTAATACGCAACGTATCCGTGCCCGGATGGAATCAGCTTCCGTCCGGGCACAGTTTCCCCTGCGTAAAAATCCGTTACCGTCTGAGTCAGAAATCCGCGGCTGAAACACCGTAAATCGGTACAACCAATTACTCGTGATTTGGAAAATTATTCCTGTACCAACAACTGGCAGGTTTCCTGACTCGTATCTCAACACCCATGGCGGCCTTCCCAATTCAAACTGAATCAGTGACTGTCCTTGACATAAACCATGGGCTCCTTACTTACAGTGACGAGATCGTACAGGCTTTTCACCTGTTTCCCTATTCTCCGTAAAAACGGCACCAACTACTTCTTATTCTATTTTCGAATCACTTAACATATGTACTATACCACTTTATCTCAGATACAGCAACCTCTTTTTTCGCGGCAGGATATTCTCCTGCCGCTGCTCTATTCTGCAATGAAAATTACAGCATACTCTCCGGCTTAAAAAGAGATTTTACATGATCAATCTCTTCTTTTGATGCCTTTTTCGCCGGAACATAATAAGATTTTTCCCGGGCAATCTGATATAACTGCTCCTGTGCGGTCTCTGCCTTGTTCCTCATCTGTTTGAGGGTCTGTTTTAACTGCGGATCCTCACTTTGGGAAATATATTCCGCATACATTTTCAATTCTCCATTGATGCCGGTCAGCGCATCACTGACCATGGTTTTTTCATTCATCATCCTGTACGCCCTCCTAATTTAAAAATCCCATCAACTGCTGTTTATTCTCTTTTGCTGACTGAGCTGCCTGCTGGAAATACTGTTTCACACGGCTGTCAGTTGCATTTTCCGCGTAAGTCTCAAATTTTGCCTTACAGGTTTCGCTTCCGCCGATGAGATGGCGAAGATTCTGGACATCCAGTTCTGATAACTGTGACATAAAAAATACCTCCTTGTTTTCCATACTCCTGACTACGATTCCAGTATGTGAAAACAGAGAGGTATTTATACCTGACAAATACAGGTTACAGTTCCTCGTAAAGCTGTTCGTACTGCTTTGCAGAGTGTTCCCATGAAAAGTCTGCATTCATCGCGCGTTCTACCATCTTATTCCAGGATTTTCTCCTGTCATAGTAGATCTCCTCGCCATAACGAATTGCTTCGAGCATTTCGTGGGCATTGTAATTGCGGAAGGTGAAACCGTTGCCCTTGCCGTCGCCCGAATCGTGAATAGAATCGCGCAGGCCGCCCGTCTCGCGCACAATGGGAATGGCACCATAGCGCAGCGCCACCATCTGCGAAAGGCCGCACGGCTCAGATTTGGACGGCATCAGGAACATGTCCGCCCCGGCGTACACCTTGCGCGCCAGGCTGGGCACAAAGCCGATGCGCACGCCCACCGCCCCGGGGTTGCGGGCCGCCAGCTCGGAAAAGAAGCTTTCGTATTCGCTTTCGCCAGAGCCCAGCACCACAAGCTGGATGCCGTTGTTCACCACCTCCTGCGCCACATGGCGCACAAGGTCCACACCCTTATGGCCCACAAGGCGCGTCACCATGGCCAGCACGGGCACAGGCCAGTCGTGCAGGCCGAAGATGCTTTGCAGCTCTTTCTTGCAGGCCAGCTTGTGCGCCTTGAAATTGGCCGCCGTATAGTTTTCGGCAAGGTTCGGGTCTGTGGCCGGGTCGTAGCTTTTGGTGTCGATGCCGTTCAAAATGCCGCACAGCTTGTACTGCTTCTGCCGCAGCAGGCCGTCCAGGTCCGTGTCCCGGAGGACATAGTCCGTGCTCTCGCTGTCCAGCCGCAGGTAGCCCAGCACCATGTCCACATACTGCTCGATCTTCAGGAGCTCCACTTCCACCTCCGTGCCCACAGCGCCGGGATCCTCCTGCAAGAGCAGCCGGGCCGCGGCGATGGGGGTTTTAATCTGGTGGGCCCAGAGGGTGTAGTAATCCGTCATGTCCTCCAGCCGGTCCCGGTTCTCCGCCGCCAGACACACCCGGTCGGCGCAGACCGCCCTCAGCAGGGCCTGATAGTCCGCCTCCAGTACGCCCCGGGGCGGCGGCAGGGGCAGCACCGACTCATGGACCTTTCGTAAAAGCCCTTCCAGCTCCCGGTGCCGCCGGAGAAAGGCGGAGTACCCCAGGGCAAACAGGACCAGCCCCAGCATTAGGCAGAGAAGGCCTGCATAGGCAACCGCCTCCACCGGCAGGCTGTACAGGGCGAACACGGCGGCGAACACCGCCACCGCCCCGGCCAGCAGCAACAGCAGCTTCCACTGGCGCTTGAGATAGGCTGTCAGCATTCCGTCACCCCTCCACCAGATATCCGGCGCCCTTCCGGGTGCGGATGAAATCCGGGAGGCCCGCCGCCTCCAGCTTCCGCCGCAGCCGGGCGATGTTCACCGTCAGGGTGTTCTCATCCACAAAGCTGTCGGACTCCCACAGCCGGGTCATCAATGCGTCCCGGCTGACGATCTCCCCCTTGTGCTCCAGCAGGAGCTGCAGAATCCGGCACTCGTTCCTCGTCAGCTCCACCCGCTGCCCGTGGGCATCCAGCGTCCCATCAGACACGTTCAGCACCGCGGCGCCGCAGGAGAGCAGGTGGGAAGACGGGCCGAAGTCGTAGGCCCGCCGCAGCAGGGCCTGGACCTTGGCGGAGAGCACCTGTAAATCAAAGGGCTTTGCCAGCAGGTCATCCCCGCCCAGCTGCATGGCCATCACCACGTTCACATTGTCCGAGGCGGAGGTGAGAAATAAGATGGGCGCCTTGGAGACCCGGCGGATCTCCTGACACCAGTGGTAGCCGTTGAAGAAGGGGAGGGAGATGTCCAGCAGCACCAGATGGGGGTCGAAGGCGGCGAACTCCGACAAGACGTCGTCGAACCGCTCCGCGCAGTGGACGGTGTAGCCCCAGCCCTCCAGATGGCGGCGGATGACCCCGGCGATGGCCGCGTCGTCCTCCACGATGAAAATGCGGTACATGAGCCCCTCCTCTCCCCCCGCGGTCAGTTCAGCTCCAGGGACTCCAGCTGGGAGATGATCTCCTGCTGGCGCTCGTAGAACAGCAGCTCCTGGTTGTGGGTGAAATACGCGTCGCAGCCGTAGCGGCTGATGAAGGTGGCGGAATGTTATTCAATGTCATCTTCCACGTGCTCCCCTTCCCCTGACATC
>OLRX01002197.1_pt1 | contig 12849 bp, 12 predicted proteins | sample 1672991 | NCBI WGS metagenome assembly OLRX01 (sample SAMEA3136744, study PRJEB25190) | human gut metagenome | biome: human gut; feature: human-associated habitat; material: faeces | place: Austria | collected 2013
AAAATGCTGATAGATACTGTGTTTTAGCGGATAATCAGATTTTTATTGTGTTTTTTGAATAAAAACTTATAAATCTTTACGCATTTCTGCTTAAAATCCATTTTATTTCCCTTTAATTGTATAAATATAGCATAAACATATTGATTAATTCTTAATAACTTCGTAGTATGGTTTGTTTTAAAAAATAGGCCTTGCTTTTTTTGCGGTAAAAGGCTGATTTTCGATTCAAAATATGTCTTTCATACTCTAAAGGACGATGTAGTCAAGCCATTATGCCCATTAAGAGGTATCGATATTCGAATTCTCCCAAGTGGATCAACCTTGTACAGGAGCGCCTATATCTACTATGGTAATAATCCAACCTGCGTTCCCATGTGGGGAACGACGCATTTGACTTTGCAACATTACTGGCTATGCTTTAATTTCAATCCAAGTTCCCGCATGGGAACAACGCATTGGCAGTATGGCTGCTCACAGCCGTGGAATATTTCAATCCACGTTCCCATTGCAGGGAACGACGGTGGTAACTGTTACGAAAAACAATCAGATTTCTATTTCAATCCACGTTCCCATTGCAGGGAACGACCTATATGCGTATATCGCAGATATACAACGGTTGTATATTTCAATCCACGTTCCCATTGCAGGGAACGACGCAAGTCCCGCGGCAGATGGGTCTATATAGACATATTTCAATCCACGTTCCCATTGCAGGGAACGACTAGAATTGTCAATTCTGGCAAAATGTTTCCAAAAAATTTCAATCCACGTTCCCATTGCAGGGAACGACCATTCCCATCCCCAGGAACTTTCTATTTCTACCAGAATTTCAATCCACGTTCCCATTGCAGGGAACGACTCTACTCCAAGCGCGTTGCTGAGAGTAGAAGTAATATTTCAATCCACGTTCCCATTGCAGGGAACGACGGTCAGTGAGGATATGGCTGATCTTCTGCTTAATGAATTTCAATCCACGTTCCCATTGCAGGGAACGACTGTAACTTGCGATCCAACTTTCCTTGTTTAGCAGCATTTCAATCCACGTTCCCATTGCAGGGAACGACAAGGAGGAATATTATGTATACAAATGAGAATGTATTTCAATCCACGTTCCCATTGCAGGGAACGACCCATCACATTTCTGCCTGCGATCTTATCTTCGTTCATTTCAATCCACGTTCCCATTGCAGGGAACGACGAGAACCTTTCCTGGATGCTCAACTAACAATCTTAATTTCAATCCACGTTCCCATTGCAGGGAACGACACAATGTTGTGTTCTGTGCATAGAATCCATCACATTTCAATCCACGTTCCCATTGCAGGGAACGACATTCAGAGGTAGAGTAAGCAGGCTTGTTATTGTATTTCAATCCACGTTCCCATTGCAGGGAACGACAGTTCCTGAATCTTGAATGAAAGCGCGATCACGATATTTCAATCCACGTTCCCATTGCAGGGAACGACTGCTTCTTCCGAATCATAATACACTGACGAAATCATTTCAATCCACGTTCCCATTGCAGGGAACGACAGCAAACTTATCCAATTTTTAATATATAACTGCAAAATTTTTGTGCTATATTACAGTTACCTTTAGATACATTCTCTCATCTAATCTATATTGTAATACAATACAATATTTTTGTGCAACTTTTTTGGTGCGAATATCCTGGGATTTTTATGTACGCTTCACATTCGCACTACTGAATCGATATCTAATTTTCAAAGAAATTTATTCTTTTTTTATATTTCTAATTTCTCAATTAGCTTTTTCATAAAGTTTTAATGATAAGAAGGACTGCCGTCTCGAACTCCTTTAGACATACTATTCCACCACCCTTAATTCTTGTTGGCTATAGTAAGAAAATCTTTCTAACAATATTCAAAAGACGCAGAGGCATACTGCCCCTGCGTCAAAATAACTTGTGATTTAATTATGCATTCTTTTCTGCGATTGCAGCCTGTGCTGTGCCCCTTCGGGGGAGTATTTTTTCGCTTCTAATTCGGAGGCAATATCTGAAATATACAGTATATTGCTATGTACTGAGGAATCATCTTCTTCTGATTCCTCGCCTTTTTCTTCATCATAGATAAACACTGTTGAGTGATTACGTCTTCCTTCAACAACCATTTCTATCTCTTCACTTCTTAAAGAACTAAGATTTACAAACCACAAAAAACGGTTATTTCCTTGTGGAATGATTTTCGCAATAAACTTATCCACAACTTCATTATCTACTGTTGATTTTGAAAAGTCAATAGTTTCTTCCAATGATTTATGAACGGCGTCCCAGTTCATCTCTTTTTCTTTAGTTGCATGTTTCATCCGCTTTTGTTCTTGCAGTTCAACTTCATAACTTGCCAGCTCCATATTTAAACTTTCTTTTCGTTTTCGAAATTCCTCAATAGAGATATCGCCTTCCGCCCGCATATCAATCAGATTATCCAGCTTTAGTTTTATCTTTTCTATTTTCCTTTTGATTGCAACAGCCTCAGACTGTACAGCATTATCCATTTGATAGCACAATTTTAATATTCTTTCTGCTTCTTGAATCGCTCCAGTCCGTTCACTCCACACTTTCTCTAAAAGCATCTTACACATAATCTCTAACTTCCAATCAGCGATCATCGGCATATCACAGTACCCAGTTGTATCTAGCCCTTGCTCTCTCCGCTTCTTTGCAGAGCCATTATTTAATTGATTATAACATTGATAACCATAAGACCAGTCTTTGTTCTTATTCTTATGCCACCGATTTTTTCTAAATGTGTAACCGCAAGAACAACGTAGCTTTCTGTTCCATTTATCATGAGATTCTCTTACCGGCTTTGTTACACTTTCTTCACCAAATGGTGTTTTTCTAACCATGGGAATACTTAATTCTCTTCGCCTCCTTTTACGAATCCTCTCACATTCACGCCATTCTTCTTCCGTAACAATTGGTTCAAAATTAGCTTTCACATATTTATAAGTGTCACTGTTATGGTTATTAATTCTTTTTTGTTCCAAATAATTGTTATTGAAAGATTTTCCATAAGCCATACATCCCATATATGTTGGATTTCTCAACACCCTGCTAACATTAGATGGTGTCCATTTAACCTTTCCTGATGCAGCTACTCTGCGTCTTATACTCAATTCATTAGCGATTTTCGTTGCTCCAACCCCATCATGCAGATACATATCATAAATCATACGCACAGTCTCTGCCTGCTCCTTGTTGATCACATATGTATCATTAATACGGTCATACCCTAAGATATTCCCATTGCCATAAATCACTCCATTATTACGGCTAATATGCTGTCCGGCTTTTACACGCTCTGATACCTTTCGGCTCTCTTCCTGTGCAAGCGTAGCCATAATTGTCAACCGCAATTCTCCATCTCCGTCCATTGTCCAGATATTATCCTCAACAAAATAAACTTCTACTCCAAGATTTTTTAATTCTCTTGTTGCCACAAGAGTATCTACCGTATTTCTTGCAAATCTGCACACTTCACGAGTAACAATCAAATCAAATTTACCTGCCTTAGCATCTTCAATCATTCTTAAAAAAGCTGGTCTCTTCTTAGCTTGTGTTCCTGTAATTCCTTCATCAATATACTTGTCCACAACCACCCAATTAGGATGACGTTCTGCCTGATCATCATACCACTGGATCTGATTTTCAAGTGCTGACAATTGAGCCTCATGTTCCGTAGATACTCGACCGTAAAACACCATATGTCTTTTTCTGTTTTTATCCTGAAATATATGAAATGGTGTTTGGATATCCGTATCAAATGCTAAATTATTATTCATGTTTTTGCACCTCCTGTTGATGTCTACATTCTACCCGACACCTATGCTACTTGTGAAATGTGCGAATCAGCTCCATCGCAGTGCGTTTTTTTATATTTCACTACATTATTGTAAGTAGCTTTGTTGATAATTCCTTTTTCATATAAGATTTCAATTAAAAGAAATGCTGCATATTGATTGTCTACTTTCATATTCATCCTCCCAAATATTTGATTGAAATTTTAATTGTACTTCTTCCTTATTAAGTAGTCATATCCAGAACGTGTATTACAGAACATACAAGTATCCTTTGTCTTCTGGTTTTTATCCACTCTTTGTATGAAATGTTCCTTTGACTCATAAAATGGCTTCGCACACACCGGACACAGACACAATAAGATCGGCTTATCCCGTTTTGGCAGTTCCACACTGGTATATAACGCCTTGTTAATTCTCTTCATTATTGTATAATCCAGTCTTCCCACATACTGATCCAGGCGCTTCTTATCCAATGTCCGCAACTGTTCCAGCAGGACAACAGAATCTTTTTCCAATCCTTTCATCTCTGCGGGAATCGGTACATGCGTTGGCAGTTTCGTTTTTGGTCTGCTTGTGATTGCCGCTACAATTACCGTAGGGCTGTTCACATTACCTCTGTTATTCTGAATTACCAAGACCGGGCGATAACCGCCCTGCTCACTTCCGAACACAGGACTCAGATCTGCGTGGTAAATATCCCCACGCCGGATTTCTCTTTTCCTCATAATATAATGTTCCTCTCTGATTAACTGCTCCATCTCGAACAGCTATGTATCAGCCGAACACAGACTTTCCTTTTCGCACTTTCATGACTATCACTCAGTCCAATGTCCGGCTACCATTTTTGCCTATTCAACAAGCCAATTTGTCCTCGACACCCCGGCTTTCTGTGTTCATAAACACAAGGGAAATCACCATATGGCTGACTGCTATCAGCTCCACAGGAACTTGTCCCCTCCGAGGTTCTCCCGAAGCTGCTCTCACTTGTTACGACGCTTCTAACGCTCGACTTTATGACCAAACAGGAGTATCATTATGCCCGTTGTCTGTTATCGCCCTGTCGGTAGCAATCCGACAGTCATAGCCCGGTATTCTTCGCTCCTCTATGATACACAGCTGCAGACACATGTTCTTCTTTGGTGGGATCTCGCTGCCCATATCAACTTGATTCATGGCGTACCTGCTAACGCGGCTCACGCTCATCACGCTAACAACAGGAATGTATATGGTGAATGAATATTCTCTTGTCAAGGTTCTTCCCGTTCCAAAAAAAGAAACAGGCAAAAGGATGTTATCCTCTTCACCTGTTTCCCACGAAAATCCTCAAAAGTAGCCTGTGAATCTTCAAATTTTATTTTTTACATAAATTCTTTCTTCAAATGCTCCAGTGCAGCGTCAATTGAACGCTTGACAGGCATCTTTGTACATCCCTCTTTTCTAGCTATTTCTTCATAAGTCAACCCATCAAAATAGTAAAGTATCAACCTCCGTTTCTGTATTTCCGAAAGTCTGTCAATTGCATGATATAATTTTTCCTTCAGCAATTTGTTGAAAATAATATCTTCTACACTTTCCTGTGGTAAAAATGCCCTTGCATTCAACGTCTCCTCCCACAATTCCGAATGTTCTTCATATTTATCCCATTTATGCAGATAGGAAATATCCCGCAATTCAAACTCATCAAAGGATTCATACAGTTCTCTGCTGATTTCCAATTCATGCTGCATTTTCTGTCCATCTGAAAATGCTATGTAATAATGTCCATCCTTTTCGCATATAGTATACGGATTATATTTATCTCTTCTCCTCTTTGGGTGTTTACCCTCCATATTCTTTTCCTCCAATCTGAATTTTCACTAGAAATCCAGATTGGAAGTTGGAGATCGACACCTTATAATATTGAAGCGCTTATTGAGAATCTCTGCAAAAACCAATAAAAAAAGCCCAACAAAACCGTTTTTCTTTCGGTTTTGCTGAGCTTTCGAAAACTCTACAAAATTATGATATTTTTCGACATATAAAATTCTAAAAGAATCCAGTATATACCAATTTTTTTTAACATTCTATTATCTGTCATGTATCTCTTATACTTATTTTTTTTCATATTTAATACGTTTTAAATAATGAAATATTTCTACATTATCTATATCAGCGTATTAGTTTTTCTTTAATCAACATTCTTACTTCTTATACCTTTTCAATAATGGAGTGGTTATGTATTTGATAAATTTTGTCCATATTCTTCAAGCTTTCTATTCGATGCGTAATTAAAATAATTGTTTTATTTTGAAATTCTGAGTGTATAATATCATTCAAAAATTCATCATATCCTTTATCAATATTTGCTGTTGCCTCATCTAAAATTAAAATTGGGGCATCTTTAATTATAGCTCTAAGTAATGCCACCTTTTGCCGTTCTCCGCCTGAAAGATTTTCACCATTTCTTTCCAATGTTGTTTCTATACCAGAAGATAATTTACTTAAGAATGTCTGAAGATTTAATTTTTGACACATCGTATTTAATACTTCTTTATCAATTGTCCGCCCCATTGCAACATTATTATATAAACTCTCTTTAAATAAATAAATTTCTTGACTTACCACTGCATATAACTCTCTATATTGCTTTAAGCTATATTTTTGAATATCTATTCCATCTATAGCGATTACCCCTTCATTTGGTTCCAAAAAACGCAATAACATATTAATAATTGTAGATTTTCCACTTCCATTTTCTCCAACAATCGCTATCTTTTCACCCTTATGTATTGTTAAATTTATTTCTTTTAACAATACCTGTTTCGAATAAGAAAATGATACCTTGTTAAATACTATTTCCTTCTGAAATTTCTTTATATCATATGGAGAATTCCATTCTCTTTCTGTTTCTTCAGCAAAAAACTTATCCAATCTATTAATGGATGGTTTTATCTGTGCCCAAATAAATCTAAGATTAAATACTAATGCTATCGGTCCTATCACATAATTAGAATATGAAATAAATGCAGTTAATCCACCAATACTAAGTCTTTTTTTACAAACTAAATAACCACCAATTCCATATAGTATACAAACCATCATCCATTGCAAAAGAGAATCTACTGAATAATTATATGTTTCCAAAAGTGTTGTTTTCTTCCCCAATATCAACACTTCTTTTTGAAATTTTCGCATTTCCTGATTTTTTGCTTTATACATTCCCCATAGTTTTATTTCACGAACGCCATTGATCGTGTCATCAAACCATGCAGAAAATTCTGCTATCTTCTCTATCCATTTTTCCATTAAATGTTCTTTCTTTTTAGAGAAAAAAAAGATTAATATATATTTCACTGGTACAATACACAATACTAAAATTGCCAAATGCCAATTCACAACTACCAAGCCTATTACACCACTTATAATTTGTAATACATAGCTCACTACACTCATCACATTATTATCGATTAAAAGACTGGCATTATCAATATCTGTTGAAAATCTATTAATAACTTCAGATGCATTATTTTTTGAAAAATAACTCATTTTAGCATACATCAACTTATGAAATACTTTTGAATACAGCTCTAATACAACACGATTTTTTAAATCTACAAATAATTTTGCTTGTAAAATTCGAACCCCTTCTTCTAGCACAGATATACACAAAAGTACAACAGCAAATTCTAGTATTATATAAAAGTTCTTTTCAAGTAATCCACCATCCATAATTTGACGTATAACCAGTGGTCTTATAAATGATGTTCCCATCAGTACACCGTAACAAAAAACAATTATTGCTATCATTTTTTTTTGCATAGTTCCTCCATAAACAAAAAAATCAAGTCCGTCATCTTAGACTTAATCTCTTCAAAGGTTAATAACTTTATGTTTTCAGCTACTATATATATTCGTTTATTTTTATTACTAGATTTCCTCTGCGATAATAAGCATTGGTACTTCTTTGAAAAAACGATTCATCGTTATCTCCGACACTCCTCTAATCAATTTATAAAATAGCTGTTCAGATTTCGTGATATCTCTATTAGTCAAAATAAGTCCTCAACACATTCTAGCCACTTGTATCTTTTAAGCACCCTCATTTCTTGTTCTTCAAATTGTTTTATATGACCCCGCGATCTCATATTCTATCAAAAACTAGGTCTTCTAATTTCTTTTAATGCGTCCATTCATGTGAACCACTGCGGTATCAGTATTGTCCCGCAGTGATTACTTCTCTACCATCAGAATTCACATGAAACGGTAATGCAGAACATCTGGTGCTAAATTTGTATATGTTCATCACCAAATGTCTGCCCAAAATGATTCCTATTAAAAATATAAAACAATGCTTATTATCTTTTTTGACATCCTTTATTTTACTACGGATTCATTTTTTCTTTCGGCATCTCCTTGACATTTCCTTCTTCTAAAAACAGTACTCTGTCACAAAAAGATGCAACATATGGATCGTGTGTAACAATGATGACTGTTTTATGAAATTCACGATTAATCTTAACAATTTCCTGAATCACTTTTTCCCGGTATTCTCCATCTAAGTTTCCCGTCGGCTCATCTGCTAAAATTAAATCAGGATTATTGATTAGCGCCCTGCATATTGCAACTCGTTGTTTTTCACCACCGGATAGTTTAGTCGGATAACGCTCCATAATATTCGATATGCCAAATATTTTTCCCCATCGATGCGCCACTTCATATATATCGATATCCTTTTTATCATCAATTAATAAAGGCAGCGTAATATTATCCTCCACCGAAAGAGAATCCAAAAGCATATAGTCCTGAAATATAAAACCGATAGCTGTTCTCCGAAGTTCACTTTTCTCCGTTCCAGACATGGAAACTACTGACTGACCACGAAAAGTAATGTCGCCGTCAGAAGGTGCTTCTATCAGCCCCAATATTTTCAATAATGTTGTTTTTCCACACCCTGACGTTCCCATAATACCAAGTATTTCCTCTTCATATACCGAAAATGACAACTCATCCAAAACAGTTTTTGTAACTTCATCCGTCTGTCTAAAACTTTTACTCAAAGAGTTAACTTTGATCATCTCTTCCATACCTCATTCCTCCTTTCGATCTTTCTCATCCAAACAGATATTGCAATTTGCATAATAATCTCATTAATAAGTAATATAAGAATCCCTGAAATAAACAGCATAACCATATTGTCTGTTATTAATTTCATATCAAACATTCGGGCAATAAAAGTTGCAATTACTAATCCTAATGACACAATCGCTGCCACTATATTTCCCCAATGCTTTGTGTGTAAAAGATCCTTTTTCATCAGCCGAAATCGTTTTTTCTTTTCCATTCCAAGATAACAAAGTAGTTCGTTGCGTTTTACTAATTCATCTCCGGAACTAATAATTTCCGCAATAATCAGCATTAGAATCAGAAATGAATATGCCATTATCTGGAATACACCCATACTATATTTCATAAATCTAGATTGTTCTAAATCTGATTCCCCATCTGATTTATAATAAATGTTCTTAATAATAGGATTGTATTCTCTATCAGAAGCATGCTGCTTTTCTATCAAATTCAGCTGTTTCTTCACATCCTTAACATATTCGTTCTTTAATCCCTGTATCATAACTAATTGGGACGGACCTTCTTTTGTAAACTCAGATGCATATGGCAATTGCTCCTTCGAAAGTTGTGCTCCACTATATTGATTCGTGGTTTTCCAAAGCTCTTTTGCATGTTCAAAATACTCATTTGAAAAAACTACAATATTCTCTTGTTTTCCTGTACAATCAAATATGCCTGTTAAGCTTCCTATTTCTTCTCCCACAACTTTTCTATAAGTAAACCCAATATCCATTTCCTTGGCACTGACAGCAGTTCCATATTCTATTGCTGGTACCGGTAAGCCTATATGCAGCAATGGAAGTCTTGACCAAAGCCAATAGTCCAGCGGCTGTGCTCGTACCGTTCGATCCTGTTGATGAACAACATAAACTTTTTCACCTTTCTTATCAAGATTCAGTGTATGTCTTTTATACCCGTCATCCATACTCTTTTTCAAAAAGTGATATGATTCTTCAGAAATACCTATCTGCTGACCTTGAATCGGTGTTTGTCCCTGAGATTCAATAGCATCTATGGTATCCATACTGCACACACGAACCATAGGTACTGACGTAATCTGCAAATCATATTGGTTTGCCAGCTGCTCATAGATTGCACGATCTTCCGGATATCCATACGAAACCACATCATAAGGATAAAGTGTATCTATATTTTCTGCAGTTCTGACAGTTGTAATCTGCAATAATCCACAAGATATTGAAAAAATCAGCAACATTATTACAAGCGAAGAAAAAACAGCCACTGTTCGAGAACGACTTCGCAATCTGTTTTTTATCAATACCTTTTTTGCCTTTTCCTTTCGATTTTTATACTTTGTTGAATATGCATCAACACATCGGATAAACACATACACACATAATATAATTCCAAATAATATCTGCTTATTTTCAAAACGTGTCAAATTGCTATATATTAAACATAAAAGAATTGAAACTATAACACTTAATAGCATTCCTTTTTTCAAATGCTTTTTCGGCATCCACTCCTTCGACAAATCCTTATATTTTTTCATAGCCCATTTATCATGGGAAAACATAAGAACAACTATAAAAAAAAGTATCCATATCGCTGTCACAACTAATATGGAGCCTGCTGTCAATTCCAGATTCAAGTTCAATTCACATAACCTGCTCAACAAAACATCTGTCACATTAATAAATAGCCATCCAAACAAAATACCCAGACATAAGCTAAATAAAAATGCACCACTAAAAAGTCCTGCCAAAAAAACATTACGATCTTGTTTCTTCATTCCAAGAATATAGAACATATTTAAAATGTCTACATTTTTTTCGAAATAGTGTACCAAGAGGACAATCATAACAAACCCAAATACTAAAAAAAACGGAAGCAACGCATCACCAAGTATTCCAGTAATTGCTCTTAAAGTATTTTCTGAAAACACTCTTTCTTTTATCGAATTTCTTATAGTAACGGTTGCGAGAATCCCCCCGATACCAATTCCTGAAAATATATGATATATTCCTGTATTTCTCCATATTCCTTTATATACTCTAAAAAAACGTATCTGTAATTTCTTGTTGGTATAGGTTGGTTTTTCTATAACCCGCTCTTTTTTCTGAGATTCCTTTTTTTCTGGCACCTCCATATTCTTAACCTGATTCAAATATGCATCAACCAAAACGTCCAGAACACCAAAAATAAATGGAAATATCGGGAAAATAATCACGCCTATACCATTAGATAATTCTTTCATTCCCCCTGCTGTAAAATTGATATAAATAATTGCAAAACTAAGGAGCAAGTATAAGCCACGGAGTACGACATTCTCTTTCTTTTGAAGATATCTTAAAACACTTTTTAACAAGGCTAACGCTGCCACAAAAAGCAACATATATATCTGTGCTAAAACAACGATCCTCACCGAACTTGCGTCAGCCACATACTTGCTAATATCTACTGAATTCACATATTTCAACAAGTATAGAATAGTATGTCTTTGTCCATCAAGTTCGATATATGGGAAAAACACAAGAAAGATTACAATAATTCCGCTAATGCCCGATAGAATTTTCTTAATTTGTTTTTTCATATCATCCAGACATAAAATCAGGTATTGCAAATTGCATTCATAAATTGCTTAATGCTTCACGTTTCATTCTTGCCGTTTAAATCCCCCCAGAAGTATACTCTGTAATCATAGTCTGAATATTATAAAAAGATTGTAACACTTCCCGATTTTTACACGAACACATTGTATAACATGCACATCCTCTTGCCACAATCAACGAATGAAACGCTGCTTTTCTTTTACCTAATTTCATTGCCTTTCCTCCCTTCTTTAGATTCCGTTTTAAGCTGAGAGCACTATCAATTAGCGCTCTCAGCTTGTACAATACTTAGATACCTTCTGCTGAACTATACTGTGTAATGGTGGTCTTAATGTTATAACTAGATTTCAGAATCTCTCGGTGTGTACAAGTACACATTGTATAACAATTACAGCCACGAGCAACAACTAGAGAATTTGACATAAGTTTTCTTTTTCCAAATCTCATACTATTTCCTCCTTTCTACTTATATAACTTCTCGGAATCTTCAGCCCTGATTTTATAAGGCTTTCAGACCCCTATCTAAAAAAATCACCCACTTTTTTTCAAAAAACACTTGACAAATCGCTCAAAATTTGCGGCGAAGCCGATTGATTATATTTTAATTTCAATCGACTGGAGGCGATTTCTTTCTTACCTTGTAATCCTGGCGGCCATACCTCCTATCAGGATACTTTCGTATCTGATTTTCTGAAATTTTATCCTGATCCCTTTGCGCTTCCTAATAGCACCTGGGATTATATCGTGCAGTTCTGGTATCTGGATCTTTCCCCGACGGATTCCATTTTGCAGGACTGTTACTCTGTCTTCGGACCGGAGCCAAGGCTCCCTTCCTGTATGCTGCGTTCTTACCTGCTTGCTTTAAAGCTGAAAGTGACTTCCATTACCGTCTGGTACCGTATGCTACGGGAAACAAGAAAGGGGAAAAGACACCCTGCGACTCTTCCAGTACTGCTTCTAAGCTTCTTCCCCTAATGGAGCGCTGGCAGTTGAAACCGGAACATCCTTTTTTTCTGGTCTTCCGTCTTTATCAACAGCAATTCCTAGACCGCTCCATCCAGAAAGGTCTGATCAATCCGGAGCACTTGGCTCTTGCCGGCAACGGCACGCCCGTGCGCACTGCCGCACAGCAGCGTAAAAAACGCACCTGCAAATGTAAGGAACATGGCTGTGCTTCCTGTAACTGCAAACGCCATTATTCCCAGACGGACTGTAACTGGGGCTGGGATTCCCACCGGGAATGCCATTTCTTCGGCTAGCACCTCTACATGTATGTGGCTTCTGATTCCTGCAGCGATCTCCCTGTATTTCCGCTTTTGGAACGGGCTTCTCGGCATGACATGCTTTC
>OLRX01002205.1_pt1 | contig 12817 bp, 10 predicted proteins | sample 1672991 | NCBI WGS metagenome assembly OLRX01 (sample SAMEA3136744, study PRJEB25190) | human gut metagenome | biome: human gut; feature: human-associated habitat; material: faeces | place: Austria | collected 2013
CCGTTTTGGACTGCGCTGATGCCCATTTTTATTTTTGGCTCCATAAAAAAGCCCCTTCCTTTTTTCTCATTGGGACACACCTAACGTATTTCTACCTATTATAGCATACGCATTACATACCGTTTCAGTATACCACACTGTCAACACTTCGTCTACTCTCCGAAATGTTACCGAATTGTTACAAAATTTAAACTTTTAATGAAGTTTTAGTTTACAAACCCAACTTCTTCCATTATAATATCCTATGGATATCATGAAAAGAAAGGTGAGATATTTCCGAATGAATGAAAATCAGAATGAAATTCAGAACGAAAATCAAGAGCAATCGCAGGAACCCCATAAGCATTTCCTGACACTTCATATTTCTCATAAGGGTCAGCAGAAAACGCTCCACTTCCGCATCCGTCATGCTGTGGCGGTCTGCGCAGCGACAGTTTTTCTGGTCGGCGGTTCTGTCTGCGCCGTTGGTGCATATCAGAAAACAAAAACAGATCTGCATACCTCTAAGGAGCAGCTACTGGAAACCGAACGGGAACGCCGTAAGCTGGAACAGCGTGCAGAGCTTCTGGAAACCGAAAATACCGAATATACCGAAAATATCGATGCTCTCCAGAATAAAACAACAGAGCTGGAGCAGAAAATGAACGAAATCGAATCCGTAAAAGAGGATTTGTATCATCAGATTACCAATCTGGATGAATCCGATTCCTCTGCTTCTCTGGATTTAACCGCTATGACATCTGCATTGGCACCCACAGAGGGAACAGAGGCGGCAGCTCCGACCTTTACTACCCTCGTCAGCACATCCTATAATAAGGCATCTGCTCTTTCCACCCATCTGGATAAGATGAGCCTTCTGATGGATGAAACAAGCATTTCCTTTTCTGCTGTTGCAGATACCGTAACCTATCTGGCAGCGCTGAGCAATGCACCGAGCGGTTGGCCTGTTGACAGCCGTACTGTTTCCACAGAATTCAATCCCTCTGCCGATCCCTCCATCAGCGACGGCAGAAAACATTATGGCATGGATATCTCCACACAGAGCAGAATCATCCCCATTTATGCAACCGCATCGGGGACTGTTGTTACCGCACAGTATCATAGCGAATTCGGCAACTATGTTGTGATTGACCATGGCAACGGCTTCACTACCTTATACGCACACTGCACAGATTTGAACGTAGCTGTCGGCGATAAGGTAAAGAAAGGCGATACCATTGCAACCACAGGCAGTACAGGGATGTCCACAGGTGTCCACTGTCATTATGAAATTCAGCTGAACGGGGTATATCAGAACCCCAGAGATTATCTCGGCGAAGAATAAAAAACAGAATTTAAGGCTGTCTGAAAAATCAGACAGCCTTTCGCATATAAAAAATTATTTTTAACCGCGGAAGGGTTCGGGAAACAAATCCGTTTCCCGAATAAAATCCGCAGTCGGAATTTATTTCCGGCGAGGAAAACAGCGAGTTTCAAGGCTTTTTAGCCGATGGAACTCGTCTGTTTATTCTTCTGTTTCAACAAGTCGAAATCCTGATTTCGACTTAGGTGTCGACTCTGTCGACACCTTTTTAGGCTGTCTGAAAAATCAGACAGCCTTTTTTATTTGCTTAATCGTTTGTACTATCTCCGTTTCCGCTGACGGGAATGGCATCCCCCAGCAGTCTGGGCTTTCGTTTCAGTGCCGCATTGCAGAAATCCTTCGCTCTTGCAAGCATTTCTCGTGCTTCGCGGTAGCTTTGCCCTCTGTAGCTCACATCTGCCGCTGCAACGCCATAGGCATCCAGGCCTAATTTCTCCGCAACATATAACGCCCGTGGCAGGTGGTATCTCTGGCTGACGATAATCACCTTTTCCACGCAGAAAATCTCCTTTGCACGATAGACGCTGTCATAGGTGGAAAAGCCTGCATGGTCCATGAAAATATCTGCGGAAGGCACGCCGCTTTCCTTCGCAATCCGCTTCATGGTATTTACTTCATCATAGTCCTCTGTGCCATGATCACCGCTCATCAGAAGCTTTTCCGCCACGCCTGCCCGATAAAGCGCAATGCCTGTTTCCAGTCGGTCGGTCAGCATCAGGCTCGGTGTCCCATCAGGACGCACACCGCATCCCAGCGCCAGAATACAATCCGCATCCTGCTTTGCCGCTTCCTCCGTTGAAAGAATACGCGCCGCCGTTTCGCTTTTCACATAGGCACTCAGCCAGACCACCGCCAGACAGCCGGCAACCCCCACGCAGATTAGAAAAAGAAGGATTCGTTTTGTCCATATTTTCATATCGTTTCCTCATTTCTTCCAAGCTGTTCCTGCCTGTAATATGCAGCCACCTTCGCATAATCCGCCCGTTTCAATTCGGTTTTTCCTTTTTCCGAAAGGGCATAAACGCCCTTTTCCACGCGCACAAACCATTTCTCATAATTGCGGCTGAGAAGCGCAGCCAGCTCTTCTAAGCCCCTTGCGCGCAGCTCCGCCAGAGAAATTTCCCCTTCTCGCTCCAGAATACACGCCAGACGGATGACCCTTTCCCGATAGGCAGTGATAATTTTTCGTCTTGTCATGCCGCCGATATTTGCATCTAGCTGTCTGCCTTCCAGCTCCGCCTGCAGCTGCTCCTTTTTTCGCTTATTCTTACGAATCATGCTGTACGCAGGTGTCAGTACCACGTCCACCGTTTTCAACGGGCTGTCCAGCGCAACAGTCAGCAGGCCCAATTCCAGACGCTTCAGCAGACGCAGCATGTCCTGCCACGCCTTTTCTCTTGCGCCCTTCTTCGGACGAGGGATTGCCACAAAAACCTCATCCGTCAGGCTTTGCCTCTCCAAGCCCTGATAAACTAGCTTCAGCCCAAAGGCCCTTTTCAGTTCCACCACAACCAGTCTGCCGTTCTTCTCGGCAGCAATATCGCAGTGCTTCACCTCTGCCTGCACCTGATAGCCTTCTTCCTCCAGAAACGCGCGAATCGGCTCATATAAATCTGTTTCCTTAAACTCCGTCATTTCTTATTCCTTCGCCATAAAGGCTTCGATCTCGTCCACTGTTTTCAGCATAGCGGCAGTCATCACCTCATTGCCCTCCGCAGTCACCAGAACATCATCCTCAATCCGAATCCCGATTTCCCATTCCTCGATATACAGTCCGGGCTCTACCGTCAGCACCATACCCGGCTCCAGTACACGGTCGCCGTATCTGCCGATATCATGCGTTTCCGCACCAAGGTAATGGCTCACGCCATGGTAATAATATTTCGCTACATCCTCTCTGGTTTCCACCAAGCCGATTTCCTTTAATGCCGTAAAATAATATTCCTTCAGCAATTCATTCAGACTACTGAACTGCACACCGGGACGAATGGCATCAATGACTCTCCGCTGTCCCTCCAGAACGATATTGTAGACCAGCTTCTGCCGCTCCGTAAATTTGCCGTTGACGGGGAAGGTGCGGGAAATATCCCCGTTATACCACTGCCACTGCGCACCTGCGTCAATCAGAATCAGCTCGCCATCGGCAACGGTCTGATTATTTTCCACATAATGCAGAATCGTCCCGCGCTTGCCGCCTGCCGCAATGGTGCGGAACGCCTTTTCTCTTGCGCCATTCACCATCAGCGTATAATCATACGCCGCTTCAATTTCATATTCCTTCTGATTGGGCTTTGCCGTCCGCATCATGGCTTCAATCCCCAGACGGGTAATATCCATGGCTTTCCGCATCCGCTCCAGCTCCCATTCTTCCTTAATCAGACGCATATCGCTGAACAGAGGATACAAATCCCCAATGACCATCTGCGGTGCATGGCAGTGTACCTTCTCCGCAAACCGCAAAGCAGGGGTACGTTCCCCGTTCCATTCTCTGTTTTCCATATCAAGCCAGATTTTCTTAATGCCGCTTCTGAATAAATATGTGGCGAAATCCTCCTCAAAGGCATCAATCCAACCGATATTTTCAATGCCACTTGCCGCGGTCGCCTCCTCTGCCGTCATGTTTGCGCCGACCCATTTTGCCATAACACCGTTATCTCTGGGGATATACAAGGTTTCTTCCACGCCCGTTCTGGTTTTCGCCAGAAAAAGGATGCAGTCCTCCCGTTCAATGCCCGTTACATAATAAAAATTGCGATCGGGAGAAAAGGGGTAATTCTCGTCCCCTCTTTTGATGGGTGCTTTCCCTGCAAACAGCACTGCCGCCGAAAACATTTCCATCCGTGCAAGCAGCTTTTCTCTGTTCTTTTTCCAGATTTCGTTCATTTTTTCTCACCGTTCCCTTCTATCCGAAATCGTCTCTTTTTTCCGAAAAATCCTTACAGCATCTGAGGGGTTTTTCTAAATTTTTTATTCTGCAATCAAAAATTCCTTGTCTGCAAAAAAATTCTTCAACGCTTTTTTCTCTGCTGTAACCCTGCCCTGCACCGCATCAGGCTTGCCGCCGCCCTTACAGCCGAAGGGCTCCTTCATTTCATCGGTATAGGCGCGTGCGTCCTTCTCCGCACTCAAGAGAACAAAGACATAGCCCTCGTCTGCCTTGGAAAATACCGCCGCACGCTTTGCGCCCTTCTGCAAAAGCAAATCCGCAAAATGCGTCAAATCCTTACTGTTCAAGCCCTCGCCGAAAAACAGGATATTTTCCGTTCCTTCGGGCACCTGTTCCGCCTTGAGCGTGAAGTATTTCCATTTTAACTGATTCAGATTCTGCAACAGCTCATCCCGCTCCGCCAGAACATTTTTCACTGCGCTGTCTGCCTTAACCGCAGGCACAGAAAGCAACCTGCCAACCTCTGCGGAAACGTCGTTTTTCTTACGGAACTCCTGCAATGCACGCTTGCCGCAAAGCAGTTCCAAGCGTGTGCCGCCCTTATAATTCTGCGCGCCGATAATCTTAATCTGCCCGATTTCGCCTGCCAGCTTTACATGTGTTCCACAGCAGGCGCAGCAGTCATACTCGCCCACATTCACAATGCGCACCTGTCCTTCCAGTTCCTTTTTGCTGCGATATTCCAGCTTCGCCAGCTCCTCCTTTGAAGGATAGCGAATCCCGACGGGCACATTTTTCCAGATGGCCTCGTTTGCTTTTTCCTCTAAATAAGGCAAATCCTCCGCAGGAATTTTGGTATTCAAATCAATCGTAATGCTTTCCTTTCCCATGTGAAAGCCGACATTGTCACAGCCATATCTGCCGCAGATGACACCGCTGAGAATATGTTCCCCCGAATGGTTCTGCATCAAATCAAAGCGATGCTCCCAATCAATCTCACCTTCCACCTCTGCACCGACAGGCAGCGGCTTATCTGTTGTATGAACAATGTCCTCACCTCTTTCATGCACATCCAATACACGCACACCTCCCAGAACACCGATATCCGCAGGCTGTCCGCCTCCCTCAGGATAGAAAAGCGTTCTGTTCAGTATGACTGTCCAATGCTTCTTTTCTTCTGTACAGTCCAGTACTCTTGCGGTGAATTTTGTTGCATAGGCATCTCTATAATATAATTTCTCGGTCATGGTTTTTCCTCCGTTTTTCTGAAATCCTACAGATAAAGTATAGCATATTTCAGACAAAAGAAAAAGCGGTGTGTCTGCTGACACACCGCCTATCGTCAAATATGAAATTATTTGTCAACGGAAGGAGCAACATCGTCCATCCATTTCATCAGACCGCCCATTTCAGCGTCCTTATCCCAAACATATTTCTTCGTTTCGGAAGCGATTACGCCGCTCAGACCGAGCAGTGCAATCAGGTTCGGGAATGCCATACATGCGTTCAATGTATCGGCTACGTTCCAAACAACTTCCAGAGTCGCGGAGCAGCCAACCAGTACAACGATTGTCCATGCAACACGGAAAGGCTTAATTGCCTCTACGCCTACCAGATATACCCATGCACGTTCGCCGTAGTAAGCCCAACCAAGGATGGTGGACCATGCGAATGTAATCAGACCGAATGTCAGAACTGCAGGCCCGATAACAGGGATTGCATTGAAAGCACCTGCTGTCATCTGTGCGCCCTTCAAACCTTCCATACCTACGGGGTCTTTAATGATGGAGGATACCAGAACCAGACCTGTCAGCAAGCAAACTACGATTGTATCCCAAAATACGCCGGACATGGAAATCAGCGCCTGTCTGGAGGTATTTCTTGTTGCTGCACATGCGTCTACGATAGGAGCAGAACCCAGACCAGATTCATTTGTGAACAGACCACGAGATACACCGGCACGGATACACGCTACTACCGTTGCACCAACGAAGCCGCCGCCGACTGCCTGAGGATTGAATGCGCCATGAATAATTGCGGAGAATGCTGCCGGAATATATGCGCCATTGATGACACAAATAACCAGACAACCTAAGATATACAGACCAGCCATCAGGGGAATCAGCTTTTCACATACTTTGGAGATGGACTTAACGCCGCCCAGAATTACCAGACCTGTAGCAATCATTAAAATAATACCTGTGATAACCTTTGGAACACCAAATGTACCGCTTACGGATTCTGCGATAGAGTTGCCCTGTGTCATATTACCAATGCCGAAGCAGGCAATACCTGTAAGGATTGCAAAGAGAACGCCCAGCCACTTCTGACCCATACCTCTTTCCAGAGCGTACATGGGACCACCGATGAAGGAACCGTCTTTTGCTTTTACACGATATTTTACCGCCAGTGTTGCTTCACCGAATTTTGTTGCCATACCAAACAGACCTGTAAGCCACATCCAGAACACAGCACCGGGGCCGCCTGCGCCGATTGCAGTCGCAACACCTACGATATTACCGGTACCAATGGTAGCCGCAAGTGCTGTTGCCAGCGCACCGAAGCCCGATACGTCACCGCTTGCCTCCGAATCCGGTGTAACGGAAAGCTTAATCGCTGTAATGGTTTTTCTCTGAATGATTCTTGTTCTGAATGTCAGATAAACGTGTGTACCTACCAACAGGATCAGCATGACAGGCCCCCACACAAAGCCATTGATTTTTGTTACAAAAGCGTTAAAAGTTTCTAACATACCTACTTCCCTCCTCTTTTCTTTTAAAAAAGATGATCTTCCTTTTTTGCATCAGCATCGAAATCAGAGTTGCGCGCGTTTCTGTTTTTCAAAAATACTCATACATCATTCCATTCGGAACACACCTATATGATACATAAAAAATGACTATAACGCAAGATATTTTTTGATAATTTTCAATTTTTTTCCATTTTTAACATAACTTTTTATATGTTATATCTATTAAAACTGTTGATTTTATCTGTTTTTTATGCACTTCGACATCAACAAAAAGACATCTGTCCGTTAAGAAAACGTGAATTTATTTCGTTCAGCGGATAAACAGAAATCCACTTAAACATTGAGAAATCAACATTTTTCGATGTTTTTATAAAAGCAACGACAAAATTCACATTTTACCGATATTGTTATATTGCACAAAAAATTTTTACGTTTTCTTAACACTGTATGCAAAAAACAGAGCACTCCTATTCCCGCTATATACGCCTCTCTTTCGACCCAAGCTCCAATAATCCAATCAGGCTCCGGAACGCCATGCAAAGTCATTGATGGCGCACTTATGAAACGTCTCCATTTCCTTTCCCTCCTTTTTTGAAAATATCGGAATGCTGTCCGAAGTGTTTCTGCTTCGGTATACTTGGAATTTATTCGTTTTCCGCGAGAAATATGCCATCTGCGCCCGTTCAGATTGTATTAAAAAACGGAAGAAACCCTTTTTTGAGGTTTCCTCCGCTTTTATAGGTGCTATGCTTACAGCTCTTTGTTTTCTTCTTCCACAATGGCTTCTGCGATTTCCTGCTCATCCGCTTCTTCTGCTTCCTCATCTGTATCTGTATCTTCGGTTTCCTCATCCTTCGGCTCACGCATCAGGCGCAGTGCCACAACCAGAATTACAACGGCAACCACAATCTGCGGAATCGTATAGCTGAGTGCCCATGCAAAATCAGGGATATAGAAAAACCGCTCCATCAGGTACATTGCCTGCTTCCACAGTTCGGAAAGGGCAATCAGGAGCAATACAAAGCCGAACACGCGGCGGTGCTTGGGACTGCATTTCCATTCTCTGTTCAAATTTACATAATCCGCAAAAATAAATTTGTCTTCAACTGCCGCAAATTCCTCCTCCGTCTCGCCCGGAAAGCCCACGATCACGTCGGTGGTGATGGCGGGATTGTCAAAGCACCATACAATCGGGCAGATAAAGAAGATCAATTCCTCAAAGCCCAGCCATGCCGCTAAGGCAATCGTACCAAAAAACAGACCCATCAGGCTGACCCCCTGCCGATACAGCCCCATGTACATCTCCCCCGCGCCGGGGCAGCAGGAAAATACCAATGTAAAAAACCGATTCTTTTTATTTGTCATAAAAAACGCCTCCTATATTTGATTTTTTCACCTGTCTGTATCATAGCAGAGAAGTTTTAGACTTTTTTTCAGCAATGTTTAAGGTTTTCTAAAGAATCGCAGAATATTTTCGCAATAAAAAAGAGTCGCAAGCGACTCTTTTTTTTATGACTGCATTATTCTTCTGCTTCCGTTTCAAATCCCGCCGCCTTTTCGCCGCCGGGGAGAAATTTTTCAATCTCCGCCCAGAGCTCCTCCACGCCCGTTTTCTTCTCACCGGAGAAGGGAATCAGCACATCCTGCGGCTGTAATTTCAGCGTTTTTCGAATCACCGCAAGCTGCTTTGGAATCTGGCTGCGGTTCAGCTTATCGGATTTTGTTGCCGCAATGATGATATCAAAGCCGAAATGCTTCAGCCAGTCATACATCATAATATCATTCTTCCCGGGCTCATGGCGAATATCAATCAGCAGGATAATCGCACGCAGCTCCTCTCTGCGTGTCAGATACTCCTCCATCATCTGCCCCCATTTTGCTACTTCGGATTTCGGCACCTTCGCATAGCCATAGCCCGGCAGGTCAACCACATACATCATATCATTCACACCATAAAAATTGATGGTGCGTGTTTTTCCGGGCTGAGAGCTGGTTCTTGCCAGTGCCTTTCTGCCCAGAATCGCATTGATAAGAGTAGATTTTCCGACATTGGATTTTCCGGCAAAGGCAATCTCAGGCTTGCCATCCATAGGATAATGCGAAAAATTCGTCCCGATATATTTCAAATCACATTGCTTTACCTTCATGCGTCTTTTTCTCCCTTCACCAATGCCGTCTGCAATACATCCTCCATGGTTTCTGCCAGAACGAACTGCATCCCGTCCTTGATTTCGTCCATAATTTCATCTAAATCCTTTTTGTTTTCCTTAGGCAAAATCACGGTTTTAATACCGACCTTTTTCGCCGCAAGCACCTTTTCCTGCAAACCGCCAATGGGCAGCACTCTGCCGCGAATCGTAATTTCCCCTGTCATGGCAACATCATTACGCACCTTTCTTCCCGTCAGCGCGGAAATGATTGCCGTTGCCATCGTTACGCCTGCGGAGGGCCCATCCTTGGGCGTTGCCCCCTCAGGAATGTGGATATGTATGTCCTTCTTCTTATAAAAATCAGGCTCCAGCTTGAAGCGTTCATTCTGAGAGCGAATGTAGCTGACAGCCGCTTCCGCAGATTCCGTCATCACCTTCCCCAGATTGCCCGTCACGCGGAATTTGCCTTCTCCGGGCATGCAGTTTACCTCAACGGAAAGCGTTGTGCCGCCGACTCTTGTCCATGCCAGACCACGCACAATGCCGACCTGCGGCTCTTTGTAAATTGTATCCGGCATAAATTTTCTTGCACCTAGAAGCTGTTCCAGATTTTTCTTCGTAACCGTAAGTGTTTTTCTTTCGCCCGAAAGAATCATCTTCACCGCCTTACGGCAAACTTCGCCAATGGTGCGTTCCAGCTGACGCACGCCTGCTTCTCTGGTATAGCCGTCAATGATTTCCTCCATGGCATCCGCTTTTATTTTCAGCTGCTTTGCGGTCAGTCCATGGCGTTTTCTCTGCTTTTCAAGCAAATGCTCCTCTGCGATGTGCAGCTTTTCCTGCGCGGTATAGCTGGAAAGCTCTATTATCTCCATTCTGTCGCGCAGAGGCCCCGGAATGGTATCCAGACTATTTGCCGTACACATAAACAATACCTTCGATAGATCATACGGCAGCTCTACAAAATGGTCACGGAAGGTGCTGTTTTGCTCGCCATCCAGAACCTCAAGCAATGCCGCCGCAGGGTCACCATTATGGGAAACGCCAAGCTTATCCACCTCGTCCAGAAGCATCAGCGGATTGATGGTACCTGCCTGCTTCATGGCATTGATGATGCGTCCGGGCATTGCGCCGATATAGGTCTTTCTGTGTCCGCGGATTTCCGCTTCATCCTTCACGCCGCCCAAGGACATCCGCACATAGTTGCGGTTAAGTGCCTTCGCAACGGAACGCGCGATTGAGGTTTTCCCGACCCCGGGAGGGCCGACCAGACAAAGAATGGTCGCATGCTCCTCCGGTGCATTTTTGCGGACAGCAAGGTATTCCAGGATACGCTCCTTCACCTTTTTCATACCGTAATGATCCTCATCCAGAATTTTTTCTGCTTCCGCTAAATCAAAGGATTCCTCTGTCGTTTCCACCCAAGGCAGGGAAAGCAGGGTTTCGATATAGGTTCTGGAAACATTCGATTCGGGAGAGGTTACGGGAATCTTGAGCATGCGGTCGATTTCCTTTTCAATCGTATCCCGCACATGCGCAGGGGGATTTTTTTCATCCAGCTGTGTGCGGTATTTCGCCGCATCTGCGCCAACGCCGTCCTTGTCACCCAATTCCTCCTGAATTACCTTCATTTCCTCGCGGAGATAATATTCCCTCTGATTCTTGTCGATTCTCTGCTTTGTTTTGTTTTCGATTTCGCGCTTGATTTGCAAAACCTGACACTCGTGCTGCATGGTAGTAATCACCATTTCCAGACGTTCATAGGGATTCAGCCGTTCCAAGAATTCCTGCTTTCTGTTGTAGGCAAGCTCCATCCCTGCGGCAATGACATCCGCAAGCGCCCCGGGCCTTTTCGCCGCTACCACATTGCCCATCAGATCCAGCGCGGCAGTATTATTCGCCAGCTTCAGATAATTATCATATTCCTCCACCGCAATTTTCATAATTGCCTGCTCCTGCTCGCTGGGTTCTTCCTCAAAATCCTGCGCAATGGTCGTAATTTCGGCATAATCGCAGTTTTTCACATGGATATTCAAAAGTCTGCCGCGGTTTTTCCCCTCCACCACAACATGTGTCAGATTGCCGGGCAGCTTCAGCACCTGCTTCACCTCTGCCAGAACGCCGATGTCATATAAATCATTTCTGGAAGGATCGGGAATAACAGGATCCTTCTGCGTTACCAGAAAAATTTCCTTTCCGTTTTCTTCTGCCGCCTGCAGCGCATCCAGAGATTTCTGTCTGCCTGCCGGAAAGCTGATTGCCATTCCGGGGAAAATGCTCATGCCCCGCAGTGCAATCATCGGCACAAGAATCGCTTGTTTCTTTTCCATTCTTTTCACCTCGTATATCAACTTTTAAAAAGCTTCATTTTATTTATTTTTATGTATTGATCCGACAAAAAAATCAAGCTTCCGCCTTAACTAAATAGTATACAATAAATCCCTTCCATGGTCAAATCCCAGCTTTCTGCCGAAAAATAAAATCCCGTATCCAAGCTGATTTTTCTTGTAATACTCATAAAAATATGATATACTATTAATGATACGAATAAGATATGGTAATAAATTGGAAACGCACACTCCTCCGGATGATAACGAACAACACATAAAGTTATGATTCAGGAGGATTTTTATGCCAAAAAACAAATTTCAAGACGCTGTTTTCACCGCCATCATGGCAGCCGTAATGGTATACGGTATGATTGTGTACAATGTTGCATGGAACACAGACGGTGTTTCCGCCATGACATTTCTTGCCGCACTGCATGAAATGCCAATCATGTTCCCGATTGCCTTTGTGCTGGAATTTTTTATCGTCGGCAAACTTGCGGCGGCTCTCGCCTTTCGGGGAATGCGCCCCGATGACAGACCACAGCTGATTACCTTTGCAATCTCTATCTGCATCTGCTGTATCATGTGACCTGTGATGAGTCTGATTGCCACAGTGCTTTTCAACAAACCTGATTTCTGCACATGGGTACAGACATGGGCACGCAACTTCCCCATGGCTATCTGCTATCAGCTGTTTTACTGCGGCCCCCTCGTACGATTGATTTTCCGTACTATTTTCAGAGAAACCGAATAATTCGTTTCAAAAAAGCTCCACGCAGAGTCTTCTCCCGCGCGGAGCTTTTGCATTTCATTTTTACCCGATTTCCTTTTCCTGCAAAAAATCAATTCCTTCCGAAAGTGCCGCGCCCTCAGAAAGAAACACCGCACCGAGCAGCTCCTGCACGGTTGCAACAGGAATGACCTCTATTCCCAAATTGTGATAGTTCTCCTTCCAATTCTGCTTCGGAATCAAAACCTTCGCCGCGCCTGCCTCCTTTGCCGCCGCAAGCTTCTGCTCCACGCCGCCAACAGGAAGCACCTGTCCATGCAGACCGACTTCCCCCGTCAGCGCAAGGGTATGGGCTACAGGTATTTCCGTAAAAGCGGAATAAACCGCAAGAAACATTGCTACCCCTGCGGAGGGGCCATCCACAGGAATCCCTCCGGGGAAATTCAGATGCACATGGAAATCCTGCGCAGAAAAACCGAACTGCTCCAGTAGTGTAAGCACATTCTCCGCCGCAGAACGGGCATTGCTCTTGCGTTTCGCCGTTCCCTGCCCGTTTTTCATCTCTTCCTCCTCTACGATGCCCGTCACCGTTAAGCCATTGCCGC
>OLRX01002206.1_pt1 | contig 12794 bp, 7 predicted proteins | sample 1672991 | NCBI WGS metagenome assembly OLRX01 (sample SAMEA3136744, study PRJEB25190) | human gut metagenome | biome: human gut; feature: human-associated habitat; material: faeces | place: Austria | collected 2013
GTCGCCCGGAAGCTGGAGCAGATGACCCAAGAACAGCATCACCAGCAAGCACGCCCCCGTGGCGAACGCCAGCACCGCCAGCGCGATGGCGCCCGACTTGCGCACCTCGTTGCGCGGGAACACCGCGGGCGACGCGTCGCCCGAAAGCTCGGCTTGGCACAACGGGCACCGGTCGAGGTCGCCCGAGAACTGCACGCCGCATTTCTCGCATCGTTTCATCGGCCGTCGTCCTCCCTCGCGTCCGTCTCGTTGTGCGCCGGCGCCTCGCTCTTCGCGCTCGCGCCTTCGCGTGCGGGGGTTTGCCCTCCCCAGCGCTTCACCGAGGCCTCGATCTTGGCTTCAAGACGGTCTTCCGCCACCTCTTCTTTTGTCTTGTTGATGTTGATGCGCCCCTCGATGCCTTGGCCGGAGAAGAACCTGCAGATGTTCTTGATGACGTCCGGGTTCGAGTACACCGTGGAGATGCCGATGCTCAGATCGTCGCCGAACGCGCACATCAGGAAGTTCAGGCCGGTGGTCGAGGTCAGGATGTTGACGTCGCGAATATAGAGGGCCAGGCGTTCGTCGATGCGGATGGGGCCGAGGTTCGACATAGTGGTGGTCACGTCGCGCGCGGCCAGGCGGTTCGCCAGCCCCAGGATGAAGTCCTTCGCGAACAGCGGCGCCAGGCGCAGAAGCGGGTTCTTCTCCAGCGCGATCATGCGGTTCATGCGGCTCTTGAGCTCTTCGGCCTGCGTGGCGGTTTTCAGCTGATCCTGCACGATGCGGGCGATCGTCTCCACCGGCTCGTCCTCGTCGCCGGGCACGTAGGATACGAACGCCAGCCCGAAGAAGTTCTTGGTGGTGGTGGACTTGAAATGCTGCCGCAGGTCCACGGGCACGTCCAGGCGGATGGCGCGGTGGCGCTCGCGCCGGGGCATCTCGGCGCGGATGGCGCACATGATGGCCGCGATGACGAGCGACGTCAGGCTCACGCCGTGCCCGCGCGCAAGGTCGAGCACCGGGCGGACGGGAAGGTGGTACTCCAGGTACGTGGGGTCCGCCGCATCGCGCCAGCCGGTGAGCCGGTAGACCTTGGGCGCGCGCGTGGGGGCCGCCTTGTCGCGCTCGAAGTACTTGTCGAAGCTGTCCTCGGCCTTCTGGTGGTCCGAGCCGTCGTATTCCTGCGGCAGTCCCTCCACGCCGTAGCGCTCCTCCACGTAGGCGTAGAGCAGGGCCTTGAAGAAGCTCAGCGACCCGCGCCCGTCGGACACCATGTGCGACACTTCCAGGTTGATGCGAGTGCGGTAGTAGCTCACGCGGATGAGCACGCTCTTCGCGTCCACGTGCAGGCCGTAGCAGATGGGCAGGCTCTCCTCGTGCACGGCGGGCGGCTGGGGAGCCTGCTCCAGGTAGTGCCAGAACATGCCGCTGCGCAGGCACACGTTGAAGCCGGGGAACATCTCCGCCGTGCGGTCGAGCGCGCGCTGCAGCGCCGCCGGGTCCACGTCGTCGGCCATCGTCGCCGCGTAGCGGAACACCGTCTGGGCGGAGCTGCCCGCCTGCGACGAGTAGAACTTCCCTACGTTGTCTAGTCGGTACCAAGCAGTCCGAGCCACGTCGGTTCGCCTTCCTGCACGAGCGGGTCGCCATCGAGGAATTGCTTGATGATGCGGTACGTGTCCTTCACGATGTTGAACACGGTGGGGTACAGCAGGTAGCCGTGCACGGCGTCCAGCATGCGGTAGCACTGCACGTCGCCGCCGTCGTCGGCCAGGCGCTGGGCGTACACCTCGCCCTCGTCGCGCAGGGGGCAGTACTCGGCCGTGACCACGAGGGTGCGCGGCTGGCGGGAGAGGTCGCCCTCCAGCAGCGGCGCGAAGTAGGGACGGTGCAGGTCGGCGGGCGACGAGGCGTACAGTTCCATGTAGCCGCGTATGTCGCGCGACGAGAGCAGGTAGTCCTCGCCGTTGTCCCTCACGGAGTCGAAGAACGAGGTGGCGGGATCATGGTCGTTGTACGTCACGGGGTAGAGCAGCATCTGCGTGCGGGGGAGGAACTCCCCGCGGTCGCGGGCCATGAGCGACACCACGGCAGCCAGGTTCCCTCCGGCGCTGTCGCCGAAGAGCACGATATGGTCGGGGTCCACGTCGGCCAAAAGCTCGCCCGCGTGCAGCTGGCGGGCCACCTCGTAGCAGTCCTCGGGAGCCTGGGGGAAGCGGTGCTCGGGCGCGCGGCGGTAGTCTACCGACACCACGCGCCGCTCCAGGCGCAGCGCCATCGTGCTGCAGGCGTCGGTGTAGAAGTCCACGTCGCCGTTCACCCAGCCGCCGCCGTGGAAGAACAGCACGGTGCCGCGGAAGTCCTCCGTGACCTTGAAGCCCTCGGCCAACGAGAAGTCGATGTCGAGCGGGGTGAACACGCGCAGGGGCAGCGCGCAGCCGTCGGGCATGGGGGCCGTGATGTCGTCGATGCGGCAGCGCGGGTCGGCAATGGTGAGTTTGCCGGCGGCGTCCTCCACCTTGCGCTGGGAGTTCCAGGAATTGGCCACGTCGGGCTGCAGGCGCGTGATGGCCTTGATGACCGCTTGGACGGCGGGGTTCATGGGCATGAGCGCTCCTTGTCTCGGGGTCGGCGGCGTAGGGTGTCGTGGTCGGCGACGTCGAGCGCCGCAGTCGACAGCGGCATCGGGCGCCGCAGTCGGCGACGCTTTTGACGCCACGTAAACGCTGAGTTCCATGCTAAGGGAAGTTGTCCCTGCTGACGTCTGGCTGCTGCCCCTTGGCATCAAACGGTAAACGACTCGCTACAGCCATACCGTCTTAGCATGGGAAGCGAAGTTGCGCGAATTTTGTGGAGGTCGGTGCGGTGGCGACTGGTGCTCAGGCGCGGGGCCGCTAGCATAGCGTTTCCCCTTGACGTCGGCGCATCTCACGGCTTCGACCTCTCAGGTTTCCCGGACGGGGCTCAGCGAGGGCCGAGCCGTCCGCGTTTCGCGAAATCTGGACGAGGAAGGAGAAGGCTGTGGATGCGGAACATGACGAAGCCCTGCTTCGGTCTGCAGACGCAGATGCCGATGCGGACACCGATGGAGGATCCCCTAGCATAGAAGCGGAAGAGCAAGCCCACCTTGACGAGGTGTTGGGTGCGGTGCGCGCGGCCGTCGATCGAGCGCGCGGGTTGGCCGAGCGTACGGAGGCGAGCCATCGCGAGGCGGGGGCGCAGCTGGCGGCCTCGCGTGGCGAATTGGCGCCGGAGGAGGCGCATCTTTCTGCCTATGAGCTGAACCGCATGGACGCCCAGGCCGCTTTGGCCCATCGCTCCCGAGGCCGGTTGGAGAAGCTGCTCGATTCGCCCTACTTCGCCCGGGTCGATTTCGTCGAAGGCGAGGAAGGGGCGTCCTCATCTGCCGGTTCGGCCGAAGGCGAGACGGCGGCCGCACGCCAGATCACCTACCTCGGGCGCTTCGCCCTCACCTGGGAGAACCAGGCGCTCATCTCCGATTGGCGAAGCCCGGTGGCCGCGCTGTTCTACGACTTCGAGCCGGGGCCGGCCGCCTTCGAGGCACCGGCCGGGCGCCGGGAGGGAACGCTCGCGCTCAAGCGGCAGATCTCCATCGAGGAGGGGCAGCTGCGCTACGCGGTGGACTCCAGCTCCAGCGTGCGCGACGAGGTACTCGCGACGGTTCTCGGGCGCACGTCTGACGCGAAGATGCATGATATCGTCTCCTCCATCCAGCGCGAGCAGAACGCCGTCATTCGCGATGAGGCGCCCGGCACGCTTATCATTCAGGGCGTGGCCGGCTCGGGCAAGACTTCCATCGCGCTGCACCGGGTTGCCTACCTGTTGTATCGCCAGAAAGAGCGGCTGACCTCGCAGTCGGTGGCCATCCTCTCGCCGAGCCGGGTGTTCTCCGACTACATTTCCGGGGTGCTGCCGGAGCTGGGCGAGGAGCCAGTGCGGCAGTGGAGCCTGCACGACTTGGCGGCCCTCCTTTTGGAAGGGATCACGAAAGTGGCGCTCCCGGTGTCGGCTGCCGATGAGGCCGACCCGGTTCGGGCGGCCCGTGCTGCCGCCAAGGGCACCGAGGCGTTCGCTGCCTCGTTGACGGCGTGGCTCGGCGCTCAGCTGGGGGAGAAGGGCTCCGGCGATGGGAAGGTGGCGGCATCGGAGCTCTTCGAGCCGCGCGACTTGGCCGTCGGGGGCGACGTGGCCGAGGCGTCCTGGCTCGCCGAGCGCTTTGCGGCTTACGCGCCGGTGCCCTTCGATGAGCGCCTCGACCTTATCGCCGGCGACGCGTTGGAGTTGGCCCATGGCAAGACCTTCGGCCGCTATGTCCACACCATGCCGACGCGCCGCGAGCTGCGCGGGCGGCTCCTGCGCATGATGCGGGCCAAGAACCCGCTGGCGCTGTACAAGCGCTTTTTAGCCGACACGGGCCAGAGCGCCCTGTTTAAGGCGCCGGCCAAGGGCGTGGTGGAATGGGAGGACGCCTTCCCCGTCGTGCTGTGCGCCCTGGCCTTCGCGGGCCCCGACGGATTCGCCCCCACTTCTGCCGTGCGCCATCTGGTCATCGATGAGATGCAGGATCTGACGCCGGTGCAGCACGAGGCCATCTCCCGCCTGTTCCGCTGCGATCGCACTATCCTGGGGGATGTGAACCAGCTCGTGGACGGCCGTGCGGTGTCGGCGCCCGAGGCGGTGGCGGCCCATTATCCGGGCGCGCGGGTGGTGCGGCTCATGACGAGTTACCGTTCGACCAGCGAGATCACCGAGCTGGCCGCCCGGGTGATGCCCGTTGCGGGTCTCGTCGCCGTCCAGCGCCATGGGGAGGCGGTGCGCTTTGCGCGCTGCGGCGACACCGTGGGGGTGCTCGCGGCGGTGGACGAAGCCATCGAGCGGTGGCGTGCCTCGGGGCGGCGCACCTTGGGAGTCATCGCGAAATCGGACTTCCTCGCCGCCCGCTACGCTGAGCTCATTGCGCGCGATCACGACCTTACGCTGCTCACCGATGAAACGGACGCCTACCCGGGCGGTATCGTCGTCAGCTCGGTGCGCCTAGCCAAGGGCCTCGAGTTCGACGAGGCGGTGCTGCTGGACGCCGACGGCCGCCAGTACGCCACCGAGGCCGATCGCAACCTGCTCTACGTGGCCGTCACCCGCGCCATGCACGCCCTGACCGTCCTCTACCGCGACGAACCGAGCCCGTTTCTGGGGGAGAAGCGGCTGCGTTAGGCCAAGCGCGGGCGGCCAAGCGGATCGGTTCTATTGCCCCAGCCCCATATCTGCAAGCGCTACGAGGCGGCACCCGCAGGCGGCGGCTTCGGCTCGGCAGGCGTCGGTAAAGCCGCTTTTCGAGAAGAGGAACAGCCGCTGTTTGTCGGCGCTCCCGATAAGGGTTTTGTATAGTCACGATTATAATAAACGTAACTATACAAAACTAGTACCGCTTGTACAGGAGAATCGGCCTCAGCACTTGCCTGGAATGAGGCGATGCCGCAGCTCTTTCTAGGGAAGAGACGGACGCGTTGGCCAAGCTTGTTATATTGTGGCGGGTCGACGCGCTTGGATCCGCTAAGAGCCAGTATGCGAAATTGGTCGGACGCCGAGTTGTCAGAATTTGTATCAAAATCTGCACTTATCAGCGTCCTGGATTGAAAAAAGCCGTCGAAATTAACGTAGAACAATATAATAATTGACTGTAGGAGCCTTCCAGACGCTGATAAGTGCAGATTTCCTACTAAATCGGCGCACTCGGCCTTCCGGGCGGGGAAAGCGCGGACGAGGACCGACGTAATCGCTTCTCGTCGCGATGGCCTACTCTTTCCGGCCTTCGCGGTAGCGGGCGAGGGCGGCGTCGAAGCTGCCGGCGGTGCGACGGTAGTAGATAGTGTAGCCGGCGGTGATGGCGGCCAGGGTGACCAGGTAGATGGCAACGAAGCTGACCCAGGCGCCGATGTTGTCCAGGGGGAACCAACCGCCGAGCGCGGCGCACAGGACGAGCGCCGGAAGGCCCGTCAGGCCGAACCCGGCGATGCGTGCGGGGTAGCTCAATCGCCCGATGACCGCCTCGGTAAACCAGAATGCCTGCAGGGCGCACAGGGCCAAGGCGGCGGCGAGCAGCGAGAGCGTGATGACGATGCCCTCGACGGGCCCGGCGAAGATGAGGCCGGCTGTGCACCAGAGGGCCATGGCGACGGTGAAGGTGATGCAGGCGCGGACAAAGGCGCTCTTGACGATGTTTCTCATGGCGAATCCTTTCTACAGCCCGATCTTCTGCTTGATGGCCGGGGCGTACTGGCGCGAGGCGATGACGGATTCGCCGTTATCGAGTACCAGCTCCAGCCGGGCGTTCAGGTAGGGGCGAAGCGCCCGCACGTGGTCGAAGTTCACGATGAGAGATTTCGAGGCCCGCACGAACTCGGTGCCGGCGAGGGCCTCTTCCAGCTCGTAGAGGCGCAGCGGGCTCTCCAGCACGCGGTCGCGGCCGTAGAGGAAGGTGCGGCCGTCGACGGTTTCCGCGTACAGCACTTCCGACGGTTCCACGATGAACGTGCCTGTGCCGTCGGTGCCGAGAAGCCGGCAATCCACTGCGTTCGCGGTCGCCATGATGGCCCGCACCCGCCGGTCGATGGCCGGGCAGCGGATGGTGACCTCCGCCTCTTCTAAGTCGGGCCGCTCTTCCACGGTCAGCTTCACGGGCGCTCCTTTCCGTCTCCTGTCCGTAGCGCTAGTGTGCCTCGACGAGGCAGCGACGGCAAGGGGGCGCCGCTTCACTTGCACGAGAAGAGCCCTGTGTTGCAGGGAGAGGGGAGCGAGTGGGGCGTGAATGCGAAAAGGGTCGTGAATGCGAAAGAACCGTGAATGCGAAAAGGCCGGCCTCGGCGTCGCCAGCGAATGGCGAGGCGCCGGGGCCGGCCCCAATCAGGCATTGGCGTTGCGCTCGGGGGCGCAACGGCGCGCTCTCAGTGGTCGTTCATGTTGAAGGCGTTCTTCATCGTGACCGTGCGTTGGTCGAGCACGGTGCCGAGCAGAGCGCGGGTCTGCGTTTGCACGCTATCGACGAGCGCCTGATTCGCGCGCTCGAGCTCGGCGATCACCGTCGGGTCGTCCATATCGTCCAGGTTCGCCTTGCCCTCGGCGGCGAGCTTCTCAAGCGCGGCGTCGGTCTCGTGCAGCGACTGGTAGCCCTGGGCCATGGTGTTCAGCCGATAGCCCTGGATGGCCTCGTAGCTCTCGAAGAATTGCGGATCGGAAAGACCGGCCACCAGGCGGTTGTTCCAGTAGAGGCTGTCGGTGATCACTTCCGTGGGGGTGTCCAGGTAGGCGGGGAGCTCCTTCACGTTCGCGTACAGGGCCACGGCGGTGTTGAAGGGGCCCGACGCCGGGGCGAACCAGTGCACGCCGCGCAGCGCCTTGGGTGCGTTCGGGCGAATGCACAGGATGGAGCACTCGGAGGTGCGGTCGATGCCGATGTAGCGGTACTGGTGGCGCGTCTCTGGCGTGCCCTTGGTGCCGTAGGGGTCGTACTCGGTGCCGTCGTAGGTGGTGGCGAGCAGATCCTTCACATCCGACGCCGACAGCTTCTTATCGGGCCGCATGGCCCAGGGGATGTCGAGGCTCTCGGGGCCGAAGGCGGGCGCCGGGCCGGCGAAGCGGGCATCGGAGGGCGTCAGGCGACGGCACAGGTACCACTTGCGCGGGGCATTGTACAGCTGGTCGAGCCAGGTGTAGGTGGAAAACGCGATGCGGGCGTTGAAGTAGCGCGGCAGCCCCTCGACGGTCTCGCCGGCATCCTCCTCGTGGGCGGGCATATCCATGAGCAGGTCGTTCTCGCGGATCCACTGGGCCAGATCGGCGCTGCACATGTAGTCGTGCTGATCGCCCAGCGCGTCGGCCAGGTCGAAGTGGTCGATGCCCTGGCGGTTGGGCTGCACCACGTAGCAGTCGTCGGGCACGCGCCGCGCGATCCAGTGGTGGCCGCCGATGTTCTCCCAGTACCAGACCTCGTCCGCGTCGCTGAAGGCCACGCCGTTGGTCTCGTAGGTGCCGTACTTCTCCACGAGCATGCCGAGGCGACGAACGCCCTCGCGGGCGCTTTTGATGTAGGGCAGCGTGATGGTGGGCAGGTTCTCCTCGCCGATGCCGCCCGGCACCTCGGGCTTGTAGTTGGCGTCGCCGGGCTTTCCAACGGCGGGCTGGTAGGTGACGAGCGGGTCGGCGCCGAGCACGCGGGCGTTGGCCGAGATGGTCTCGGTGGCCGACATGGACACGTTCGCCGCATTGATGCCGGTTTCGGCCCACACGCCGTTGGTCGGGTCGGCGTTGGGCGTGCAGGTGTAGCGCAGGGGGTTGTCGGGCAGCTCGATGGTCAGGTGGCTGGCCACGCCGGTATAGGAGCGCGGCTGGTCTTCCGGCATGACCACGATCATCTTCTTCGGGTCGAACGAGAAGTCCTCGCCGTCCTCGTTGCGGGCGACGATGGTGGAGCCGTCGTTGGTGGCGCGGCGGCCCACGAGAAGCGTTGTGCAAGCCATGGTGTCTCCTTGGTTGGGGAATGATTCCGGCTCCATGGTGTGCCTGCGGGGCGCCCGCCTTCCGGCTCGCGGGCAACTTGTTCGAAGACCGTTGCCAGATGGCTGCGCCGCTGAAAGCCAGATAGTCGTACTGCTGGCTTTCGGACGTCGCGCGGTGCTAGACGCGCTCGGCATTGGGAACGAAGGGAATGGGGTCGGGATGGCTCTCCTTGTCGTCCAGGTACTTCAGGCTGTGGGTGTTGAGGGCCCACACGGTGATGAGCATCCAGCAGCCAGCGAGGGCCAGGGCGGCCACGGACACCCCGGCGCCCTCCACGACGAGCGAGGTGGCGAAGACGGCCACGGGCGCGGCGGCCAGGGTGAGCGAATTCTGCGTCCCCAGGGCGCTCCCGCGGTTTTCGGCGGGAATGCGGTCGAAGATGAAGAAGCCGAGCAGGGCCGAGATGGGGCCGGCCGAAAGGCCCAGCATGAGCGCGCTCGCGATGAGCAGCGGGAACGGGGGCAAAAGGCCCAAGCCCAGAATGCCCAAGGCCATGCCGGTGAGCGACAGGATGTACCAGGTGCGGCGGCGCAGCTTGTGGGCGAGCGCCGCATAGCCGAGCGAGCTTGCGAGCATGCCGGCGGACATGGCCGACAGCACGTAGCCGAGCAGCTCCGGGCTGTTCGCGGCCGTGAAATGCACCGGCAGCACGAGGCCCTGGAGCGAGCCCATCACCATGACGATGCCGAAGCTGATGAGCATGGACGAGCGCAAGAGCGTATCGCTCGCGAACAGCACATGCGCGCCGTCGCGCAGGGCCTGCCACGCGTCGGGCAGAAGGCCGCGTCGGGATTCGTCTTTGGTGGAGCTGACAGCTCTGGCAGCCGGGACGCCGGTCGGGCTGGCGGCGGGGGTTGTCGCGCCGCAGACGGCGCCGAGGGAGCGGGGCAGCGTGAGAGTGAGAAGAGCTGCGGAAAGCGACATGGCGGCCGTGAACCACAGGGCGTTCACGCTTCCTGCTGCGCCCATGAGGAAGGCGGCCAGCGCGGGACCTGCGATGACCACGAGGGAGTCCAGCGATTGCGTGAGGCCCATGAACTTTTGCAGGCTGCGCCCGTCGCGCTCGCAGACGGTGGGCACGAGGGAGTCGCGGGCCGTCATGCCGGGGATGTCGCCGACGGCGCCGAGGAGTCCCAGTGCCACGAACCAGCCGAAGGAGAGTCCCCAGATCATATCAACGATGGGCAGCAAAGCCACGCTGGCCGCCGACAGGATGTCGGAGACGACAGAGACGTTGCGTCGGTTGAAGCGGTCGGTGAGCGCCCCGCCGACAAGGCCGATGACGAACTGGGGTGCGGCACAGATGAGCGCGAGGGTGCCAGCGGCCAGGGCGTCGCCGGTGGTGGCGAGGAGCACAAGCGGTAAGACGACGCTGGCCACGGAATTGCCCAGCAGCGAGCAGGCGCAGGAGAGCAGGTAGCGGGGAGCGGTCTTGCGCGGCCGGTACGGCTTGCGCGGTCGGCGGAATTTCGGGGACGCGAGGGTCATGGCGGGGCCTTTCTCGAACGGCGGGTCAGGGGTTCGAGGGGCCAGTAAAAACTATGACGTTGCGTCGGAGTCAAACGGCTCGTGGACGACTTGTGGAGAGGCCGCAGTCGCATTCTCCCGTTGCGCCCGCTCGGTCATGATCTCCTCGATGCCGCGCTCGATGCGGTCGTACACGTCCTGCTGGGCCTCGTTGTAGCCCGCGAAGGCTATTTCGTCCAGGAATCGCTCGCGGTCGGTGGCGGGGCGCAGCCAGTTGGCGGCATCGAAGCAGGCGATGACGGGGACAAGCGTCTCGAGGGACTCGGCGGCGAGTGTGGCGCGCTCTTGCTCGGGGGCATCGGGCGCGAGGGCGCAGAGCGTCTCGTCGAGCCGTTCCATGGCCTCCACGAGCCTCTCGCTTGCGATGGTATCCACGACGCGCTCCAGCTCGCCGAGCTCCTTCTCGTCGTAGAGGTGCGCGGCGACGATGAGGGCGGTGCGGTCGTCGGGGGAGGTTTCGGCGAGGCTGTCCACGCCGGCGAGCTTGCGCAGGATGCGGGCGAAGCGCACGGGAAGGTCGGGATCGAGGTGCTCGGCGCGCAGTTCGGCGATGGTGCGTCGCTGTTCCTGCAGCCTTGCGATCTCGAGGGCCAGCTCGCGGTCGAGCTCGTCTAAGGCGCTCGCGGATGTCGCGTGCCCCTCGGCATCCATCTCTTCCAGAACGTCCCCGATGCGCGAGAGGGGAAAGCCCAGGGCGGCCAGGCGCTTGATGCGCAGCACGCGGGCCACGTCGGCAGGGGAGTAGTCGCGGTACCCGTTGGCGCGCCGCGGCGGTTCGGACAGAAGCCCCAGCTGGTGATAGTGCCGCAGCGTGCGCACGGTCACGCCGGCCAATTTTGCCACCTCGTTGCTGCGCACGATTTCCCTCCCTTGCGGTTGCTCGCGTCCCGTCAGCTGCCTCCATTGTAATGGCTTTTCGAGCGTTTGACCCCGGAAAGGAAAAGCGGCGCCCTGGGAGAGGGCGCCATCAAAAAGGGAGGGCTCGGAGATTCTCTTGCCGCAAAACGCCCGAGGGGACGGAAGGTGCCCCTACAAGTTCGCCACCTGGCGGCCGCAGAGCATGCCGAAGGTGACGCAGCGACCCGCGTTCAGGCCGGCGGCCAGGTTCGGGTAGGTGCCGTTGTAGTAATTGCCCGAGTCGTTGCCGATGACGTAGAGTCCCTCGATGGGGGCGTTGTTCTCGTCGAGCGCCTGGAACTTCGTGTTGATCTTGATGCCGTCCAGGGTGGCGAGCGCCATGCCCGACAGCTTGCAGGCATAGAAGGGCGCCGTGCGAATCTCCGACAGGCGGAAGGGCTCCTTGCCGTACTGGGTGTCGTTCTGCGCATCGTAGAAGCCGTTGTACTGCTCCACGGTGGCCAGGAAGGTCTCCTTGTTGATGCCGAAGGCGTCGGCGATCTCTTCCAAGGTGTCGGCCTTCACGATCTTGCCCTCTTCCACCAAAGCGTCGATGATGGCGGCCGTGCCCTCAACGCCCTCGGGGTCCATCTGGTTGGTGCCCTCGCCCTTGATGAGGCCCGAGCAGCCGATGGTATGGAAGCGCTCGATATCGGTGGGCCAGTTGGAATCCCAGATGTCGAACCAGGCGCGCTGGCTGGACTTGCGCGCCAGGGCATGGATGAGGAAGTCGTAGGGCGACGACTCGTTGGTGATGCGCTCGCCTTCGATATCCACCTTCAGGAAGGGCTGCGTGGCCATGTGGAAGTAGCCGAAGTCCATATCGAAGGGGGCGCCGGGCAGCTGGTCGGGACGCATGATGCCGCGGTCGAACACCATGGAGGTGGGGTTCTCGTCCTTCACCGCGCCGGCCCACAGACAGGCCTTGATGCCCTGGCCCTGGGCGTTGAAGTTGCCGAAGGGCACCACGCCGCACAGTCCCTTGGCGTTCTCGGCCTGCAGCGCCATGTACATGTCGGGGTTGTTCGCGTAGCCGCCGGTGGCCACGATGACGCCCTTCGCGGCATTGATGCGCAGGAACGTGGCGCCCTCGTCGGTGGAGGCGTAGGCGCCCACCACCTTATCGCCTTCCTTGATGAGGCATTCCAGGCTCGTCAGGTAGCGCAGCTCGGCGTTGGGCTGGGCCAGGAAATTGGCCTCCACCTGGGCGTAGGTGACGCCCTCTCCGCTGGCCTCGTCCTTGCCGGCCTTGCCGTTGTCCAGCATGGCGCCATGACCCGTGGGCCAGCACTTGTAGCGCGTCTCTTCGGCGGGCATGCTCCACTCCAGGTCGATCTTGCACTGATCCACGCCGTCGGTCAGATCGCAGTACCAGTTCACAGCCTCGGCGGAGTGCGCGGCCCACAGCTGGTACAGATCCATGCTGGCGTTGTTCAGGGAATAGTGCACCAGATCGTTGCAGATCTCCTGCGGGTCGATGTTGACGCCGGCTTCCTGCTGCTTGCGCGAGCCCACGGCGCCGATGGCCGAGCCGCGCAGGCCCGTTCCCTTGTCGAACTTCTCGATGAGCAGGGTCTTGGCTCCCTCCATGGCGGCGAAGTTCGCAGCCACGAGGCCCGAGCAGCCGGCGCCGATGACGAGCACCTCGCAGTCGACGGTCTCGGCGCAGTCGGCGTCGGTGATGGCGGGCGCTTCTCCCAGCCAGGCGGGAACGTCGGAGGCGGGGGTGCTTTCGGCAGGGGCATTGCCCGCGGCGGCGCCTGCCGCCGGCTCGTCGCCGCCCGTTGCGGCCGTGGGCGTTCCCTGCGGCGCGC
>OLRX01002210.1_pt1 | contig 12777 bp, 9 predicted proteins | sample 1672991 | NCBI WGS metagenome assembly OLRX01 (sample SAMEA3136744, study PRJEB25190) | human gut metagenome | biome: human gut; feature: human-associated habitat; material: faeces | place: Austria | collected 2013
GTATCCATTGTCCATGAAAATGATATGATCCGATACGTTCCGCGCAAAATTCATCTCGTGCGTAACGATCACCATAGTCATATGCTCTGCCGCAAGATCCTTGATTACCTTAAGGATCTCTCCTGTAAGTTCCGGATCCAGGGCCGACGTAGGCTCGTCAAAGAACAGGATGTCCGGGTTCATCGCAAGGGCCCTTGCTATGGATACCCTCTGCTGCTGGCCTCCCGAGAGCTGGTACGGATAGGTATCCTCCTTGTCCGACAGCCCCATCTTGGTCAATAGTTCCCTGGCCTCTTTATAGACTTCCTCTTTTTTACGTTTCTGTACGCGAATAGGGGCATCCGTGATATTTCTTATAACGGAATAATGAGGGAACAGATTAAAACTCTGGAATACCAGGCCAAACGTCCCTTCATAATGAATCTCGCCTGCGTCCGGCGTCTCCAGGTTCGTGGCACACCGAAGCAGCGTAGACTTTCCAGAGCCGGAAGGCCCTATGATTCCCAGCACCTCCCCCTTTTCTACCGTAAGGGAAATGTCTTTGAGCACTTCCACTCCGTTAAAGCTCTTTTTTATATTTTTCATCTCTAACAAGCTCATGGCATGTCCTCCTAACGATAGTAATTCAATTTCTTTTCCAGCGCTTCCATAACGACTGCTACAATCAGGTTAAATACATAATAGAAGATTCCCGCGGCTACAAATGGCACCATGGAAGTCTGCGCGGCCGCAATCTGCTTCGCGATCGTAAACATCTCGGCCACTGCCAGCACGAACGCAAGAGAAGTATCCTTGACAAGCGTGATAACCTCGTTCGTCACGGACGGCAGTATTCTCTTGATTACCTGGGGAAAGATGATGCAGAAGAAGGTCTGAGGCCTGGAATATCCCAGCACTTTTGCCGCCTCATACTGTCCCACGGACATGGACTCGATGCCGCCCCGGTATATTTCCGCAAAGTAAGCGGCATAGTTGATCGCAAATCCAATCAGCACGGCAGTCATGCGATAGGTGCTGGAAATTCGGATTCCGAAAATATAGTACGGCCCAAAATAAACGACCATCAGCTGCAGCATCAGCGGCGTCCCTCTCATAATTGATATGTATATCTTAGCGAGCCATTGGACCGGCTTGATCTTCGACATCCTTCCAAATGCCACCGCCAGGCCAAGAGGCAATGAAAATACCAGCGTCAGCACAAATATTTCAATCGATATCAGCATTCCGCCGCTCAACTCTCTAATAAGCGTTCCAAAATCCATCAGGTTTTCCTCCAACTTCTCAAAAGACGCGGCAAAGGAGCCAGTCCCTTATATCTGGGGCTGACCCCTGCCAGTCATTCACGTATTTACTATTTCTTTCCGATGCAGAGGGATCCTGGCACGCCAAAATCTTCATACTTCTCTGCAATCTTTGCAACCGTTCCGTCTTCCGCCATCTCATCCAATGTAGCCTGGACTTTGTCTCTCAATTCTTCATTCCCAAGTTTGAATCCTACAGCATACTGCTCAGAAGAGATCTCTTCGTCAAGCACCTTGTAATCATCCGGATTCTTTCTGGAATTAATCTGGTAGTATGCAACGCCGATATCCATTGCGATCGCATCGCACGCGCCGGATTCCAGATCCATGAACGCTGTATTGTATTCCGCAATCTCTGTCAGGCTTCCAAATGTACCCGCCAGTTCCTTCTGGTCTCCCTGGAGGGCTGCCAATGCGGATGAATCCGCCTGGGTCTCTACCAGTTTTCCAGAGAGGTCATCAAAACTATTGATACCGGAATCTGTTGCAACGACGATCACCTGCTTGTTGTCGATATATGGATCTGACCAGGTATACTCGTCCTCGCGTCCGTTCATGGTGAAACCGTTCCAGATACAGTCGATGGTTCCGGAGTCAATCTCCATATCCTTGGCATCCCAGTCAATCGGCTGCTTTACAAGCTTCCAGTCGTTTCTGTCGCATACTTCCTGTGCAAGTTCCAGGTCAAATCCGACATATTCGCCATCGTCATCCTTATATCCATATGGCGGGAAGGAAGCATCGAATCCCACGATCAATGTCTCGTCATCGTTTTCGACCTTTGCCTCCTTCTTATCTTCCTTCTTGTTGTCTGCACTCTTGTCTTCCTTGCTGCCGCAGCCTGCCAGGACCGTTGTCGCCAGCATGGCAAGGGCAAGCAGCAATGTTGCTCTCTTCTTCATACCTTTTCCTCCTGCATTACAGTATTGTGGAATCGCAATCACTGCACTCTTTTATCATGTTATCAATTGATTACTTTACCACGCTAAATTGTTCTGTTATATTAGCATATTCCCCGGCTTTTGTCAATCCTGCGATACTGCTTTTTCCATTTCAGGAACTGTTCTTCCGGCATGTCGATATCCACTTCCTGGCGCGCCTTCTTGATCTCTTCGCGCAGGACCGAATCCATGCTCAGATAGATGGGATTGCCGGAAAGCATCTTCACATACTGTGCCTCGGGCAGTACCCTGAAACAGCAGTAGAGATAGGCTTTGAGCATATCCGGCTCCTCGCAGATGCGGTAGGCTTCCTGATACATGCGGGCCGCCTCTTCATACAGGAACAGGTGTCCATAGGCTGCTCCAAGGCAGGCATACACATGCCCATAGAAAGTCTTTTCCACAGAGTCATCCCATTCTTTGTTGATGATGGACTGGTACACCAGTATAGCAGTCTCATACTCGCCGCTGCCCTGCAGGCTGTCTGCCTTATACTTCGTCCTCTCCACATCCTTCTGATTCTGCAGATGTTCCAGAATATTCTGGATCCGGTTGATGTCTGCGGCTGCATATATGGTAGATTCCTTCAATATGGTCAGCACGAACTGCTCCATGGAGCAGTTCTGACGCAATTCTTCCCGCAGCGTCTCCGCAAGTCCGGAAAGTTCCAGTTCATCTCCGATCCAGTCGCACAACTGTCTGTTTATAATCGTATAATCAATAAGATAGAGGTTATTGCAGATATAGTAACATAATTCCTCTATCGTATATATTCTCATATGAACCCTGGATATCTCATAGGGTTGTTTGGCGCGCTTCTTATGACATAGAATTAAACTGCCCATTGATTCCTCCTAAATGTAATACCTTTTCCACCTGAAATCCTGTCGGAGGATAGAACTCTCCGAACCCTACATCCTTGAACGTCAGTTTGCAGGTACGCTCATCCATAAACAGCGCTTCTATCTGAAGGCGCAGGGAATAGTCCCGCCGCTCCGGCAGACCTTTTAAAGATATGGTCTCCACTTGAAGTTCTTCGCCTGCCAGCGTCTCCACATGGATCTCGATGTCGGACGTATCCTCCAGAATCACTTCCCATTGCCCGTCCGCCTCGTACCAGTGCGTTCCCCAGGCGACAATGGGATGCCATCCTTCCTGCCCGTTCACCCGCATGCGCAGGCAGATCTGCTCCGTCATCTTTGTATCGTCCAGGTATACAGGCCCCTCATCATAATCCTTGCATTTACGCATGGATGTATAGCAGGCCCCCCTGCTGTACAGGTTGTTGCCAAGAAATGCCCTCCGGCCATTGCACAGCACCTTCAGGGAATTGGGATACCAGTTATTCTCGAACCCTTCCCCCGTAAGATACACAGAAGATACCACCTTCTTTTCAAACACGCTCTGGATGAAGCCCTTGAACCTTTCATCCGCATCCTTTGCCTTGTCCACATTCAGCACCGGATAGATGGCTGCCAGTTCTTTCATATGAGCATTTGCCACTTCGTCGACGGTTACGAACATATCGTTTCCCCGTCCGCTGATGGTGTTCAGTTTTCTAAGCATATACGCCCGGATCTCCTGGGCATCACAGTAGAACAGGGCAGACTCATACTGCCACAGTTCCTTGGGCTGGTAGAACATATACTGGCAGAAACTTTCTTTATAATCCTGCACATACACGTACTCCTTTGGCACGCCCAGATGATGCCCGATTCCTTTCAGCATCTTCGACATGTCAATGTTGGTAAAAGGCACCGAAAAGGTGATGAATGCGATATCTTTGAATTTTTCCAGCGTAAGACTTACGAATTTGGCCAGAAGCCACACCGCGTCATGGGTCTTGGCTCCTACCCTCACTTTTTCCTGCCTTACCGCCTTGCCAAACAGGTCCGCTACGGTGCAGCCTTCATTGATGGCCGCCAGCCGTTTGGCTTCTTTCCCGTAGACCCAGTGGTCTTTATAGTATCCCAGCATCAGAGGAATCTGATAATTGTCTACGGCTACTTCCAATGTCTCCGGCTCGTCTTTGGTCTCATCGTAATAACTGATCTGACAATGCTTTTCATTCAGGTCATACCCCAGAATACTGCCTGTTCTCACTATCATATCCTCCTTCTTCTAATATATCTTGAACATCTGGTCCGCCAGGATTTCTTCTTCCTGGAATTCCAGCATCGCCTGCCTGCGGTTCGCAGGGCCCATCAAAGCCATTCCGTTCAACCTTCCAAACTTGCCGATCTCAGGAAATTCTCTCTCATTGCGCAGTTCCTTTTTCTCTGTCGTGATCGTGTCTTTCCCATTCGTCTCCTGGAAATAGTAATTGATGGATTCATCCTTATATAATACAAACTGCTTTACATACAGATTCTCATACATTGGCATCAGAATCTCCGACTGATAGCCCAGTCCTTCCCGCATTCCCTGCTTCATCTTATGATACAGTTTTACCCTGCTGCCGGGCCTGGACTGATAGGAGATCATCACCTTGTCATAGAGCTGGACTTCCCTCAGCCATTCTTCCTTATACTTCAGGTAATATGGAAATACGATCTGCTTCTCGCACATCTCCCGCAGGACGTAGTGAAGCACGTCTTCTAACTCGGCCGTATAATCACGGCTGGAATAGTATTTCAGAAGCGCGACCTTGCAGATATCCGGCAGATACTCCTTCTTGTCGCACTCGTTGGCTATCATATCGAACACGCACAGATCCAAGTCCCTTCCGAATACTACGTATTCCCTGGAAACATAGGCAAGATAGGCCTGCTTCAGCCGAAAATACACGCTGTCAGACAGATAGTAATCTTCAAATATCTTCTCCTCCGCGAAAAGGTTCTCCGAAAAGACCATCTGCGTAATAATGCGCTCCCCTACCTTACAGGAAGGGATTGCGTATTCCCTTAAGATCTTCCACAGACGCTTCATGTCCCTGGTAGCCCCGCAGTAATAATTGGCCAGATACATTAAAGTCACCTTATCATACTGCTGCATTTTAAACAGTTCAAAGCACAGATAATTCAGAAATTCATCTTCCTCGTAGTTGTCTTCCCGGATCCGCTTGCTGCACAGGCGGAAGACATCCTTCTCATCAAAAGCGCTGATTCCTTTGATCCGCAGATTCTCAAACGTAGGCTCTTCCTTTTCATTCTCCTGCTTCCACACGCCGGTGGATGCCGCATACTTGCGGCACATATCTAAGAATCTCGGCTCGTAGAACAGCCTTCTGGTCTCATAGGCAATGGAATCCGTATAGTGACGCCCTTCGATAGACTCCCATACAATTCTGGATTCCTTATCATACAGGCAGATAACGGCACCCTCATCCTCATCGTAAGGCACCCGCTGGCGGATGGCGCCATCCTTTTCAATCACCAGAACGCAGTTCATGTTCGGCACCTTCGTGGTAATCTCGTAAGAATAGCAGATATCACGCATGGCCTCCATGCGCTCTGCCGTCATCTCTTCTTCCTGGCAGAACCTCTTGTACAGGATCCGCAGCGGCTCCGTAATATGCCGCTTCAGCAACTGTTCCCAGGTAAACGCGACCATCTGCTCCCGGTAATTCAGGTACAGATCCCCCGCAGTCTCTTCGTAGGTGACCAGATTGGCGTACAGAAATGCCGCCTTCCGGTAATTCAGAGAATTCCCATGCATGAAGTAGAGCAGGATGGTCTTCGGAAGCGGCCCTCTTGCGGAATTCTCGTCTATGGTCATCATATAATACTCATACAGCTGGGCAATCTTAAGTTCAGCGTCCACCGCCCTCTGATACCACACAAAATAGCGCTGCTGCGTCTTGTTTCCCTTGATCAACAACGTACAGATCGTATTCAGTATCATAGGCTCGCTGTACATCTTGTAGATGCGTTCCAATATCCGGAACATGGCATCGCTGTAGTTCTTCTGCTGGCTGGCAAAATTGGAAACATACAGCGCCAGTTCCTTCGTCATCAGACGATATTTAGAAGCAAAATTCAGAACCTGTATTTCAAAAGCGCCCAGTTTTTTAAGAAGCGTAGGCTTTTCCTGATAGCACATATAGGCTTCCAGATAAAACAGGACCTCATGGATGCCATATTGGAACTGCTGTTCTAACACTTCGATCTTTTTAAAAGGATTTTTATACCGCGGATCCAGATACAGGATCATGCGAAGGAGAGCCCAGGAATCCTGATGCCGCATATAAGTCTTCCCTATCTCGTCAAGCACCCGGTCAACATGGTTTCCCTGGCCTCTGATCTGCGCGGTCAGATATAAGTAGTAGCAGTTCGTCACCGGATCCTTGCCGATGGCGAACCTGTTGTAATTATAGTTCTCCAGAATCCATTTGGCTTCCTCGACCTTATTTCCAATCAGGTAAATATGGGCCTGAAGGAGCTGGTATACTTCATTCTGGGGTTCCTTTTTTCTCAGGACGGCCATCTTCTCAACCGCGCTCTCCACCCAGTTGTTCAGTTCGATCCTTCCGCCTACATAGCCGATATATTCCTTCAATATCTGAGCGCTTAAAAGTTCCGGGATTCTATGATCCTCGTCATACTCCTGATTCTGCAGCACCTCGATCTCATAGGTCAGCGTCTCATAGGGGGTCACGAACTTCAAAGCGCCATAATTCCTGCCGCCGTGCAGCCGCTCCGGCCGAACCACATACTCGATCTCATGGGCATTACCCACGAAATCCTCTGTGCTGATCTCCGGGCGCAGGACCTTGATAAAGTTTCCCTCTGCCTCGATCCGGATGGGCATATATCCCCAGGTGTTCTTCATCAGCGTAAGCGTGCCCTTAGTCGGCTCCCCGATGTCTTCAAACAGCATTCCCTCCCCGGGAAGGGTCAGGAAGATGCACTCTTTCTGCTTGATGCCTACCAGGAATTCCTCCATGGCCTGCTCCCCAAGGGACCATTTGCGCATATTGTCGTACAGGTAGAATATCCTTTCATTCTCATACTTCAATATCTCATAGAATTCCCGGGAACGGAACAGCCTCCCCGCTTCTGAGAAATCCTTGATCGCCAGTTTCCGGAAATCATCCGTGCTCTGCACCTTCCCATAGGAGGTCATGACATACGGCTTTTCTATAATGGCGGTAAAAGACAGTTCATACTCTCCGCCGGTACACACGACGGTAAACTTGCCTTCCTCCACATGGCCAGGGCGCAGTCCCCTGCCGTCATACGTAAACTCTACTTTTGCGGGATTCCCCTCAAATCCCTGGTCTTTAAAATGAACACGAAAAGAAGACGGGTATACAAGTCCCCGTATCGTTCCTTTGCTATTCGTCTTCATTGTAAAACTTCCCCTGTATACTTCCCCTTCTCCTATTATGAGAACCAGATTTGTTTCATCAAATATGACATCAGGTCGTATTAACTGAAAGTCTCCTTTTGAAAATTTCTGGATTTTATTTTTCAAGTCTGACACCTGCTTCTTTCGTTGCATTTTTCAAAAAACATACTATAATGAATTATAGCATTGTTTCATAAGTAATGGCAATGCCGGAAATACAAAATCTCGAAAATATATGAATAGGATGTATAGATATGGAAAAGAAGCCTGAATTTCACGGAAGCGATCTGGAAAAGATCGCAAGTTATTATCACATGCGCAAGGAGGATATCATCTGCTATAGCGCCAATGTCAATCCCCTTGGATTGTCAGAAAAGGTAAAGAGCCAGCTTGCCGCCAATCTGGATGTCATCACCCGCTATCCCGACCGGGATTATACAAGTCTTCATGAGACCATAGGGGCCTACTGCCACGCCGATCCCGGGCATATCGTGGTTGGCAATGGTTCTACAGAACTGATCTCTCTTCTGATCAGCCTGCTCTCACCCAAGAAAGCCCTGGTCCTCGGCCCCACCTATTCAGAATACGCCAGGGAACTTTCCCTGATCGGCGGCGCTTTACAGTACTACCATCTGAAGGAATCTCAGGATTTTGTGCTGGACATCCCTGATTTTCTTCAATCGCTGACGGATGGCATCGGCCTGGTCATCCTCTGCAATCCCAATAATCCCACCTCTTCCGCCATACATCAGGCGGATATGGAGCGTATTATAGGCGCCTGCAAGAAAAAAGGAATCTTCGTCATGATTGACGAAACGTATGCGGAGTTTGCGCCCGATCCTTCTGCTATTACGGCAATTCCCCTTGCCGGCAGATACGATAACTTCATGGTGATCCGCGGCGTCTCTAAGTTTTTTGCCTCCCCGGGCTTAAGATTCGGGTACGGAATTACTGGCAGCAAGGAACTCCTCTATGCCCTCCTTCTCCACCAGAACCCCTGGAGCCTCAACAGCATCGGGGCCTACGCCGGGGAATTGATGCTCAAAGACAGCGCGTATATACAGGCTACCTGGAATCTGATCGACTCCGAGCGTACCCGGGTCTGCCAGGAGTTAAATGCCATAGACGGCTTAAAGATATATAAGCCCTATGCCAACTTCGTCCTGATACGGATTCTGAAAGACGGCCTTACTTCCTTTGACCTGTTTGAGGCGGCCATCCATGAAAACCTGATGATCCGGGACTGTTCCTCTTTCGAGACCTTGGAAGGCGAGTATATCCGCTTCTGCTTCCTGATGCCGGAAGAGAACGACCGGCTGATCGACTGCCTGAAGCGTGCGCTTAAGTCCCGGCAATGAGACCGGCGATGAGAAAAGAAAGGCCGCCAAGCTGTGGATATGCTGCTCCACGCTTTGGCGGCCTTCCCTGCCTGTTTCTTTTCCTTCTTACTTCTTAAGGATCAATGCCACAAATGTCAGATCTTCTGTCCCTGTATTCTTAATTCCATGGCCGTCTCCGTCCTTGCAGAAGAATACGTCTCCTCCCTCTGCGGGAATTGCCTTGCCATTGTCTTCGTACATTCCTGTTCCGCTAAGGATGTAATAGGTCTCCGTCTCCCCGTGATGCTCATGATGTCCCAACTCGCAGTTGGCAGGCACCGTCACCTTGCTGAACATCTTGCAGTGCTCTCCTAATTCCTCCTGGCTTATAAGGCCTTCCTTCATAATGAAGCCCGCTCCGCCATTTACGCGCTCTACCTTTACTACTTCTCTTTCTCCTGCTTTTGTCATTGTGCTGTTCCTCCTCTTTCTTAACATGATTTATCAGAATATTTTTATTAGATATATTCTTTCTGCTCAAAATATCTCATCAGGATATCCGCGCAGTTCTCCACGCCCAGATCGGAAGTATTCAGAATCATATGATAGTTATTCACGTCACCCCAGGCTTTGCCCGTGTGCTCATGATAATACCTGGAACGCTCCCTGTCGTTCGCGTCAATCTTCTGGGCAGCCTCTTCATATGTAAGAGATTCCTTCTTCATAATACGTTCGATCCTGTCTTCCTTGTCAGCACACACATAGATATTGAACACGTTAAGCCTGTCTTTCAATATCTCTGACGCGCACCGCCCAAGGATAATGCATGGCTTCTGTGCCAGCCCTTTGATCGCTTCCACTTCGGATTCATAGGTATTCCTGCTTAGTTCCTGTTCCACGTTCACCTTGTCATATACCGGAATCCCAAGCCTCTTCGACAGTTCCTCTGCAATAACGCTTGCTCCGGTACCATATCTGCGGCTCATCGTAATCACCAATTTCATACCAATTCCTCCTTCGTTAAGTGTTTTATGTAAGTAGGTATTATTATAACACTAAAATCATAAAAAGGCACGTAAACTTTTAAGCCAGGATAAAACGCGGGCAGGGACGCATGATTTTAAAATGCTATATCCCTGCCCGCATGACCGGCATTGATTCTAATTCACGATTTTATAGTATTCCCTGGCAGTCAGGCTGTATACGATCGCATAGAACACTGCGAATACAACCACCGTGATGATGGTGCACGCCATGAACAGCGACACATTCACAAGGTTCAGCACGGCCAGCAATTTGGTGATTACCTTAAAGGCTACGATGATATGGATGATGGCCGTGATAAGAGGAAGGAAGAACACGGTAAGCACTTGGCTTCTGATGGAATGCCTTACCTCCTTCTTGCTCATGCCGACTTTCTGCATGATCTGATAACGCTCCTTGTCATCATATCCCTCGGATATCTGCTTATAGTAGATAATCAGCACAGTCGCCATCAGGAACATGACGCCCAGATAGATGCCGATGAACAAAAGGCCGCCGTACAGCATATAGAACCCTTCCCGGTTCAGTTCCCGGCTGTCGCAGAATGACGGAGTGGTCTCGGACTCTATCCGGCTCTTGATCGTTTCCTCCGCTTTCATGCACGCCTTCTGGCTGCCCTCCAGATCAAATGTGACAATATAGTCTATATTGATATGCTGTTCCTTCCAGTCAACCTGCATGTCGCTGTCTGCGTAAGCCTCATTCAGGAACTGCTGCATGATTTCCTCATTGTTGACAACCATATAAAATGTAGGCGCCAGCCGCCCCTGGCTCTTCTTTGCCAATGGGAACTTCTTTAACTCTTTGGCTACTTTGAAGGTGGCAGTTCCGATCTTTGCCGTATCCTTGCCATAGGTATCCATAGTATCCACAAAGACTAGTATCTCGTCTTCCGCGATGGATACGTTTTCATCAGCCAGCCTGTTATATTCATCCTGGCTGATGAAAATCAGCGAGCACAGATCCTCTGCCGCATAGTTTCCCGTCTCTATAAGGGAAAAATCGCTTCCCGTACGGATGGCAGACAGGTCTGCCTGTCTGTGGCTGGTCATATTCTTGACCTTCACACCTGCGCTTCTGGACTCTTCCTCTATGATCCGGTCGATCTTATCCATATTTTCTTTGGTAGCGTTATAGTTCCTTGCCTCGAATTCCGTGGGGAATCTGGTTTCCAGCACGTCGTTCATTCCGGTATACAGGGAGATCGTGGTGGAAATCATCACCAGCACCATGGTACTTAAGATGCAGATGTTGGCAAGTCCTACCGCGTTCTGCTTCATCCGGTAGATCATGCCTGATATGGAAGTAAAATGGCTGGTCTTATAATAGTAATTCTTATTCCGCAGAAGTTTCAGCAAAGCGATGCTGCCCGCCGTAAACAGCGCATAGGTTCCTATGATGACACAGATGACTGCCAGAAAGAACTTCGTGATCGCGGTAAGCGGAGATTCCGTTGTAATCGCGATGTAATATCCGATCCCGATGGCAACCACTCCAAATATGGTCAGCAGCCATTTTGTCTTTGGCTCTTTTTCTCCCTGGCTTCCGCCTCTTAGCAGCTCCACCGGGTTGGAGAGACGGATCTGGAGCAGATTGTAGATCAGCGTCATGGCGAATATGACGGTAAAAAGGAGCAGCGTATTCAGGAGTGCTCTGACCGAGAGTTCAAATACCATATTTACGTCATAATGTATGATTTTCAAAAGAGCAAGGAACATCAGCTTGCTGAATATGATTCCTGCAACAAGTCCGACGACAATGCTTATAACCGCTATTATCAAAGTCTCAATGGTCAGCATCTTGGCAATATGCCGCTTGCCCATTCCCAGTATATTGTAGACGCCGATTTCCTTTTTCCTTCTCTTGATGAGGAAACTGTTGGTGTAGAACAGGAAGATTACGGCAAATACAATGATGACTACCGTCGCCCAGGCAAGGCAGAGCCGCAGATTCCCGTCTCCCACGCTCTTATTTCTGGACAAGGCGTCTATAATATAGAACATCATGACCGTAAGGATCGCCGTCAGCATGTAAGGAATATAGGTTTTCCGGTTATTCTTCAGGTTGGTGACCGCAAGTTTTCCATAAACTGAACTATTCAACCTGCTCACCCCCTGTTGTCAACACGGTAAGCGTGTCAGAGATCTTCTGGAACATCTGCTCATTTGTAAGATTTCCCCTATACAGCTGGTGGAACACTTCTCCGTCCTTAATAAACAGTACCCGTTTGGCATGGCTTGCGGCCTTGACGCTGTGGGTAACCATCAGGATTGTCTGCCCGTCTTCGTTGATGGCATTAAAAAGCGTCAGCAACTCGTCTGCCGCCTTAGAATCCAGCGCGCCGGTAGGCTCGTCAGCCAGGATCAGCTGGGGTCTTGTGATGATTGCCCTTGCGATCGCTGCCCTCTGTTTCTGGCCGCCGGATACCTCATAGGGATATTTTTCCAGCAATTTCTCAATGCCAAGGCGCTGGGCTACCGGCTTGATCTTCTTCTCCATCTCGTCATACTTCTTCCCGGAAAGAACCAACGGAAGGAAGATATTATCTTTAAGAGAAAACGTATCCAGAAGATTAAAGTCCTGAAACACGAATCCCAGATTCTGCCGCCTGAATGCCGCCATCTCCTTTTCCTTAATCTTTCCCAGATCATTCCCCTTCAAGTACACCTTGCCTCCCGTCGGCTTGTCAAGCGAAGCCAGGATATTAAGAAGCGTCGTTTTCCCGGATCCCGATTCTCCCATAATCGCCACATATTCTCTCGGCTCCACCGAAAAATTAACATTGCGGAGCGCCTCCACCTGATTTCCTCCAAAACGGGTCGTATATATTTTTTTCACATTTTTTACTTCCAATATACTCATCATTTTCCCTCCTTCATTGAT
>OLRX01002224.1_pt1 | contig 12673 bp, 12 predicted proteins | sample 1672991 | NCBI WGS metagenome assembly OLRX01 (sample SAMEA3136744, study PRJEB25190) | human gut metagenome | biome: human gut; feature: human-associated habitat; material: faeces | place: Austria | collected 2013
AACAACCGTCAGGTGGAGGCCATCGTCGACGAGATCGAGGAGGCCGAGCGCGTGCAGGGCGGCTGCAAGCCGCTGCACCGCGAGGGCACGCAGGACGGCACGTGGTCGCTTCTGGACTACGGCGACATCGTCGTGCACGTGTTCCAGCCGGAGACCCGCGAGTACTACCGCCTGGAGGCCCTGTGGAACGACGCCCCGGTCGTCGACCTGGCCGAGGAGGCGGGGCTCACCGAGCTCGAATACTCCGACCGCATCGCCAAGCTCCTGGGCAGGGAGTAGCGGGGCTGGTACCTTAAGCCCCGGACCGCGCCCCGCCGAGGCTGCGGCGGGATGCTTCCTCGTCGAGGCGCTCGGCGATCCATGTCTTTATGACGGCCTGGCGGCCGATGCCGATGCGCCGCGCCTCGCGGTCGAGCGCCTCCACCACCCAGGCGGGGAAGTCCACGTTCACGCGCCGGGTCTCGGTTCCAGCTATCCGGGGATGCTCGGTATCGAAATACTGGAGGATGTCCTCTTTCCCCTCGTCGAACAGACGGTCGAGCTCTTCAGCGTCGATTCGCTTCGTCATAGCACGCAGCCTCCTTCTTCCTTGAGCGGCGGACCGAGATGATGCGCACCGCAGCCGACCGGTACGTCACGATCGCGGTCCAATGTTTGTCGCCGATCATTCCGATCACCAAGTAGCGGTCTTCCGAGCTGAACGGTGAGGCCAGCTCGATGCAGCGTTCGTCATCCCACAGCCTCTGCGCCTCGCCGAAGTCTATTCCGTGCTTCGCGAGATTCCGCGCGCTTTTCTGCGGGTCGTATTCGAATTCCATTATAACCCCTTATCGATATATTTACTATACCATGAAAGCACCTTTCAATCCTTGTAACCATCCTGTTGTACAAGGGCGGTGCCGCGCGCGCATCAGTCCAGCGGCTCCTCCGTCTCGATGATGCTGCGGTAGAGCTCCATGGTGGCCAGCGACGGGTCGATGCCCAGCTCGGTGGTCAGGAAGCGGCGGCCCTGCGTATCATGAGTTTGATATAATGTATAAAATCGTCATATCCACTTAAGAATAAGCAATTCCTTAATCTACCTGGCGATACAAAATTTTTGATCAATGATTTAGCCTTGTGAAGTTCTGCTCGCTTTTAGACACTTTCGATGCCAATAATTCGCTTGAAAAACGAGACGAAAGAAGAATAAACATGATTCTCAAAGAGACAGCAGCTTCATCGGGTCTGAGCTACGCACTCTTCTTTGACGACGGCAAGCTTTTGCGCGAAATCTCGATCACCGGTTGTTCGGTCGAAGTCGAAAACAGACGAGTAAGACTGATCTACAATACTAGATTCGAGCCGATTGAACCCATGTGCAGATTTCTTTTGAAGAAGTACGAAGACGCACCTGAAAATACAATTAAGCAAGCTATGAGTGCCCTGAAAGTTCTTGCCGCCTACGAAGAAGCAACTAGTCGGGCGTTCGAGCAGTTTGACGACGGCCAGGCCCAATCGTTTCTCCTATTTCTCAGAGGCGCGCACAAAAGGGGGCTCATCCTCTCATACGATCTAAAAACTACGAGGAGCGAGAACACGATCGGAGCATATCTAAAGGTGTACAGAGGATACGCCCGCTTCCTCGGCTTAACCTCATCCCCATTCCTCGCCAACTTCAAGAGATTCGACGGTTCGAGCAACTACCGTATTTCAGCCTCAGATGCGGACTCTTTAGAGACGCCGCCATTTATCACCGTCGAAGAGTTCTGCGATGTGCTCAACATTATTGACGCATCTTTCGGTTTGGAAGAAAAGTGCATCGTCAGGCTCATGTTCGAGCACGGTTTGAGGATTGGAGAAGTGCTCGGGCTAACAATCGAGGACATCGAAGCGACCAAAAATCGACATGGCATCATGAAGTATTATCTCTATATCAGGGACCGCCTGAGCGACACAGACGACAGGCACGCCAAAACAGTCATGAAAGTCCATTTTGAAAACGATTACAAAAGGCCTGGGTACAACAAGAGGAATATCGGCTACCAGCGCGTCGGCATCAGCGAGAGCCTTTACCATAGCATTATCGAGTATATAGAAACAGAGCATGGACATGCTTCTGGGAAATACGCATTGCGAAGAGACGCCACCGCACGCGCAGACAGCGTCAAAGGCGAAGAGGACAACTACTACCTTTTTCTCAACGGACTAGGCCGTCCTCTTAAGGACGATACGTGGAACGCATGGCTTAGAAGCATCTTCATCGAGGCTGGCATTTCTATCGATGAGAAAGTCAGGAGAAACGGGCTCAACCATCGTTTCAGGCACGGTTACGCCATGGTATTGAGGCATATTATGAAACTCGACGATTACGCGGTAATGGTTCTCATGCGCCATAAAAGCCTTCTATCGACTCAGTCCTATGACAATCCAACATCCGATCAGATAGCCGAAATGCAGGAGAACGTGATTGAACGCTGGGCAGAGGAGATCATCCCATGCTTGAAAGCATAGTGGACAAAAAGAGAATCAACGGGGGGATTCGCGATAACATGCAAGCTCTCGCTGCGCAGTTCCACAATCCCGAATTGAAAGACCTTCTCACGAAAATTGCCGAAAACGGCTACGCTAAAGCCTCAAGCCTGTCCGTGAGCGGGCAAAGCGCGCTCACGAAATGCCTTCTTGAGCTTGTAGACAGCTTGGATCGTGGTACGAAGGCCTCGGACATAGACCGCGAGAAGCTGGCAAGGCTCTACGAAGCTACGATTTCGAAAAGCTCGAAAAACTACCTGTGCACTGCAGTCCAGACCATCACGGAAGAGGTCGTCGCTTCAAAGCACGCGCACGCGAATCTATATTGGCTAACGGAAAATATGCCGAAGATTCTCGGAGTGTCCAAACGCCCTCATCACCTCCTTCGCGAAATCCTCGCCGACAGACTTCCGCTGGAGTTCCGAATACTCGTAAATGCGGAATCACGTGACGGAGAACCCACGCTAATACACATACCTACCGATACGGCCAACCCTTTCATTAGAAAAGAGATAGAGGAGTTTGCATGCTCATCCTGCTATGGCAAGGACTGTGATAGAAAAGGCATCAAGAAGCTCGCATCCACTATCGGATCTACGCTGGGGCCTCACGCTCCAAGATCATTAGAGGAATACAACGGTGACGCCCTCATTATGCTTCTAGAGAACGAACCAGCAACCGGGACTCCCCTGTACAGGTACCAGCTAACGGTGGTGAATTTTTCGCTCCAAGTTTTCAGGAAACAGGAAACACCGAATCTTTCACTAGAGGATGGCTTGTCGATTGAATTTATTGAAAGGGTCGGGTTCGCTTCAGAATGGAAATCAGGATTCCGCGCCGTGCTCAAAGACCCATCTAGCCCGCCGCCAGCTTTCGACAAATGGATACTCTTTCCCAACGGAACCGAAACCAGATCGATATCGGCCCGAGGAAATGCGGGTACGGCCTTCGATTTCTCCAGCCTTAGAATCCAAGCCGTCCCGTTGATGAAGGCATTCATTTGGTCTAGAGACCGATCCCAATGCACATTGACTAAAGAGCTGCCGTTAGCGAAACGCTTCTTCGAAGACGGGGGCAACTTCGTCTCGAGAATTCGAGACGGCAAAGAAACCCTAGTCGTCACGAGAGCGAATGTATTGCGGGCATATGCGTCTCTCGAAAGCCAATCGCAAAGAAGGGCTACGGAAAGAATGCTTATCCAGCTAGCAGAGCTAGGTGGAGAGAAAGGCTTGGTCGACTTCGAACCCGCAGCCATCCAACTAATATTGGATAGAACCAGAAAGCTGCAAGGAGAGGAAAAGGACGCCATCGAAGAGAGAGACCTGAAACTGCTGATTCACTCGCTGGAGCTGGCAGCTGAAGAGTCGACTTTGGATGCTTTCGCTTTCTATGCAAGCTGCCTGATAGTGTTGACTCCTCTCAGGGTCGGGGAGATCCTCGATCTCAAAATAAGCGAGCTTATCGACGAGAGGAAGGGCAAATCTTACTCGATCTGGAGACTCGCCAAAGGCAAAAGAGGCGGCAAGCGAAAAACCAGGCTGACGCGAACGGCTAGAACCATCATCGACGCCGTCATAGCGATTACTTCCCAAACCAGAATGGAGGCTCCTTATAGCGTCGCCGACTACCTGTTTCTATACAAAGGGGCCAAAGGGGCTTATCGAGTGTTCAGCCAACAAACCTTGAGAGGAAAAATGCTCAGGGCAGCGGTTTCATCCGGCATCGGTGGACGCCCAAACCCAAGCGCTATGCGAAGAAGATACATGACTCATATAGTAGAAGAGGGAGTCAAAAGGAAGCTGAGCAGACTCGATCTAAAGCCCTTGACCAACCATGTCGATCTCGTAACAGAGAACAAGTACTACATCAGACCTGATATACGAACATATCTTGAGGCGGTAAACCGCATCACAATCGGCGAAAACCCGGCAAAGGGGATCATTCAAGAAGTGGAACCCGATTTTGACACAAGGCTTCTGGTTGAAGGCGGATGCGGGTATTGCAGAAACGAATCCTGCCAGATCGAGGGCATCGCCTCGTGCCTAATGTGCAGCGGCTTCGTTACGACACCCGCCCACATCCCCGAGTTCAGAGAAGCGATAAACATAATCAACAAGCGTATCGTTCAGGCGAAGACCGACGAGGTAAGGCAAAACCGCATCGCAGTGAAGAGGCTCTTCCTCTATTATCTGGGCGCGCTAATGACCTTCGATGCTGAAACCGGGGAGGACGGATGTCGACGATAAGCGAAGCTCTCGATTTCGTAGCCAATTGGCAATCACTTGAACAAGAAGACGAGAATGCGACCTACGACGCAGTCTATGCATCGGGAAGCTGGATGCTCGAAGAGCTTCGGCGGAGTCCTAACGTGAAAATCGGACAGTCTGTCGTAAATTTTTTTGAGGACAAGTGGAGCATCCCGGAAGAGCAAGGTCTTGCCGAGCGCAATGCTCTCACCATAACGTTCAAAGAGAACTGCCACAAAAACAGGATCAAGCTGCATTGCCTTATCCTGCTGGTCAAGTGCAGAAATGAAAAGCCCGCAAGCGTCCTCGCCCTGATCAAAGCATTAGGAAAGCTTCTTGACGACCTCTCTTTTCCCGCCTTCTCCTCCCCAAGTCTCACCGTCGTCAAGAAATACTACGAATGCGATCGAACAGATGTTCAAGCATCAACCAGGAACTTCGAAAGGAAAATCTTAGCACGGTATTTGAGGTTCCTCCAAGCATACTTCGACATAGCGGTGGATCGCGAGGTTTTCGCGTACCTGGAAGTAATAGAGCGCAACCTTCAAAGCCTTGAGACCGAAGAACACAAGCTGCAGGTCGTCCCCGCAGATTATCTCAACAAACTACTCGTCATGTGCGACAGGTTGATTGACGATCCACATTGCCCGATCCCTATGAGGATAACGGCCGCCATGACGCTGATCTATTCGCAAGTAGGCATGCGAACGCGTGAGCTCGCCCTCATGACCGACGACGCTCTTAAGTTTGACACTCCGGAAGAAGGAAGCATTCCCCCCTTGGCCTACTTTGAGTTCAGGTCGCCTAAATCAGCTCCGCCGGGACATGATTACAAGCTCTGCCGTTGCACTGCCAACGAAACATCTTTGAAAGCTTATTATTTCCTTTTAGACCACTGCAAGGAGTATCGCGAAAAACTGGGGGTCGATACGCTGGTTGTATTCCCAAGGCAGGTATTGCAATACACCAACGCTTCCACGATCAAAACTAACTTTTACGCCATGATCCTCTCGATGAGGGATGAACTTCCCTGCACGAACTCGCAAGACCTCTATCCCGAACTCAAGACTACCGAGTTTTTTTCAAACTATCTACTAAAGAAGTACGAGGCATACTCGAGCCCAGAAACGAGGATCGACGAGGAAACAACCTTCGTCTACCCGGTTATTCACCAATTCCGAGTGACAGTCTGCACCGCGCTCTACGAAGCGGGCGTTGACCTCGAATACATACGACAGCACATGAGCCATCTCGCGGACGACATGACGGCCTACTACATCAGATCCGATGACACGGTAAACGAGCAATACTCTCAGGTTGTCTACGACTGCATCCTTAACGACGGATCCAAGCTCATGGGGAAAGGAGCTAACGAGTTCGTCGCAAAAGTCGACGCCTTCATCAAAGCCGAATCGGCGAACGTAACCATGACCAATGATGAAATCGCTCGAAAAGCCGCGAAGTACTTCCCCCTCGTCATGAAGATCGGGGGCCTCTGTACGATGTGCGGACAGTACAAACCCTGTCCGGAGAAGACACCTACGGACGAGCTTCTGTGTGCATTCCGGCTATGCCCCAACCTCTGCCACATGTATTTCACCGCCGCCGAGACTTATGACTTCTTCCGAGAATACGCTGAGGTCATCGCCATCAATGAGAAGCGCAACCTTAGAAGAGAGACCGAGAAAGAGATACGCAAACTCCAAAATATCATCAAGGATTCGCTCATTCCCGAACTCGAAGAGCTAGAACTAGAGTTGGCAAGACAAGGCCGAGAGACCGTCATCAAGCGGTTCCCGGCATTACAGGAAGTCGCAGACAACCTTTCCAGTATCAAGAAGGAGGCTGAATCGTGGTTGACAAGATAGCGGCTGCGCAAACAGTATCACAGACGCTGGAACGACTGGGCATCGACGAGTCAAATGTAAACGCCAGGACGATGAGGGAGCTAGTCGTCTTAGAAATCGCCATTCAAGGGCAGGTTGAAAAAGCTCTTGACGCTCGCAGAACCCTAAAAGGCTGCAGCATCTCTAAGACGAGGCTGGCCGACTGCTCGGGCCTAGCGCGAGCGACGCTCTACAACAACGCAACAGTCGCCGCTTACCACCAAGCTCGCGTGGAAGACGAGCCTTTGGGCGCGTACGAATGGAGAGAATCCAAACTCGTCAGAGCCCTTTCAAAAGAACGCAAAAAGGTGGAACTCATGCAAGTAAGGGACGGGCAGATAGAGCTCTTGAAAACAAAAATCGTCGAACTCGAAAGCGAAATCGAGACGCTGAGCGCAAATCTCGAGCGAACCAATGCCGAAAAGGAAATGGCTCTGCACGGTTTGCGCGGCGGGAAACCAAATCACGCTATTAAAGCGATTCGGATCCATCCAAAGTTCTGAGCGCAACGGGTCGTGCTGCTTTAGGATCAGCTCCCGAATTCGGAATTCGAGCTCCCCGGTCCTCGTTTCTATGTAGCTGCCACCCTGACGTGGTACGAATCGATTGCCGATCTGCACGCCAATAGAGGTTGGCGAGACGGCTGGAGCGTGGAAAATCGAAGACGGAGAACCGCAGCACGCGGGAACTAGAAAGAGGCTGGAGGATCGCATGCGGCTCGCGACGTTGGCGATAGAGATCGATTCAGATCTGAAGGAAGATACGGAGACCGTCCTCGCCGAGTTAGGCCTCACCTTCGAGCAGGCAGTCCTCGCGCTCTTGGACAAGTGCGTGGAGACGGGCGGCATCCCGTTGGACTTCGACCCCGAATGGGTCATCGACGACAGCTTCCTCTTCGACCGGGAGATCGTCAAGGAACTGGCCGGACGAGGGCTTCGAGGCAACAGCCTGCTCCTAGCGCGCAAGGAACGGCGCGAGTTGCTGGAGAGAGGCGGCCTGTGATCTTCTTCACCAGCGACCTGTACCTGGGCCAGGCAGAAGCTGCCCCGCCTACGAGCAAGGGTACCGCAGCGCCATTCCCCGCAGCAGCAGTGACATCCCCGCCAACCGTGGAACATCGACCCGGTCCTTACGGCAGAAGCAAGCCTTTCGTTTCCCTCAGACCATTCCGCCGACAGGAAGGGATGAGTGGTGGCCATGTCGTTCACTTCACGCTTTAGCTTCACATAAAGCTCCGAAGAACCCTTCCCGCGAGAATGAGCGATGCGGTAAGCCACCGTGTCCTGCCATTCGATCCATCTGCCCATGGTTTCGCTCCATGAGCAGAACCAGGCAACCTCGCCGTTTCCCGCCATGATCATCTCTGTGGTGAGTTTGCTGTTCTTGAAGGGGTGTCAGAGCCTTGGTACTTCAGGATGTGCGGTCGCGAGATTGTTGCCGTCTGCCAGGGCCTTGCCTTCATCATTGGTCTACCAAAACAAGATATATAAGAATTCTTCCGTATTTATGGGAGAAAAGAAGCGCTGGATCAACTGCTTTGATATCTAAGGAAACCCACTTTACAGTCCGTTCGAATTATCGATAAACGGTGAGCTCATTGATCTTCTCAAGCATAAACCCTAGTATGTTGCTTTTATTTTTCAAGACTTGGGCAATCCAAGCTCTCAGGAAGCTTCCGACGGATAAGGCGGTATCATGGGCTCGAAAGAAATAATCGTTGACATATGCAAGCACGGACACGAATCGCCGTGTTGGATCGTGTACGAGTTCAAGAAGCGCATGCAGTTCACGCGCTACGAGATCCAGGATGGCTCGCCCGCAAGGCTGAAGGACGGGGAGCGCGCGATGGCCACGACGCTGCAAGGAGCCTTCGAAGTCTTCTTGTTCCAAGAGCAAGGGACGTTCTGAGGTTCGGGGTTGCCTCCGCTCGCATTGGACTCGCGAGAATGCTAGCATGGAAGCCGTACGCAAACCTTGCCTCGAGCGGAGACGAACATGCGCCATGCAATCAGCGAGTTTATCGATTATACGGATGCCGCGAAAGAAGATATTTGGGAGACTGCCACGTTCGTCTTCGATACGAACGTGCTGCTTAACCTGTACAGGGTATCGTCTCAGACGCGAGGCGAGCTCAAAAGGGCGATGAGGTCCGTCAGCAGAAGAGTTTGGCTACCCTACCACATCGCATGGGAGTACATGAAGAACCGCCATGAGGTCGTATTCGAATGCAGCAAACGATACGACAGCATAGACAAAGCGATTGATGCCTTTCTCGTCGCATGCAAGGACCAGCTCCGTCTTCGCGAAGACGACGGCGAATTCAAAAACCTAGAGAAGTCGTTACGAAAATGGAAAAGCGGCCACAAGGCCAAGAACCGACCGGCCGCTGACTTTTCAAAAGACGAGATTTTGGAGTATCTGCTGAGCTTGTTCGAGGAAAAGACCGGGCAGCCCTATTCCGAAGACCAGCTGGAAAAGCTCTTCGAAAAAGGCAAGGAGAGGTACGCCAAGCAAGTACCGCCCGGCTACAAAGATGCTGTTAAAGCTAAGGAAAACGTCGATTGCAATCAATACGGCGACTACATCATCTGGCGGGAGATTCTCGATTATTCGAAAGAGAATCAGGTCGACATCGTATACGTCACCTCCGACCAGAAAGAGGACTGGTGGCAGATCGTGCACGGGAAGACGGTCGGCCCTCGCGTGGAGCTCAGGAAGGAGTTCTCCGACGAGACAGGGCATAGGCTCATGTTCTACACGACGGAGTCGTTCCTGCGACGCTTTAGCGAGAGCAAGGGCGAGACGGTCGAGCCGGAAGTGAAGGAAGAGCTCGAAAGCTTTCTCGAAAAGCCGATTCGTAATAGCTACAGCAAAGAGCTCAAAAAACCAAAAGAACTTGCGAACTGGGTGGAGGCGTTCGAAAAAAGGCAAAAACTGATGAAAAGAAAGCAAGAGCTTTCGCATCAGGTGTCGAATTTGGATGCTATGTTTTCGGTACTTCGAAGCGATGGCGAATCGGATAAAAGACAGCTCATGTTAGCGAAACAAGAGCTCCGCGAGGCTGCGTTCGAGCTCGACAAGATAAAAGGAGAGTTGGCAATCTTGGATATGCGAATAAACGATCCGGGCTTTTTTGAATACGAAGTTACGAAGTTCTGAGAAATAGAGACCTGCTCTCAACTAAAGTGAAAGACCTGATACGAGCTTGCCGGGAGGGCGCATGATCTACCTCACCGCAGACCTGCACCTGGGCCACACGGGCATCTTCGGCTTGTCCCCGCGTCCCTTTTCCTGCATCGAGGAGCACGACGAGGCCCTCATCGGCAGCCTGAACGCGGCCGTCGGCCCTAAAGACACGCTCTACGTGCTCGGCGACTTCACGATGCGCACGAGGGCCGAGGACGTGCTCGCCTACGCCTCGCGCATCCGCTGCAGGAACAAGGTGCTCGTCCGCGGCAACCACGACCAGGCCCGCGTGCTCGCCGATGCCTTTTCCGAGGTTCTCGACTACAAGGAGATCCGCTTCGACCGCAGGCTCGTGTGCATGAGCCACTACCCGATGTTGGACTGGAACCGCTGCACGAAGGACTACCCGCCCCCGCCCGGCAAGAAGGGCTCGGTCATGGCGCACGGCCACATCCACAGCGTCGGTCCCTCTCTCAACCTCGAGAACGTCGCCCGGGGCGTGTGGCGCTGGGATGTCGGAGTGGACGCGAACGGCTACGCCCCCGTGGCCCTCGAGGAGATCGTCGCCCGGATCGAGGGCGGGAGCCGCGAGGGCTAGAAGTCGATCAGGTCGCGCACTTCGACTTCTAGCGCGTCTGCTATCCGCATCAGCTGCTCGAAGCTGACCCTTATCTTCCCGTTCTCCAGCAGGTATATATAGGAGTTCGAAGAGGGCTGGCCGATCATGCCGGCAAGCTCCCTCTGCGTGACGTTCGCATCCTCCCGCGTCTTTCGGATCGCAGCGCCCAGAAGCGCGTTATTCATTTGCAGCGTGTTTCCACTCTTTTTGGCGGAGGAAGGATGGTTGCGCCATGGACTTGCGGCGCGTGCGTTCGGGCGCCGGGGACGCGCCCGCATCCGACCGAAAGGAGCAAGCCAATGGAAGAATGCGAGAATGCCGCAGAGCCTCAGTCCATGCTCGAGGCGGCGATGGGCGCGGAGACCCTCGTGGCGGAGGCGAAGTCGTCGCTGACGGGGCTGTCGCTGTGCCTCGACCTCTACGACGAGGCGCTGCAGAGCGGCGACGGGCTCGACCTGTTCGCCGTCCTGCACTTCAACTCGATGCAGGCCGACGTCCTCGAGAGAGCGATCGGCAAGATGGACGAGGCGTGCATCAGGCTCGAGGGCTTCTCCGACCCGGACATCTTCGACGAGGACTGAGATGGCAGGCGAGCGGGGAGTTGGAGACAGCGTCCCGCGCGCCTCTCTTTCACAATTACTTTCTCTGCAACCGATTACATCCTCCATGTCGAATAAAGCAATGCGATTGCGCTACAAGCGTCGTTTTCCTATATGGTCGAAGCTTTGAAAATTTCTACGTTCTTTAGAAATTGGTCCAAAAAATGTACATTGCTTATTGCGAAGACCATCCCGAGCCAACTCCTAAGTTTGTAGAATATTCGGTTATCCCGCTGCTCTCGCAACTGAAATCGAGGCAACAGAAAAACAAAAGTTGTCGACATCAAGAGATATGAATATTATACGTATTTGAAAAGCCGGGATACCACTCGAAGTACGTCTCGAGGGCGGCCGTGCGCTGCCCGGCCGCGATCTGAGCGCGCATGAGGGCCGTGTACGCGTCCTCGCGAGTACGGTCGCGGCGCAGCGCGGCGCGGGCGAACCACAGCCCCTCCTGCGCGTCGTCCGCCGCGACGAGGCGCTCGGCGGCTGCCACCAGCGCGTCCACGAGCTGCATGCGGCGGTCCTTGCGCGCCTGCATGACGAACTCGTTGTCCTGCTCGCTCGGCATGAGGTCGTCGGCGAACGCCTCGTCGATCTCCGCATAGAGCTGGGCCCATCCGTCGGCTCCGGGCTGGCCGAACAGCAGCATGCGGCATACGGCGTCGAACCGCGCGACATCCGTGACGATTAGGCGCTCGTCCAACCGGCAGCCGTTCTGCTGGCGCACGAGGTAGGGGCAAGCGCCCGACGGCCCCGAGAGCGCGCGGCGCAGATGCGACCATACCGAGTAGAAGTTCTTGCGAGCCGAGTCCACCTCGCTCTCGGGCCACATGATGCCCACGAGGCGGTCGCGCGGGAACTCGCGGCCCCGGTTCAGCACGAGCAGCGCCAGCAGCGTCTTCACCTTCTGGCGGCGAAAGCGGCCCGGATCGACCGGGGTGTCGCCGATGCGCACGTCCAACCCGCCGAACAGGTTGACGGTGAGCAGGGGCACCAAGGTGGGCGCGCGGCCCTCCTCGGGCAGGTAGCGCCCGTCGAGGTACGCATCGGGATGCGTGGCCGCGCGCTCCGCCCGGCGCTCGGCGCTCTCGCGGGCGGAGCGCTCGAAGGCGCGGCGCTGGGAGAACAGCTCCATCTCGGCGCGGTGCAGCGCGAGGGCCTCGGCGGCGCGCAGCGGAGGGGAGGAGGGGAGAAGGCCCCTCTCGCGGACGCGTTCGAGAGCGAGGCCGGCCGCAGCGGCGAAGAGGTCGCCCCCGGGCTCTTCCAGTTCGGCGAGGCGCATGCGGACGTACCGGTCGATGCGGCCCAAGCCCGCGGCACTTGCCTCTCGCTCTGCGGCGTGGGTCTGAACGTACTCGGCGCCCACGCCCTCGCGGCCCTCGGCCACCTCCGCAAGCGCCCAGGCCGCCGCGATGGCGAGGGCGTCCCCGTCAGCCTCGAGAGCCCCGCTCCCGTCGACTGTGGCGGCACCGTGCACGAGCCAGGCGGGGTCGTCGAGCAGGGCAAGTTGCGCCTGCGCGAGCGGGCGCCAGAAAGCGGGGTCGGGCCGCGCCGCGCCGCCTCCGCCCGCCGCCACGACGTCGGGCGCATCGCCGGGACCGGCGAGCCGCGCGAGCTCCTCTC
>OLRX01002262.1_pt1 | contig 12523 bp, 10 predicted proteins | sample 1672991 | NCBI WGS metagenome assembly OLRX01 (sample SAMEA3136744, study PRJEB25190) | human gut metagenome | biome: human gut; feature: human-associated habitat; material: faeces | place: Austria | collected 2013
ACAGACTGCGAAGCAGAAGGAGGACGCATAATCGCGGCCTCCTTCTGGCGTTTCTATATCAAGTTTCCCGGCACTTTTCCCAAAGTTCCCGGCACCTCTGCTGGATTTCTCCGGTTTCTGTCACAGTCAGATCGCGGTCATTTCCGGTAATCTTATCTTCCAGAAAGTTGGCGTATGTATCCAGCAAGGCGTTTCGCAAATCCTCCGGAGTTTTCTGTATTTCGGCGCTGTACCAGTCATTCCGGTGAGGTTCCCATGCCATCAATGTATAACCGTGGCTGGTCTGCACCACCTCATACAGAGGATCATCATCCAGATATGCCTGAAACACTTCCAGAACCTTTTCAAAGGTCAGCATTTCCCACACCTCCCATTCAACTGCAAATCAGTTCCCTGATTAAAATTTCCTCAATCTGTGCCGTTAATGTGTTCATCAGTCCTACCCAGCGCATAGGATCACAGGCTTTCAGTTCCTCAGTGACACCCGCAGCCTCCATCATGTGAGGCAACATGGTGTCCACGCGCTCCTGCGCTGTCCAATCAATCTCTAACAGGTGCGGATACAGTTTCTCGCTCATCAGCAGTTGGTTGTAGAGAATAGGACGGTGTTCCTTCAGGTAGGACTTTCGCATCCTGCCGTACTTGCCGATAGAAGTTTCCGGCTGTTCAGAAAGTTTTAGGTTGGGTATATCATAATCTCCACAACGAATGTAAGTCAACTTACTCATATTCATTCTCCTTTGCTCCGTGATGATTAGACTGCTGCGCTGGCTGCTATGCTGCCTTTGCGCGGTTCTTCTTTTGGTAGCTGACCGATAGTAGAAAAAACACCTTTTTTCATATCCTCAGCCCGGATCAGGGCTTTCTTAGCGTCCATTTCCGCTTTTTTCTTCGCCTTGATTTTGTCCTCATACTGTTTCTGTGCGCCGCTGGCTTTCCGCTTCAAATAATTCTGATGAAGCCTGTCCTTGCGTTCTTCTTTTTTCCGCAGTTCTTCCTGTTCCTCCGGGGTTAAAGGAACCGGCTGTAAGGATGGTGGGATATAGCGCCCTAAAAAATTGAAGTAGATTTCAATTTCCTGCGTGGTGTCCTGGCTGCCTTTTCGGGCGCGTTCGTGGACAAGGATTTTCTCTACAAACTCGTTGAGCATGGTGTTTGTCAGCGTGTCAAAATTCTCGTACTTATCAATCAGGGCTATAAATTTCTCTGCTGATTTCTGGCTCTGCTCATAGCCGGTAACAGCCTTTTCCAGCTCCGCAATTTCAATCTCAAGTGCGTCCTGCTCTTTGGCATACTGTGCATCAAGCGCCTTATATCGTGCATCCGGCAGCTTGCCGAGGGCGTTGTCCTCATAGATTTTGCAAATCAGTTTTTCCAGTTCTCCGGCTCTCTTTTGGGCAGCAGCCAGACGCCTGCGCTTTTTCGATATATCGGCACTCTGTTGAGCAACCTGCGTCTCCTGAACAGTGTGAATAAATTCCGTCCGGTCATTTCTCGAATATTCAGCGATAGCCCGGAGCGTGTCGGAAACCAATGTCAGAACAGCACTCTCATTGATACGGTGTTGTGTAGGGCATAGTGTCCCACACGGAACTTTGGTATAATTGGAACAGGTATATTGAGAAATCCGCTTGCCATTGTTGGTGCGGTGGACATACATCTTGCCGCCACAATCGGCACAATAGAGTAAGCCTGTGAGGGGAGCTGCTTCGCCCCAGCCGTTTGGATAACGCCGTACATTGCTGCGGATTTTCTGCACCAGATCAAAGGTCTGCTGGTCGATAATGGCTTCATGGGTATTCTCAAAGATCGTCCATTCGTCCTCAGAAACATAGTGGCTTTTCTTGTCCTTAAAGTGCTTGCGGGTCTTGAAATTGATGGTGTGCCCCAAATACTCTCGTTTTTTCAAAATGTTCACGATGGTAGATGATCCCCATCCATAGGGGTCTTTGACCGGCTTTGAACGGTTCACACCCTCGTTGAAGCGGGCAAGGTGTACGACAGGAATTTCAATCCGGTCTGTGGATAATTTGCAGGCGATCTGATAAGGCCCATATCCCTCCAGCGTGAGGGAGAAGATACGGCGTACCACTTCGGCAGCTTCCTCATCTACCAGCCAATGCTCCCGTTTTTCGTCCCATAAGTAGCCGTAAATCACAGTGCCGGTCAGGTGCTTGCCACTCATGCCTTTTGACTTAAACACAGAGCGGATTTTCCGGCTGGTATCACGGGCGTAAAATTCATTCATGATGTTGCGGAACGGGGTAAAATCGTCATCGCCTTTCAGACTGTCCACACCGTCGTTGATGGCAATCAGACGAACGCCTCGCTGCCGCAAAACCTCCATAACTTGACCGACCTTCAGATAGTCGCGTCCTAACCGGCTCATGTCCTTGATGACGATTGCCTCTACACGCCCTGCCTCCACTTCCTCCATCATCGCCAAAAATCCGGGGCGGTCAAAACGGGTGCCTGAGATACCATCATCGGTAAAGTGCGTAGGGTTGGGCAGCCCATTCCGGCGGGCAAAATCCTCTAACATCTGTTTTTGGTTGGATATGGAATTGCTCTCGCCCTGTAACTCATCGTCCCGGCTCAGGCGCTCGTACAGTGGGGTGATTTTTTCGTTTCTCATAGCTGTACCTCCTGAAACAAAAATGCTCTAAGTGATTGCTTCACTAACCATGACAAAATCATGATTAAGAAGTCACTTAGAGCATATATCACCCGCTGCCAGCTTGTACTTTTTATACTGACGTACCGCAAAGTGTTCCGGTTCTTCTTTCTCCAGTTCCTCAAACAACATATCTACTGCATTTTTGAATGTCTCATCATCTTCCCTTGTTTCCGATGCATTGATAAATTCAAGCAGAGTTGCAAAGTTCTGTTCCTCTTCCGGTGCTTCATACCAGATGTAGCCAATCAATGCACAGTACAGAAGTCTTTCTGCTTTTGTCCAGAAATCTTCACTGGACTTCTCCCCTTCCCCTTTGGTATTTACCATAATGGTATTCACCAGTTTCAGAATATCTTTTTCTGAATGGATATAATGGAATGGGTTATAGTGCATACTCTTGAAAAAATTGATTGTATTCAATACTTTCACTTTATATCCATGCCGCACCAGCATCTTTCCGCACTCAATGATGATTGTTCCTTTCGGGTCCGTAACTACATAACTAATATTTTTTCCCATCTGCATTAAATTCGGTTTTACATAAAACCGGGTCTTTCCGGAACCAGATCCGCCAATGACAATCACATTCTTGTTCCTTGCAAATTTCGGATTCTTAGGTCTGCCATTCATGGTCAACCGTTCGGTCATGGTAAGAAGAATATTGTTCTCGAATACCGGGTCGATAAAAGGTGCAATGTCTTTTGCAGTCCCCCATCTTGCCGAACCATACTCCACTCCCTGCCGGAACTTCTTGGCATTTTTTCCTTTCAGATAGACCATGATCTTTACTCCCAAAGCTCCGGTTAGTCCAACCAGCAATTCATTTTTATGCATACTTGGAAGAATCCTGCTAAATGCCAGCTGGAAATTCAAAGCCAGCACCATCAGTCTTTCTATCATGGAATCACCAACACAGTATTGATACAGCCATGCCAGCTTATTTCCCACATAAAAAATCACGATGTACGGAAGATTCATCAGAATGATTCGAAGCAGCTTATGTACATCCATGGGCGGTAATCTCTCCAGGTATCCTTTTCCTACGCCAAGCAACTTTTGTAATCTGCTCATAATGATGGCTCCTTCTCCTTTCCTTTTGTTTTCTCCAGCTCTCTGTGCTTTTTAAGCGATTTGGAAATCGCCTGCTGAAGCTTCTCTCTTACCGATAGCTTCTTATCCTTGTTCAGAGATTTACCCGTATATTCCCTAAAAGCTGCGGTCATCACATCGGCATCCCTCGCTTTAAAGAACACATAGTATCTTGGCGGGTCAGCGTTCACATCTTTTTTCAGACTGAAATCAATGCCATACTTCTTCGCCACTCGCTCAAAAGACTTGATATTTCCATCCGTAATCTCAATATTGGAAAGCTCTACATTCTGCTTCATCAGCTTATCAATACTCTGCTTTCCCCGGTACGTTTTATCCTCCTTATCCTGTTTATTCTGTCTCTGCCCCTGCTGTTGCTGTCGTTTCTCCTGCTCCATCTTCGCAAGAGATTTTGTCATTGCCGCCTTTAACAGATTGGCCGTAACCTTTCCACATCGGATACAAAGCGAGACTGTTTTTTCGTTTACTTCGTCCTGCAATCTGTTTCACTTCCCTTTTGAAAATTTTCTAATGTAAAATCTGATTCTTTACCAACCTTTATACAACAATATAAAACAAACCCATATACCAGAAATACAACAATCGCTGCAATAATCAATGCTGTTTTCATCCCATTTCTTCTCCCTTCATTTTTTTCGGTATTAACAAAAAAGGCATCTATGAATCATCATCCATAAACGCCCTTCCTGTTTTCAGAAATATTATGATCTCTTATTTTTTCTTCTTTTTACGAAGAATCACTGTGCCGCTAACGCCTGCCATTCCAGCTCCTGCAAGCAGAATCCAGAGCAGAATTGGAGTATTATCTCCTGTTTTTGGTGACGTAGATGTTTTGGTCGTTCCTGTATCTTTCTGTGTTTCCGGTGTTGGTGTCTCCGTTGGAGTCTCTGTTGGTGTTTCCGTCGGCTTCACTTCATCCTTCATCACAACTTTCTGGATTTCACCAGTATCTTTTACAGTGAACTTCACATCCTCTGCTACCAGGTATCCATCCGGTGCAGTTTCTTCCCGGAGGGTGTACTCTCCGATTGGAAGCATTTCAATGTAGTGTGGTTTTTCTTCGGATGTCCAACTCGCAACTGTCTTTCCATCTTTATCAAGGATTGTCAGTTTCGCTCCTGGCAGTTCTTTACCGGAAATATCGGTCTTGGAAATCTGTACTTTAGTTATATCATCTTTCATTTCCACTTTCTGCACCTCATTGGTATCTTCTACCGTAAATGTAATGCTTTCCGCAGTAACATAACCATCTGCTGGAAGTGTCTCTGTCATCGTGTACTTCTTGCCAACCGTCAGTTCCTTGATGATATGTGGTTCTTTTCCGGAAGTCCATTCATCCACAGTGTTTCCACTCTCATCAGTCACCTTCAGTTTGGCTCCCTCAACCTCTTTTCCATCGGTCAGAGATGTTTTGGTAAATTCCACGGTTGTTGTCTCATCCTCAAAAGTAAACTCATAAGACAGAGTTTCTTTTTCTGCTCCACCATACTCAAAAGTAAACTCCTGTACCTGATTTGTGGTTGCAAATCCCGGTGCTGGAGAAGTCTCTTTTACATAATAAGTGTAACCAAGAGGAAGATCCGCAGTAAAGGTCAGTTTTCCATCTTTATCCGTAGCCTGTTCTTCAATCACAGTATCCGCTTTCAGGATCACATCACCTTTTGCATTGACAATATCCTCTTTATTGCACAGAGCAAATACAGCTCCTTCCAGTACACGGTCAGAATCTTTCTCTTTTTTCAGCACTTTCACTTCTGCTTTTTGACGTTTGTTCTGCCAGTCCGCAGAGTAAGTAACTTCCGCAGTGTTCTGGTCACGGTAAGTCAGGTCAACCTCACGGGTTTCACCGTCAAGGACATACCCATTTGCTGTCTCTTTCTCTTTAACATAATATTTGCCAAGAGGGAGATCAGTCAGTTTTGCCACACCAGTCTCATCTGTAGTAATGATTGCTACCAGTGCATCTTTTTTGTAATAATCCTCACTCTCACCATCCGCTGCCTTAATATCCTCTAAAGCATAGACTTCAAAGGTAACATCTTTTAATGAGCCTGAAAAATACTCAAACAGATGCTTGAGCCATCCACCAACAGAATCCAGTGCAGATACTTTGTCCAGGAACTCACCTTTTTTATTAATGATAAGTGTTCCGGTCGGTACAGCATCTTTCATTTCCACTTTCTGAATTTCTTCCGTATCCTCTACAGTAAATGTAATCTCTTCTGCCATCAGATAACCATAAGGAGCCATTTCTTCACGAAGTGTATAAGTCTCCCCGGCAGTCAGTCTTTCAATCAGATGTTCTTCCCCTTTTACAGATTTCCATGTGTCTACCACATTTCCATCTTTATCAAGCACTGTAAGAGTTGCACCGGAAAGTTCTACTCCTGTTGTAATATCTGACTTCTTGAATGTTACTTTTGTTGGTTGGTTCTTAAATACAGATTCCAGTTTTACAACTTTCACATCCTGTCCCTGATATTTTGCAGTTACTTCCAGTGTTTCAAAAGAAGATACATAACCGGCAGGAGCCGTAAGCTCTTTGATGTAGTAAGTTCCGAATAGCAGGTCAAGGTCGAATACTGCCTTTCCCTGTTCGTTGCTGACTGCTTTTCCAAGCAGAGTGTCTGCTTTCACAATCACTTCTCCATGAGCGAGAATATCTTCCTTTGCATAAAGTCCAAACTCTGCACCTGCTACAACCGTCTCATTCTCTGCATCCTGTTTTACCACGGATACTTCTACTTTCTGACGGTCATTCTCGAAGATAGCTGTCTGCTCGATCACTGGTGTTTTCTGGTCCTCATAAGAGAAAGTAATGGTCTGTGCTTCCTCATTTAACACAAAACCATCTGGTGCTGTCTTTTCGACAATCTTATAAGTTCCAAGAGGGAGGTCGGCAATCTGAGCTTTTCCGTCTTTATCGGTTGTAACAGTTCCTACTAATGCTCCAGAAGCATATTCCAGAATACGGTTGCCCTGGTCATCTTTCTGGAAATCCGCTGTGTAAATGTCTTCAGCTGCATAGACTTCAAAAACTGCACCTTCCAGAGTTTCTTTCTGATAAGTGAAATCGTCCTTAAATCCATTCAGAACCTCACCCTGTTTTACGATGTTCAGTTCACCTTTGACCGGATGGTTTTCATATGCAATCTCGATAATGACATCGCCAGAAGTTCCATCCATCTGATATGCCGTGTTGGAATCTACATTCACCTCATAGTAATTCTCATTCAGAGTATATCCATAAGGTGCATTTACTTCTTCAATACGGTAATGTCCGATTTTAAGATTCTGCGGAAGAATCAAATATCCCTGCTCATCTGTAAAATAGGATTTATGTTTTACCGTAGTCGGATAAGTTGTTACCTGCTCCACATATTTTTCAGTGTCCATGTTGAAAATCTTGAACTCTGTATTCTTCTGAAGCACTGCCTTTTTCGTCTCATCATCCTGTTTGATGATTTTCAGCTTCGCTTCAAATTCTTTATCAAGCATCACTCTCCACACCTGCGGTGTATTTGGACGGTTCTCTGTGATCTGTACAATGAAATCATCTACCGGAGTATAGTTGTGCGGAGTGGTTGTCTCACGGACGATATATGTTCCATAAGGAATCGCAATACTGCAGGCATAGCCTTTCTCGTCTGTAAAGATTTCTGTTGCACCATTTTCCCCGATCACTACTGGTTCGGCAGAATCAAAATCATAGCTGCCATTTTCCTTTACTTTCAGGGAAGATACCAGATAAGCGGTAAATCCTGCCCCTTTCAGTAAGTCGGCATCAGTCTTTCCGTTATTTGCTGCTTTGATAATCTGGAATGGTTGCTTCATTACCTGCTCCAGAGACAAACAATCACGTTTTACTTCTGCTACAAGGTCTCCCTCATAATTGCAGACCAGATCATGTTCTTCCTCATCTGCCAGATAACCGGTTGGCGGAGTAATCTCTTTCACATAGTAATTGCCAAGATATAATCCATCCACAGAAGCCTGTCCATTCTTATCTGTCGTAAGAGTGGCAATCTGTTCTCCTGCTTTATAGATAACACCAGTAGCTCCGTCCGGATGTACAATATCCTCACGGGCATACAGTCCATAAACTGCTTTTTCCAGAGTGGCATCACCCTGTGGAACTGCCTTTTGGGTTTCTTTATCCTGCTTCTGCAGAGAAATCTTAGCCGTCACACGTTCATTTTTGAATGTATGCTTAAATGTCTGTTTTGCTTCTTTATCATTGGTATAAGAGAAAGCAAAAGTATAAACATCATCTGTGTTTCTCACATACCCTTCCGGGGCCTGCACTTCCTTCACATCATAAGAAAATCCAAGCGGCAGGTCTGCTGTAAACTTCGCTGTTCCGTCTGCTTCTGTTATCGCTTTCTGGATCAGTGTCCCTTTCTTTACAATAACAGTTCCATCCACGTTAGTAATGTCAATTGCAGCATAAAGTCCAAAGATTCCTCCCTCCAGAGGATTTTCTGTATCTCCATCCTGTTTTGTTACCATTACTTCCACTTTCTGTCTGTCATTGGTAAAGGTTGTCTCAGAGAAAACAACGTCCACATTCTGTCCTGCATAGGATAATGTTACTGTTTTTTCCTCTCCGGCATTATAGAATCCTGTCGGAGCCTGTTTCTCTTTTACAATATATGTACCAAGATACAGATTTTTAAGAACGGTAGCTCCATTTGTATCTGTTGTAAGATTCTCTTTTACCAGATCACCCTTGCTGTAAACTTTTGTACCATAGGCAGTTTTAATATCTGCCCCAGCGTATACATCATAAACAGCACCTTTCTGTCTGCGTTTCTCATACTTAAATGTTGTGCCGTTCTCTGTTACGTCTGCACCAACCAGAACCTCGCCTTCTTTGTAAACGGTAAGCTGTCCCAGCTGTTCCTCGTCGGGAACAGTAACAGTTGTGGTCTTGCTGACTTCCAGTTTTACATTGTAAGCTGTCGCATTGATACGGTATCCTGTTGGAGCTGTAATCTCTTTCAGATATACGGTGTCCTGTGTCTTGATGATCTGTACGGACGCTTCCCCGTTCGCATCAGTCGCAGGTAACTTTGTGATCAGTTTGGTACAGTTTGCATCGCTGTATAAACCAAACACTGCCCCGGCCAGCTTCGCATTCGCCTTGGCATCTTTCTTGATTACCTTAACGCTTGCATACTGTACCCAGGTTACTTTAAAGTCCACATATTTCTCATCATCAACACCTTCGCCAAATACCAGTGCTAAGTCCTGTGAACCAGCTCCTGTACTGATTTTGTAAGCAGAATAGTCTTTTGTTACGCTTCCTTTCATCGTAGCTGACCAGCTGCCTGCCACATCCTGTACCTGTGTCAGAGGTGCGGATAAGTAAAACTTGGTTCCACCATTGATTTCTACAGCTTCACCCGCCTTACTTGTCTTTCCTGTGGTTACGTTATGAAGTTTCACTCCACTTGGAAGTTTCATCGTGATACTCTGCAGTTCATCTGCTTTAAATGTGATTTCCTTTGTTCTCTGGCTATTGCCATCCACATAAGCGGTCACATCTGCATCAGAAAAACTCATATCCACATCCGGAATTTCCGGTTGTGAAACACAGTAATCATAGAGCTTCATGGCAAGTGTTTTTGCTTTACTGCTTGCCCCGGAAAATGCGGACTCCCCGCCATTTGCATAGGAAGCCGCCAGATGAACAAGAATAAATCTTGCACCTGCACTTAAATTTCCATAGCCATTTTCCTCTGTGAAGAAGCCTTCATCTCCAGAAGCTTTTGTACCGTAATAACAAACCTTTGCCAGTTTCTTACCGTCACTCAGTTTTGTGATGTCATAAGTACCACTTCCAGGACTGGATTTTGACGGCTCCACACAATATGCTGTTGCAGAAACATTACCAAACTGAACCGTATATTTATAGGTCAGATAACTTCCATAGCCATAATCAGAATACTGATAGCAGGTTCCTCTGGTCACCGTTACTTTCTTGGTACTCTGTGTTGCAATATCTGTTGCCATAAAAGTAACTACTTCCCCTTCATCCATTGAGTAAAGGTCAATGCCACTTTCCGATGCCTGATCCATTACTTCGGAAACAGTTAATCCAGACTCTTCATCCGTTGTTGTTTCTCCATTTTCGGTCAGATCTGTCACAATTTCTGTCAGCCCGTCTGCATCCGCATCTTCCTCTGCATTACTGGACTCCTCTGTCTCGCCAGCATTTCCTTCACCGACGGTGTTTTCAGAAGTATTCTGTTCGGTCAGCTGTTCTGTTTCCGGTTCTTTCACTGTAATATTTCTGCTGACTCTATAAGCAGGATGACCGCTGACTGGTTCTACTGCATAGACAGCTTTGTAAGTATCTGGTGTATGTGTATCAAAATCTGTGCCAGCTTCATTCTTTGCTTCATGGAATAAAATCTTGATCTTACTTTCATCTACACCTTCGATTCCGGACAGATTAACTTCTACATCAAATTCCTGCCCGTAAGAAAGTTCAATGTCATTTGCTTTCACAATCTCGTCTGGATCAAGGGAATCCTGAACTTCTTTTAATTCCGAATACTGCTGTTCAAATGGTATTTTTTCTGATTCTAATTCAGAAGCTGAAACTGTCACTGGTTGAACAATGGTAGAAGCCAGTGTTGCAACCGCCATAAAACCGGATAAGAATCTTTTGAATCTCATTTTCATTTTGTCTGAATCCTCTCTTTCTTCTAGTATCTGTTCTGTTATCACGCAGGCCCACACCTGCATTGTTCAAGCATTGGAACCACCTCCCGCTTCTTATTACTGTCATTCTGCAAAGCAGAAATGACACTCAGGTAAAGTTCAGGATCAAGCATTAAGCCGCAAGAGGTAATTCGTAACCATTCCTGCAAAGGGTGCCTCCCATCTGTATCCCTTCACGTTCTCACCGGATTCCCGCCGCAAATGCGTAGCTGAAAAATTCCGGGTATCCTCTCGCTGCTGGTATGAAATTGTCAAGGTGCAATTTTTAAGGGGATTTATTATCTTGAATTGAAAATAGACATTTACCCCTTCACTAACCGCATGTGTGAAAGGGCAAAAATTAACCTGTTTGAAAAATTTTAATTTTACTTCATATAAAATTCGACATGGAACAAAAAGACTCAACATGATATACTCATTAGAAAGATAGCAGTTTATTATAATATCCTAATCTTAAAAAGTATAATCATCAAATTCTTTATAATGAATATAAAAAGGAGAATGTACATGGCAAATTCAACTGAACGAATGGGTGTGTATCACTGCGGAAAAATTGCCGAAAAAAATAACTGGATGTTTCGAGAACAACCTATTGATGATATTGGAATCGATGCTCATATGGAATTAGTCGAGTCTACTGGTAAACCTAAACAACTTGTCGCTTTGCAAATAAAATCTGGGTCAAGTTGGTTTAAAGAAAAAAAGGATGACTACATAATTTTCCGAAACATCAACAATAGACAATATAATTATTGGACTATGAACTCTTTACCTTGTATAGTAGTTTTATATAATCCTGATGATGATATGTGTATTTGGCAAAAATTAACAAAGGATACCATTGAGAAAACAAATAATGGAAAAGGAGCTGGATTTTTTGTTAAAGTCCCTTTATCTCAAATTTTTCTAGATGCTTCATCGAACGAAAAACTTCTTACTTTTACAAATCTTCCAGAGCATATTACCAACTACAATTTTTTGTTATCTCAAAAAAAGTTTATGCAAATTATTCAAAATGGAGGCCAAATAAAATTACATTCAATGGAATGGATACATAAAAGTAGCGGTAGAGGAAATACAGAACTAATTGTAAATGATGGAAAAACCATTCAAAAGTATTCGTATCCTTATTGGTTTCCATTCACTCCATATACTATGGTTTTTCCACAACTATTTCCATGGGCAAATTTTTCAGCCGACGAAGATTTTTTTGAAGAAAATGACAAAAACCTTTGGCGAGAATATCATTGTTATTATGATAAAGAAGATAACGACTGGCTAGTTGTTGGAGATACATTTGAAGAATTTCGTAAAAAATTAAGCCCTATGCGAAGCATTGATCACGCTGGAGAAGTTTCTGAATATATGATGGTCCTTACTTTAAATGAATTAGGTAAATCATTCTTAAAGATAGACAATTTTGTATCTCAAAATCGACCTTATGCTAGTGCAAGACCCACAGGAGAATATCTATGAAAAAAATTAAACTTTACCCAAATAGAGAAAAAAACTCTTCACATAATGAATATGAACTTAATCCTACTGAAAAATACGTGATTGATATGGATGAAGAAATGGAATTTCAAGCTGCAATAATGATGTCTTTTCAAATAATGGGACCACCACCTGCAATTAAAAATTATCATGCTTGGTTATTTGAAAATGGTTTTGATGTAAATATGCCAAATCCAACAAATACCTTCGTTTCCGCATATTATGGAGTTAAACCACTTTGGAAAACTGCTTATTCACAAGGAATTGTTGTAATGGCAGAAAACGATACTGACTATTTTATTGTTATGGAGTGTAGTAACAAGAACAAAGGCTATAAAAATACCAAAATCATTCTCACCCCAGGTGGTTGCATCTAAGAAAATTTTGTCTCTATCCAATACTGTAGGCAACTTAAAAACCTGCAGTATTGGCAATATATAATCACTCTTCTATAATAATTCTTTTAATTTCTCCAATACCTTCTTTCTCCGGTTTCTGATTGTCTTTGGGCAA
>OLRX01002266.1_pt1 | contig 12518 bp, 17 predicted proteins | sample 1672991 | NCBI WGS metagenome assembly OLRX01 (sample SAMEA3136744, study PRJEB25190) | human gut metagenome | biome: human gut; feature: human-associated habitat; material: faeces | place: Austria | collected 2013
AAGCGGCGCAGCGGAGGTAGAAAATCATCCGTGTCTGTCTGGATTTCTGCTTCCGGATTTGCCCTTTACACAGACAAACAAGAATTTAATTATTGTATTTCCGTACCAGTTTCTGTATATCTTCATTTTTACCGATAACCAGCAGGTGTTCATCTTCTTTGAAACGATAATCCGCTGGCGGCATTGCCTGAATGCCATCTTTTGTCTGAATAGCAACGATATTGGTGTGATATTTATTGCGGATATCCATTTGGACAATTGTATTCCCAATCCATTCCGGCAATGGTGCCAATTCGTAGATAGAAAAATCTTCACTTAGTTCAAAATAATCAAACACGTTGTCGGAACTGTATTGTACGGCACATTTTTCCGCGATATCCCGATCGGGGTAGATAATCTTGTCAGCACCGTTTCGTAGCAGAAATTTTGCATGTACATCTCTGGTAGCTTTGCTGACCACGTATTTTGCACCAAGTTCTTTTAGCAGACAGGTGATTTCCAGACTGCTCTGAAAATTTGTGCCTACGCAGACAATACATTTATCAAAATTTCCGACTCCAAGGCTTTTTAACACTTCTTCTTTGGTACAGTCCCCAATTTTTGCATCGGTGACATAAGGAAGCAGAGGTTCCAACAGTTCTTCGTTTTGATCAATGATCATAACCTCGTTTCCGAGTTTTGCAAGGTTCCGGCACAGATGGCTGCCGAAACGTCCCATACCGATAATTAAAAATGATTTCATAATAAAAATCCTTTCTGTAAAAAATAAGTTTATGCAAGTATATTCTGTTTAACCGATACTGATATGCTCTTTTGGCTGTCGTACATGTGCCAGGCGTTTTTTGTCCGTAAAGGACATTGCGAAGGAAAGACTTCCTACGCGGCCAAGATACATGAGCAGTATCAGGATGACTTTTGCACCGGGTACAAGATTCGGTGTGATACCGGTGCTCATGCCGACTGTGCTGACAGCGGATACTACGTCAAATACGATCACCGTGAGATCCAGATCCTGCTGCATGGAGATCAGAAAAGTTGCAGCCACGGCCAGCAGCATATGGGTGGTAAATACAGCGGCAGCTTTGGAAACTGCTTCATCCTCCAGACGGCGCTTGAAAATATTGACACCATCCGTGCGGGTCAGCATAGAACGCAGGTAAAGAATCAGAACTGTGATAGTGGTCACTTTGGCTCCGCCCGCTGTGGAACCCGGACAGCCACCGATAAACATCAGTATGATGGTAAGGAGCTGGCTGCTCTGACTGAGACTGGCAATATCCGTAGTGTTAAAACCTGCGGTTCGTGGTGTGACTGCACAAAATAATGCATTTAAAATGGCCTGAGGTGTGTTCATATCTGCAAACAGTGCATGACGTTCCAGGATCAGGAACAGGATGGACGGACCGATGATCAGAATCAGTGATGTAATCAGTACGATTTTCGTATGCAGCGCATATTTTCGTATGTGCAGCTTATGCTCTTTCAGATCACCCCATACAAAAAATCCGATACCTCCAATGAAAATGAGTGCCATCAGTGTGATGCAGACAATCCAGTTTGTGTTGTATCCGATAAAGGAGGACATGCCAAAAGCCCCCATCAGATCAAAACCGGCATTACAGAATGCCGAGATGGAATGGAAAATACCATAGTAAAGCGCCTGTGAAAATGGCATATCCCGGAGAAAACAGAGGGTGAGAATAAGGGCTCCAATGCCTTCAAAAAGTAAGGTACCCTGTAAAATCAACCGTGCCAGACGAACAATGCCGCCGGTGTTTACGACATTGACACTTTCCTTTAAGAGTCCGCGTTGCCGCAAGGTGATCTTCTTTCGCAAGAACATGGAAAATCCGAATCCAAAGGTAATAAAACCAAGTCCGCCAATCTGGATCAGAGTAATAATGATGATCTGACCAAAAAGCGACCAGTGTAAATAAGTATTTGTAACGACCAGACCGGTGACGCAGGTAGCACTGGTAGATGTAAAAAGTGCAGTGAGAAAATCGGTCCAGGTTCCGGCTCTGCTTGCCAGCGGAGTCATAAGGAGCAATGTCCCGATAAGGATAATGCAAAAGAACCCCAGAGCGATCATTTGCATCTGTGAGATATTATTTCGTAGTTTTGTAAACATGTTGTTCCTCCTGTAATCAAGTTAGTATATCATGATTCTGAGAAATATGCTATACTGAACATAGCCTTGAAATTGGCGATGATACATATTTGTTTAAACGCAGAATGAGCATTTCCACGCTTTTGGTGTATAGAGCACTAAGTGGTGGGGAAGAAAGGGGGAAACTATATGGCAGGATTCTGTTTTTGGCTTGTGATTTTAATTTTTATTATATTCAGTGTAAGAAAAGGGAGAAAATCATCAAACCATTCTGAACAGCCGCCGGTACATCCGCAGAGACCGGAGCGGAAATCGACCAGTCCGCACAGGTCGTATTCCTCACAGTCACATGCAGAAAAACTACAGACATCCGCTGGAAAGAAGAACTATGGAAGTGAAAAAAGCAGTTCCGTGGCAAAAACGACCGGAAACGAAAGAAAGAATAAAGAAGCACGGAAACAGAGAGAAGCGGATCTGCAGGCTGTATTTGATGAAAATCAGATTGTGGCTGCTGCCAAAGTAAATACCAGAGAAGTGGAACTGGATAATGACCGGGATGCAGAGGAGGAACACCTTATGGATGCGGTATATGACGCCATGATAAAAGGTCCACACAACAGCATGGACTTTCAGCGGGACTTTATTGCCGAAGGCATGGATATGCTGAATTCTTTTGATCTGTAAGAATGATTGATCGTATAGGTTTCTAAAATCACTTCAATCGTTTTGCTATTCAGACATTGTATCAGTGTGTATTGTGGATAAGATAGATAAAACTGTTAATTTGGGGAGAAAAGAGGGAATCGTAAAATGGCACAGGGAAATCCGTTACCGGGAGAAAAATATTTACATTTTAAAAATAAATTGTATCAGGTGATCGCAGTGGCAAAACATTCAGAAACCATGGAACCATATGTGGTATATCAGGCATTGTATGGAGATTTCGGTGTGTATATCCGTCCATATGATATGTTTGTCAGTGAAGTGGATCATGAAAAATATCCGGAGGTAACGCAGAAATATCGATTTGCATATGTAGATCATACAAAGAATGAGACGCTTCGAACGGAGCGTGCAGAACATAAGAAAATACCGGTAAATCAGAATGTGGAACAACAGGAAAACGTGCCGGCTGTAACTGCCGCTGTTTCGACGGCAGAACTTCAGGAACAGAATATGGTTCAGAGAGAATCAGATGTGGAAGAACAGATCGATCCATGGCTGCTCCGGTTTCTGGATACGGATACGATGGAGGAAAAATATCAGATTGTCTGTGATATCAAGAACGATATCACAGATCGGCTGATTGATGATCTGGCAGTGGCAGTGGATGTGGTCATTCCGGAGGGAAAATTATCCGACCGCTATGAACAGCTGAAATACTGCATCCGGACCAGACAGAAATATGAGCAGACATCTCTCTGGAGAAAATAATTTCGGATTGAAGCTTTATGGGCAAAAGGTAACAATGGGATATCACTGGTTATCTTTCGGCTGATATCCGTAGCGGCTCATATAACTGTTGTGATATTTGCCGGAATAGGTGACATCTTTTGCAAACCATTCCGGGGGCGTAAAGGCGTTGGCTTCCTCTTCAGAAGAAAATTCGACTTCTGCCAGAATAAGAGGCGCGAGATCACCTTCAAAAATATCAAGCTCAATGGTATAAGGATCCAACGGAATACAGTAGCGCTTTTTGGTGATGAGCAGTCCATCTGTTTTTTTGCGCAGGTGAGCATAGCTTTCAGCAGTCAGTGGAAGATTGTATTCTTCCCGGGTCATGAGTCCGCCGGATTTGTAAGTGAGAAAGTAGGAATCATCTTGTTTGCGGATGCGCACGACAGGATTGGTACACAGATAACCCTGTTCGATTTGGAGGCATGGGTATTGTTCCAGATGTTCCGGTAACTGCCGGATTAAAAATTTACGTTCGATTTCCATAAAATAAAATCTCCTTCTGCAATTTGTTTTTTATATGATGCCAGGGTCAAAAGCCTGAAATCACGATATGCGAATATTGGGTAGAATTGTGGGAGTACGAAGTACGGAACAATTCGTATGGTATCTTTTGACCTCAACATCTTTATATCGAATAGAGGGAAGGATTGTGGGCGTGCAAAGCACGGAGCAATCCGTGTGATCAGGATTTGGGCGTTTTGATATCCAAATCTTATATCAACAATTATATCGTAATGGGAGCAGAAAATTCAAGGTTTGAAGAGCAAGTAGCGAAAGCGGATTGCGAATGTCCGCTTTACTTCATGTTGCGAATGGCGTGCGTGAATTGTAACGAATATTATATAGAAAGGATAGATGATCATGAGTAAAATAGCTGTATTATGTAATGATGGAGTAGAAGAAATTGAATGCCTTACAGTAGTGGATTTTTGCAGAAGAGCCGGAATTGAGGTGTTGACGGTATCTGTAACCGGAAAACGACAGATTATGGGAGCACACCAGATCTGTTTTCATGCGGATGAAGTGTATAATGATATGAATTTTGAGGAATTTGACGGTATCGTGTATCCGGGTGGACCGGGCACAGGGGTACTTGGTGAAAAACCGGGTGTCAAAGAATTGGCTCAGAAATTTTTAAACAGTGGCAAAATGCTGGCAGCAATCTGTGCTGCACCGGGTATGATTTCTGAGACTGGTATTTTAAAAGAAAAACACGCTACCGGTTATCCAGGCTGCAATCCGCAGGGCGGTGCAATCTGGAGTGAGGATACAGCAGTGACAGATGGCAATCTGATCACCGGTAAAGGGCCGGGAGCTGCGGCAGAATTCTCCATTGCGATCATCCGTTATCTCGAAGGAGATGCCAAAGCAGATGCAATCCGTACTTCTACGATGATGCCGTAATGCACATTTCGTGCAAACGTGCATTTGTGCGAAAAGAAGTCAAACAACGAAAGAAAAAGAATTTTTTTCCAGTTATAAAAAATACATCTTCGTTCATACTAGGAACAAGACAGAACACTTCAAATCGGATACTTTTGTTGAAGCGAAAATGGATTGCGAATGTCCGCTTTACGGTACGTGAGATTCGATTCAACAAAATTACCGGAAGAAGAATGCCTGTCTTTACCATAGAGAAAAAATCACGGAGGTGTAACAACATGAGTAATTCTAACAGCTCAAACAAAGTGTCAGTTCCGGAGGCAAAAGAAGCAATGAACCGTTTTAAACAGGAAGTGGCATCCGAACTTGGTGTACCTTTAAAAGAGGGCTACAACGGTGATCTGACTTCCCGCCAGGCAGGATCCATCGGTGGTGAAATGGTGAAAAAAATGATCATGAAACAGGAAGAGCAGATGTCCAACAAATAAGGACTGCATTTCTGAGAAGATCAGAGAGAAAATCATGGACGAAATAGAATCAGGCACAAAGTTTTGCAGGTGTTCATGAGCAAGTGGCGAAAGCGAATTGCGAATGTCCGATTTGCCGGTAAAACGAGACAGACTTTATCTGCATTCTGCCTGAAGATATCAGAACATGAAAAATGAAAAAGGAGCAGCTGCAAAAAGGCAGCTGCTTCTTTTTTTTGTCAGAATATTTGTGCTTTCGAAACGAAAACATTTCTATTGTTACAATAATATACCACTGAATCAATATTCTGTCAATTCAAAAGTTGAGATTTTTGAAGTAAAAAAATGAGACGAAAATTTGTGCATTTTTACGTCAAAACAACAATTGACAATTTGGCAGTCTGGGGATATTATAATGACAACAGCTGTTGAAACAAAAGGAATTGACTTTTAAAACAACAATCAAAAACAACAATAAAAAGAAAATATTTTTATTGTTGCAAAAGTGAAAAAACGGGAATAACATGTAGAAAGGAGCTTTTATTATGAAAGCAAAAGGAGTAAGATTACACGCAGCAAATGATCTGAGACTGGAAGAGTTTGAACTTCCGGAAATCACGGATGATGAGATTCTGGTGAAGGTAGTATCCGACAGTATCTGTATGTCGACTTACAAATGTGCGATCCTCGGAATTATGTTATGCTCCGGTATCTGCTGTTGTAACACAGTCCAGTGCTATTCTCGGAAGAGATGGATGCCTGAACTTTTTCGCAGGTCCAACAGACAAAAAATTCAGTGCAGAGATGAATTTTTACGATGTACATTATAATTCTACTCATGTAATGGGAACTACAGGCGGAAATACCGCAGACATGATCGAGTCTCTGGAGCTGACGGCAGCAAAACGCATCAACCCGGCTGTTATGGTTACACATATCGGGGGTCTGGATGCGGCAGCAGAGACAACACTGAACCTTCCGAAGATCCCGGGTGGAAAGAAATTAATTTATACACATTTAATTGCAAACTTTATCACAGAAAAATAAGAACTGTCAGAGTTTTTCGATCCCGTCAGGATCCTGGATTCTGACGGAGAGGAGAAAATTATGGATACAATGGAAATGCGCAGAAATGCAATTGCGGAACTGGTGAATAAACATGGAACCGTAAGTTTTGCACAGATTAAAGAACAGTTTCCGCAGGTGTCTGAAATGACACTTCGTACCGATCTGAAAGCACTGGATGCGGCAAAAGAGATCGTAAGGATACACGGAGGCGCGAAGTCCGTACAGCTGGTGATCGGAACGGACGATTATCTGACCCGGCGTGCGGTACGCAACATACAGTCCAAGCAGGAGATTGCAAAAAAAGCAGTGCAGCTGGTTCTTCCGGATACCGTGATTTTTCTGGATTCCGGAAGCACCACCACAGAACTGGCACGGATTTTCCCGGATCAGTCCAATCTGATCTATACCACAGGACTCTCCTGTGCCACAGAACTTGCAAATCTCACAAAACCGGTCATCATGCTGCCAGGTGGACAGCTGAATCGTTACAGCATCAGTATGTACGGTATCTCAGCCATCCGGGAACTGGAGCAGGTGAACTTTCATCAGACATTTTTAGGGGTAACAGGGTATTCGATGAAAGCAGGGTTTACCTGTGGAAACAATGAGGAGGCCATGTTGAAACGGACCGCTATTGAGCAGGCAGAGCAGGTGGTTGTCCTGATGGATTCCTCCAAAACAGAGGTGAAGAGTACATATACGATCTGCGGGCTGGCGGATGTGGATGTGATCATATCCGACGGTCAGCTGCCGGAAGATTTTCTGGTGGAATGTGAGACTCATCATATCACAGTGTATTAAAAGATAAGATTTCTGCATATTCCCATTGTTCCCTGTTTATATGGAGACAAAAGTGGGAGGTATATTGTGAAAAACAAAGTACAGAAATTCGGTAAGTTCCTGTCAGAAATGGTAATGCCGAATATAGGAGCGTTGATCGCATTTGGTTTTCTGGCTGCAATGATTATGGGACCGTTGGCAGGTTTTTGTATTAAAAAATTTGATCAGCTGATGGATGGTCATATGCCGGTCGGATTTGAACGCAGAATAAGCATTCCCCCGCTTCAAGTGCGTAGAGCACTAAGCGGTGGGTAAGGGGGATGCTTATGTCAGTGGGAGTTAAAAGCTCCCACTGACAGGTCGCAAAGCGACTGCGTTCATGAGCAAGTAGAGAAAGCGGATTGCGAATGTCCGCTTTACATGCTGATCAACAACTTTTCAGCAGGTATCATCGGAATGTTGCTGGCAATCCTGGGGTATGTGGTTGTAGGTCCGGTGATGAGTGGCATTCTGACTGTTCTGGCAGCTGGTGTCAATATTCTGGTAAGCCACAGCCTGCTTCCGCTGGTTACAATCTTTATTGAGCCGGCAAAGGTATTGTTCCTGAACAATGCGATCAATCATGGAATTTTCACTCCGCTGGCAACAGCACAGGCAGCAGAAGCAGGAAAATCCATTATGTATATGCTGGAGCCGAACCCGGGCCCTGGTCTTGGTGTGTTGCTGGCATATATGTTCTTTTGCAAAGATAAAAAGACAAAACAGTCCGCACCGGGTGCTGTGATCATCCATGTACTTGGTGGTATTCATGAGATTTATTTCCCGTATATCCTGATGAATCCGCTGGTGATCATTGCTCCGATCGTCGGAAATATGGCAGCTGTTTTCTGGTTTAACCTGACAGACTGCGGTCTGGTAGGACCGGCTTCGCCGGGATCCATTATTGCATACTTAATGATGACTCCGGGACCGGATATCTGGAAAGTATTAGTGGGTGTTGCTATCGCAACCGGTATTTCTTTTGGTATTGCATCACCGATTGTAAAAATAGCAGGCGGAAAGAACAGTCTGGAGGAGGCAATTCAGGCAGTCGGGGAACTGTTGCATCAGCTTGGTTATGTAGATGAGACTTACGTGGATGCGATGCAGGAACGTGAAAAGTTGATTACTACTTACATGGGAATGGGTGTAGCCATCCCACATGGGACCAGTCAGGCAAAAGGTACTGTAAAGAAGACAGGTATTGTATTTCTGCAGTATCCGCAGGGAGTTGATTTCGGAGATGAAAAGGCACAGCAGGATACGATCAAAGGGCTGCAAAGCGCTGAAGGATTTATCCGTCGTGAGCTTGCCAGAACGATTAATATGAGAAACACTCCGGAGATTAAGTTTATTGTAGATCAGTCGATCGAATATGGCGTAAATATCAGCAAGAAGATCGACGAGGTTACAAAGGATCTGAAAGATGAGGCCGGTGATATTGATGAATAGTAAAAAAATTGATTTAAAAGAGCTGCTGAAAGAGAAGAAAAAAATTGCCCTGGGCGGACACGTCCGCCCGGATGGCGATTGCATCGGATCGGTAATGGGGTTATATCTTTATTTAAAACAAGAATATCCGCATATTCAGACAGACGTTTATCTGGAAAAAATACCTGAGACATTTCGTCTGATCAAAGGAACAGATGAAGTTCGTTCAGAAGTAAACAATAACGAAACGCCGTATGATCTGTTTATCTGTCTTGATTGTGCAGATCCGATGAGACTTGGATTTTCAAGTTCGGTCTTTGAAAACGCAAAAGAGACGGTTTGCATCGATCATCACATCAGCAACGAATCGTTTGCAGACTTGAACTATATTGTTCCGGATGCAAGTTCTACGTCTGAGCTTGTAGTTACTTTGCTCGATGAAGAGAAAATATCAAAAGAATCGGCAGAAGCTCTTTATATGGGAATTGCTCACGATACAGGTGTTTTCAGATATTCGTGCACATCGCCGGAAACGATGGAAAATGCGGCTAAACTGATGAGAAAAGGGATAAACGGAAACGCGATCATTGAGCAAACCTTTTACGAAAAAACATATGTGCAAAACCAGATTTTGGGAAGAGCGCTCCTTGAGAGTATGCTCATTATGGATCGTCAATGCGTTGTGTCGGTTATCCGCAAAAGTTCGATGGAATTTTTCCATGCAGAGCCGTCTGATCTGGAAGGGGTAGTAAGTATTCTCAGGCAGACAAAAGGTGTGGAAGTCGCTATCTTCTTACATGAGCTTGAACCTCAAAAATATAAAGTAAGCCTTCGTTCTAAACAATATATTGATGTGAGTGTAATCGCAAAACATTTCGGAGGCGGCGGACACATACGGGCGGCAGGTGTGACAATGACAGGATCTGCACATGACGTGATCAACAATATTACCGAGCAGATCGCCCGTCAGTTTGAAAAACTGGAAGAAAAATCAGTGATTCCGCAATGAAATAAGGACTAGAATCAGAAGTATGATAAACGGAATTTTAAATATTTACAAAGAAAAAGGTTATACATCGCATGATGTGGTGGCTCGTCTTCGGGGAATCTTCGGACAAAAGAAGATCGGTCATACCGGAACGCTTGACCCGGATGCGGAAGGAGTGCTTCCGGTATGTCTTGGACGGGCAACAAAAGTATGTGATCTGCTGACAGATAAAGATAAAACGTATGAAGCGGTGCTTTTGCTTGGAAAAGAAACAGATACTCAAGATATTACAGGGACTGTTTTAAAAGAATGTGATCCATCGGAAATCACTGAAGAAACAGCAAAAAAATGTATTGAAAGTTTTATAGGGGAATATGATCAGATTCCTCCTATGTATTCTGCACTAAAAGTAAATGGAAAAAAGCTTTATGAATTGGCTCGGGAAGGGAAAGTCGTAGAACGGAAAAGCAGAAAAGTACAGATTTATGACATTCGGATCAAGGAAATGAAACTTCCTCGCATACGGATGGAAGTTTCTTGTTCAAAGGGAACATATATCCGTACTTTATGTAATGATGTAGGAGAAGTTCTTGGCGTTGGCGGATGTATGGAATCACTGCTTCGTACAAAAGTCAGTCGGTTTGAGTTAAAAGACAGTATGAAGCTTGCAGATATTGAAAAGGCGAAGAATGAAGGAAGGACAGAAGAAATAATATTGCCTCTGGATGAAGTATTTGTCGAATATCCTAAGATAATCGTAACAGGACGCCAGGCTCAGTTGGCATATAACGGAAATCCTTTTCCGAAAGAGTCTGCGAAAAATTTGATTTTACCCGGAAAAGACGGAGGAGAGGATGATCTTTCCGACATTTTTTCTAGATATAAAAAATATAGAGTATACGATGAGCAGGGACGGTTTATCGCTATATACTCTTATCAAAAACAAAGGCAGTTATTCAGAATCGAAAAAATGTTTTTCGATCCTGATGGAAAATAGAAAAATTCGTTTCAAATTATGTAAATGAGATGAGAATGATATGAAGCGGATAAAAGGAAGAGTAGATCATGGAGTACATCACGGGGATTGAGCAATATGCAGGAATAGAAAAGACAGCGTTAACTCTCGGCAAGTTTGACGGTCTTCATAAAGGACATCAAAAACTGATCGATAAAATATGCGCTTATTCGGGAGAAAATTGTAAAAGCGTCCTCTGTGCTTTCGATATGCACCGGGAGTCGTTAATGACAAAGCAGGAGAGGCGGAGTCATCTTGAAGGGAAAATCGATTGTTTGATCGAATATCCTTTTACGAAAGAACTGCGTGAAATGGAAGCGGAAGTGTTTATTAAGAACATCTTGTGCGAAAAACTTCATGCGGCGCATATTGTTGTAGGAACAGACTTTGCTTTTGGTCATGAAAAACGAGGAAATACAGAAATGTTGAAAATGTTTTCCGAAAAAGGGGGATATACGCTGGATGTCATCGAAAAAGAACGATATGATCAGATCGTGATCAGCAGTACTTATATCAGAGATGTCCTTTCACAAGGCAATGTAACTCTTGCGGCAGAGCTTCTCGGATATCGGTATGGAGTAACCGGAATTGTTCGGCATGGCAGACAACTGGGGCGGACGCTCGGCTTTCCTACAATGAATGTCGAGCCTGAAGAAAAAAAAATACTGCCAAGATTCGGAGTGTATGTCTGCCGTATCAATATAGACGGAAAATGGTACAACGGCATTGGAAACGTAGGGGTGAAGCCGACAGTTACGGAAGAACACAAGCGTCTTGTCGAAGTATTTGTTTATGATTATGAAGGAGATGCATACGGGAAAGAAATTACGGTGGAATTTTGTGATTTTGAAAGACCCGAGATAAGATTTTCTTCTGTGAACGAATTAAAAAAACAAGTGGCGAAAGATCTCCGTTATGGAAAAGACTACTTTAAGGCTTCAAAAGAAATCTAAAATAAATTCTTTACATTGTAAGTGGCATATGATATACTACTTGAGGTTAGAAAACCAGCCGATGTTCGGTAATCGGATCACTCCGACCGTTACTTAATATCAGGCGTTTATAAAAGTATTTAAGGAGGAGTTACAACATGATCGCAAAGGACAAAAAGCAGGCAATCATCAAAGAGTATGGAAGAAGCGAAGGTGATACAGGATCACCGGAAGTACAGATCGCAATTCTTACAGCAAGAATCAACGAACTGACAGATCACTTCAAAGCTAACCCGAAGGATCACCACTCAAGAAGAGGACTTCTTAAGATGGTAGGACAGAGAAGAGGTCTTCTTGCATATCTTAAAAAAGTAGATATTGAAAGATATCGTGCATTGATTGAGAAACTCGGACTCAGAAAATAGTCAGAGGTTTCAATGTAAGCAAAAAAGGGGCAGATTTGATCTGTTCCTTTTTTATATGACGGAAAGTCTAATTCCTTGTCTGGAAGGATCTTGGTGTGTACGACCGTTTTAGAAAAAGACCCAATACAGAGGAATCATCCTCCGTACTGAGTCTCAATTTTTAATTTGGGCGGGATGAGGGCGATTGGGAAATTTTGCCTCTACTACGCTATCTCAACTTGCCCTTAATTATTATTCTGCAACGTCTCTGATGCTGAAGCTGAATCTTCCCATTTTGTCTTTTCCAAGGCAAACAGCTTTTACAACATCTCCGAGAGAGAGTACATCTTCAACTTTATTTACACGTTCTTTAGCGATTTTTGAGATATGAACGAGACCTTCTTTTCCCGGTGCAAACTCAAGAAAAGCGCCAAATTCTTTAA
>OLRX01002272.1_pt1 | contig 12504 bp, 14 predicted proteins | sample 1672991 | NCBI WGS metagenome assembly OLRX01 (sample SAMEA3136744, study PRJEB25190) | human gut metagenome | biome: human gut; feature: human-associated habitat; material: faeces | place: Austria | collected 2013
ACTATTATGGCACTGGTTGGAGGTAAAATCCAGATACGGACTATCTACCACTTACGTTAATCCCATTTACATTCCATAATGTATCTATTAATTCCGGCTACCTTCTCTATGAAAGCAAACCTTATCCACATTATTTACATTCCATAATGTATCTATTAATTCGTTGACATAATAGGAATATCATCGTCTCAACCAAATTTACATTCCATAATGTATCTATTAATTCTATTATAGCGGAAAATGCGTGGGTATCGAGAAAAATATTTACATTCCATAATGTATCTATTAATTCCCTTGTACCAGGATAAGTTATCTATGTAAAAATACATTTACATTCCATAATGTATCTATTAATTCAACAAATTTGCCGTCCTCGTAATACATAGTAACAAGATTTACATTCCATAATGTATCTATTAATTCACATTTAAGCTTTCTAACCCATATATTATCTGCTAAATTTACATTCCATAATGTATCTATTAATTCTAACATACTCCAATCCCTTCTTAGTTGCGTATGTAGATTTACATTCCATAATGTATCTATTAATTCTTAATTACTGTAATTCCACATCGTTTTGTTCTTAGATTTACATTCCATAATGTATCTATTAATTCATCCTCAGAAATGAGAAAAGGATTGTATCATAAATTATTTACATTCCATAATGTATCTATTAATTCCCTATCCTAAGATATCTGCCAAGCTTTTGCGTTTGCTATTTACATTCCATAATGTATCTATTAATTCGTTATGGATACTCTTTCCTCCTGTCCGATCTTGTACTTATTTACATTCCATAATGTATCTATTAATTCATCTGCAGCGACAGGAAAACCGATTGAATTCTTCAATTTACATTCCATAATGTATCTATTAATTCGCAATATAAAATCTGGTATCCTTTTGATAAAGAAATTTACATTCCATAATGTATCTATTAATTCAACATCTTTCCCGATTTTGTGGCACTCCGAAATCTTATTTACATTCCATAATATATCTATTAATTCCTGGCAGACCACCTAAAAGAAGTGAATATAATAACATTTACATTCCATAATGTATCTATTAATTCTCAGGAAGAAGCAACAGCCTTAACCGTCCCAGTCAATTTACATTCCATAATGTATCTATTAATTCCAATTTTTTCGCCCATTCTGGCATTTCCTCACTTTCATTTACATTCCATAATGTATCTATTAATTCTTTATTCCAGAGAGTTTTTATCGTCAGCAGAATAATTTACATTCCATAATGTATCTATTAATTCCATGTCGATTGACAATTCCGCATCATCTGTACTAACATTTACATTCCATAATGTATCTATTAATTCAGTTACGCACAGAGGAATCTATAAAAGAAATACAGAATTTACATTCCATAATGTATCTATTAATTCTGAAAGTTTTGGTGGTTATGGTGGTATCATTTTACTATTTACATTCCATAATGTATCTATTAATTCTTAATTGGATATATGCAAGGCAAAATACAATTTTGATTTACATTCCATAATGTATCTATTAATTCTTCTTATAATAAACTGTTTCTTCGCTTGTATAATTTACATTCCATAATGTATCTATTAATTCGATTAGAAGATTATCTATTGATTTAAATAACGGCATTTACATTCCATAATGTATCTATTAATTCAAATATGGTGAAATATGATACTGATAAGATGGAAATTTACATTCCATAATGTATCTATTAATTCTATGCCACTGTCCTTTATCGTCCTGATAAGTCCAATTTACATTCCATAATGTATCTATTAATTCGTCGTTAAAGTCTTTTGCTTCGCCGTTGGCTTCGTATTTACATTCCATAATGTATCTATTAATTCCTATATGCCATTGATTCCTCCGGATTTATTCCGGATTTACATTCCATAATGTATCTATTAATTCATTAAAACTTTCGGTTATCTTTTTTGCAATATTACATTTACATTCCATAATGTATCTATTAATTCTATAACGAGCGGTCTGTTGTATGGGAAAATAATGTATTTACATTCCATAATGTATCTATTAATTCAAAAGCTAGTTCACACGATTTAATTATGAAATACGTATTTACATTCCATAATGTATCTATTAATTCCATAATCCGATGCACTGGCGAATTCTCCAGACTACATTTACATTCCATAATGTATCTATTAATTCGCCAAAATGTCCGGCACTTCTTCCGGTGCAACAAAATTTACATTCCATAATGTATCTATTAATTCCTACACCTCCTTAAAGCAAAAACCACTTACTACCATTTACATTCCATAATGTATCTATTAATTCCAGGCTTGTTCCAGCTTCACTTGCTGTAATTTTTTCATTTACATTCCATAATGTATCTATTAATTCCCTTGACTGACAGCATATTGCGTTAAGAGTTCCTTCATTTACATTCCATAATGTATCTATTAATTCCTGTTCCGACAAAGGGAAACCCGATTACTTGTTATAAATTTACATTCCATAATGTATCTATTAATTCTATTCTCCCATAAAATCTAACGCATATTTATCTATGTCATTTACATTCCATAATGTATCTATTAATTCTGTGAGGGCATCGAGGATAGCTCTAGCGTTGTTATTCATTTACATTCCATAATGTATCTATTAATTCCTGTTACACCCTCTTTTTCCGCCACTCTGGCAGACAATTTACATTCCATAATGTATCTATTAATTCTTACTGCGTAACTCCACGATGAGAGCGGCAGCAGAATTTACATTCCATAATGTATCTATTAATTCGCGTCAGGAACCTCTGTATTTCGCTCAACGCTATTGAATTTACATTCCATAATGTATCTATTAATTCCAGCCTTGCAGGTATTCCTCTTGCTTGCTAGTCAAATTTACATTCCATAATGTATCTATTAATTCCCGTCCTCCAACTACCATTATATCATCTATAGTCTTTCTTCTTTTTCTGTCGACCTCTTTCTATTCTCCTCATCTTATATCCATATTTTTATTATAATTTCGCTCTCAGCCTATATTTATCCCATTGTCGACCTTCCTATATTTTCACATCATTACTGGTCGACAATTTTTATTACCTCTACATAGACAAAAATCTTATTAATAGACTACACTTTACCTTTCACCAAGATTGTAGCTTCATTATAGCATCTATCTCAGCATTTTACAATATTAATCTAACTGGAATAATATTTTTCTTTCTATATTAACATCAATTAGAATCCTAAATATATTGTCATCTCAATTATTTTCTTCTATAATATAAATTTATAGTAATAACATATTGGAATGTAAAGGTTAGTTTAATTTTGAAACTTTCTTTTAACCGCTACATTTTGGATTTTCCTAATCTATACATTCCACTTGTTATTACAGAATGCTATCTACTTCAACAATTCCGATATATTAATCTCCAATCCTTCATAAATCCCACTTTGAATCGTCTGAGTAAATAGGCTTATCATCGGTGCTTCATCCTGCTCGTAATAGTAAATCGTTGTTCGCTCCTTTTCAGGATCAACAATCCAATATTCTCTTACACCGACATCCGAATATAATGGATTCTTTGTTGTATAATCCATCTTCCTGCTAGACTTTGAAACAACTTCGATTACAAAATCCGGGACACCTACACAGCCCCTGTCATTTAATTTATCTTTATCACAAATGACACTGATATCTGGCTCCACATATATTTTTTCATCTTTATTTAAAAAACCGCAAATGGTGATGGATATACCTCACATTCCCCTTTATTTTTCTCAATATAGCTTTTGACGGTGTTACGCAATCTTTGAAAACTATATTCTTCATTTCTTTGTGCTTTTAACGTTTAGAAACCCCCACAATTCCAGCCTGATTTCCTAAATAAATGCCCCAATGATTTTTCAAACACGCTCTAGTACTTAGAAAGTGATTAAATGCTTCACCCGTTCTTTGAGCATATAAAAAATTCTCTGGCAAAATCCTATTTCCCAGCAATATCCTTCACAACTTCCCCTGCGATAATAAGCCCTGCCACAGATGGTACAAAAGCTACGCTTCCCGGAATATCGCGTCGTTCCGTACATTTATGCTCCGCTCCCGGAGGGCAGATACAATTTGTTCTGCAGCTTATGGACATATCTTCGATTGGACGTGTTGGCTTTTCTTCGGAGTAAACAACTTTCAGTTTTTTTACACCTCGCTTTTTCAGTTCGCGACGCATTACTTTTGCAAGTGGACACATTTTGGTTTTGTAAATGTCGGCTACTTGGAAGGCTGCCGGATCAAGTTTGTTGCCAGCTCCCATGCTGCTGATTACCTGAGTTCCGTACTTTTGCGCCTGCATAATAATCTCGATTTTTGCGGTAACAGTATCGACTGCATCGACAACATAATCATATTCATCAAATGGAAAATCATCTGCATTTTCTGGAAGGAAAAAGCATTGGTGGACATTGACCTGTGCATCAGGATTAATGTCTAAAATACGCTCCTTCATTACTTCTACTTTGTATTTGCCAACTGTTTTTCTTGTGGCAATAATCTGACGATTTAAGTTTGTAAGACACACTTTGTCATCATCAATAAGGTCAAATGTACCGACTCCGCTTCGCGCTAATGCCTCGCAGACATAACCACCAACTCCGCCGACTCCAAAAACTGCCACACGGGAATTTTTTAATTTATCCATTGCTTCTTCCCCCAGTAAAAGCTGGGTTCTTGAAAATTGATTTAACATATATTTCTTCCTTTTCTGTGTTATTTTTAAAGATTTGCAAAATCAAGAAACAGCATATGCATCTTCTCTTCGCTGTCTACAAATTCATACTCATGTTTTGTACCCGTATAAATAAGCTTCCCATCTTCATAGGCAAGTAACTGATTCATTGGGACGTTCTTCCATTTATCACGGTCGAGAGGACGAGTTGCCATAACGATTGCTTTGTCTTTACGGCAACGGTACAGGCTGTCTTTATAATTAGTATGAATGTACATAATCTCTCCGTCAAAAATAAGCAGATTCAGCTTATTCTCTGGCGCGATTTCCAGGATAATACGATTAAGAAGCGCAAAACGTTCTTCTTTTGTCAGTGCCGCTCCCTTTTCATCCTGCGCTGCATTTACCTGATCAATAATATAGCACAAAATGCGTTCGCTGTCCGTATCTCCGTCTTCTGTTGCTACAAATGGCTCAAGTACTTCACTTTCAAATATTGTTCCATTATGCGCTAACGTCCAGGTGCGGTCATAATTATCACGCATAACAAACGGATGTGTATTTTCATAGTCCATTGTTCCCCTGGTCGCAAGACGGATATGTGCAATCATCTTGTCTGTCTCTATTTTAGCACGAAGTCTCTGCTTTAAATAATTGCTTGTCACAGCAGACTGTGGCTGCTTTTCTAAAGAAACAGCATTGCCGTAAAAAAATGCCATACCCCAACCGTGGGGATGTTCTGTTCCATCCGAAAAAAATTCTCTTAATAACTCATTTAACGGTATCTTTTTTGCAGAATCTACTCCAAACAATTCACACATTGATTTTCTTCTCTCCTCATATATTGTATTATGACCATTTTGAGCTATTTTGATTTTCTTTCGCAAGTATCTGATTATAAAATCTCTGAGATTCCAGTCATATCTAAATATCTCTAAACAGTCATATTTTGTTTTTGTCTCGCTAATACAAGTCCTTTTTCTACATAGTTTTCCTGATATTGTTTTCGAACCTGCCATGCATATCTCTTCTCTGGATCAACAAATTTCTCATATTCAAAATCTAAGATTTGTTGAACATCGTCCATTTTCAGGCCTTGATAAAACTCTTTCATCCATCCGATAACTTTTAATGCCTCATGTACGATAGACCGCGCTCTTTTTTCCGTACGGGCAATTTTTACTGTCTTTAAATCGTAATGGGCCGCATTTTTAAAATTCTGCACAGCATTTACCTGATCCTTTTTGGAAACATACCAGGATGGCATCGTTGCGAGCCACACCATTAAAAGCTGTGCAAACTTCACATCTCTCGCATCAATTCCAGCTCCTGTGAGAGGATTTAAATCAAACATACGAAGTTCGATATGATCGATTCCATTCTTCCTCAAAGATATAAGATTATTTTCTCCTGCAGGTTTTAAACGAATAGGATAATAGAGTTCTGACGGTGCTTTTAGTAAGCCATTTTTAACATACTTTTCAATAGAATTCACGTAAGAATCAATATCGCTATAATCAAATGTCGGTGGAAATTCATTCCAGTAACCAAGTTCACTGCATCTTACAGAACTTAAGCCTGTAAAAACACTTTTCCCATAGACACCTTTTTCCATAAAAGAACTGTCTACAATCGGACTGGCCGCCGTAACTGCCACTAAAATCCAGCCATATACAGCCATTTTCTGCGCCAGCTCCAAATACAATTTATTCTTATATTTCATAAAATCCGGCTCGGACTGCAGAGCAAAATCTGCTCTTAACAAATCTTCTGAAAAAGAAAAATTTACATGACTTCCCGAAAATGTCATCTTATAACGTCCGTATTTATCGGAAAGATATTCACGGTAGGCTGTTTTATGCGCATCTTTCCCATCAAACTGTGCAATTGGCACATCTTTCTCCCCGCCAATATATGGAGGATTAGAAAATGGCCACAGCAATTCTGGCTCTGGAAGTGCCTTTAACTTTTCCTGAATTCTTCTGGTATGTCCTTTTAATTCTTCAATTGCCGCCTCGATGCTTTCATTTACTCCTGTATTAATTTCGGTCTGGTTTTCACTGAAGTCTCTGACGATATGTGCATCTCCCGGAAAAGGATGTGCAGTCTGTGAAAGCATACCATCTCCTACAACACGCAGACTTTCCATCTCAATTCCAAATGCACCATCTAATAAATGTTCTCTTATATACTCATTTTCAATATGCAGCATTACATTCCTCCATACTCTTCGATGTAATCCTCCAGTGTTTTTCCGTTCTCCATTCCTTCTGCCATCTGTCTGCCTGGACTTAAAAGTTTCTCCGCCCTTCCATATAAAGGCCTGAGGAAATGTTCTTCTCAACTCAGATGCATTATATCCATTATGATAGATGGAAGTATCTTTCTCTAAAAATTCCGAAAGCTCTCCGATATTTTCCATAAGGCCAGCATGCAATGCTCCCGATGCCATAATTTCACCTACCGGCTGCTCACATACACTTCGAAACTCTACTGTCCCACGGAAAGTCAGATCTTCAAATTTAAATGACCGTAAATATTGCAAATCGGAAATCTCCGGATGGAATGTGATTTCCCGATATCTATTTCCATCGAAGTATTCCCCTTTTATCCGGTCAGAGGAAAAATATTTACTAAGAACCACTGGTGGAAAATTAATATATTTTCCTTCTCTTTCTACACAGTATAAGCTCATACTCTTTATGTATCGAACAATTTCATCTGTTGTATCAAATACAACATTATACATATCAACATTATGGCGATTCAAGCCATGAAGACTGTTTCTCCAAAAGTTATCCCTGCTACATAAAATCTCCGCATTCTCTCCCCATAAAGAGTTCGCTAAAATCAATGCCTTAAACGGTTCTAACTTTGTAAATGTATTCAGCATTGGAACTACCTGCTCTTCTTCTACATCAAGCTGAATCTGACTTGCACACGAAAATAGTCCAAAATTCGGATAAGAATGAAATGGAATACTGTTGCCATACTTTTTATAAGAAGACAGGTGATGAAATAACATACGATACCGCTCACTTACTACCGGTACATTCTGATTCACTGCATAACGGGGATTAATACCCATGCCAGTCAGCATATGCCCCTCTTTACGCAGTTTCTTCTGTATATAAGTATAATACTGACAAAATCTTTTGTACAGCACATTCATATCTTCTTCTTTCCCAAAAGAAATTTTTAACGTATTATAACTGCAATCATAAGACAGACCATCTCCTGTCTTGTCATCAACTGCCAGATAAATATGTTCATTATCATCTCTGCTCACATTCAAAAAAGAAAATGTATCAATAAATCGATCTGTTGCCTGATAAATCACTTCAAAATTGACAGGTTCATTCTTCTCATTCACAATCGGCAGCTCAAACTCCAAACCAGCTAGATGGGTTCTCTTCTCGGGTGTCTTTGTCTGTAGTTTGTCTAATGAATTAAATAGTAAATTAATTATGTCTTACTATTAATTCTGCTGTTGGCTCATCAATATAGAGACTGTCTACCAGTCCTCCTTGAAGTGCCGCTGTTATAATCTTCTCTTTTTCTTTTCCCACGGCAACAACTAACTTATTTGGAATCTTTTTAATCGTTTCAAGGGAAGCCCCTACAACACGGGCATCTATTTTTTTATCAAATAGTTCCCCGTTTTGTTTTATAAAGTGGGAACAGCAGTCTCCTACTGCTCCTCTTCTGCTGAAGTCTTTATAATCATTTTCATCAATAAGTCCCATTTCATATACAATGGACGGACGTTCTAAGTTACCTACGGAATAAATTGCTGTCTGGCACACTTCCGCCATTTCAAGGATTTCATGAATCTGTGGATCTTTTTTCAAAGCTTCAACAATCGAAGATTCCGCCACCATTGCCGGCGCTGGAATCTGATAACCTGTTCCTCCAACACTGTCTACAAACCTTTTCAACACATCCAAAGCACCCGATTCGAAAATTGCTCTGGAAAATCCTCCAGTTAACTGAATCACAGATACCCCGCTTCTCTTAATCTTTGGAAGCTGCTGGGCTAATACTGCAAGTGCATGTCCCCATGTTACTCCAATGACACTATCATTTTTTATATAACGTGGGAGGTCTTCTGCTAATGCCGCACAGACATCCTGCATTAATATCTGCGAATTACCTACCAAATCTGGCACAATAATCGCCCTTTTAATCGGAAATCTGGCAATCAGTTCATTCTCCAGATTCCCATTTGCCAAAACAGAATCTTTAATTCGAACTTCTATAATCCCCATGTCCATCGCATTCTTTAAAATACGGCTTACAGAAGACTTGCTAATTCCCTCTCGTGCCGCAATTTCTAACTGGTTATAATGTAACTCATAATATAGCTTGGCAATTCGAATTGCCTGATTCATCTTCGCTGCATCCATCTTCTCTCTTCCTCCAAGCTTCTTCTCCAAATGTTGCTTTAAATTCTACTTATAATCTTAATTTAAGATTATAATTTCTCCACACAAAGAAGTCAAGGTGAGCTGATTTGATTCAGTATATCAAACAGACGAAAGTTTGGAAGGCAATAGTTTACATCTGTGACTTTAGTCGCGGCGGTTTGAATGTTCGCGGGCACGCTTACATTCAAACCTTGCTCCCAGGCCACAGATGTAAACTATTGCCTTCCAAGCTTTCTGTCTTTGCTTGCCGTAGGAATCAAATCAGATATGAATGGGATTTAAGGAATAATTAATGCTCCCTGAAAATTTTAACCTCATAATAAATTTACAAATCCCTCAATTTGAAATTCTACTAAATTTTATTCCTAATCCTTGCCAATATGACACAACAGCAGCCACAGTCAGAACTATATAATCAAAATAATCCATATCTGTGGCCTCGGAGCAAGTGTTGGATACGAGCATATAAGCGAGTATTCAACACGCTGCGACTAAAGTCACATATATGGATTATTTTGTTCGTCTGTTTCTATACTTGCCTGTCTAGCGAATTAAATTTCCGAATTCTTCTTTGAGGCGAAGTAAGCCCGGAGTGAATTTACTACGATGATCACTCCAAGTATCATCAGTAAAATAGCGATAATCAGCTGTAAGCCTTCTACTAAAAATGTTGCGGAACCAGCAGAAAATGCCTGTACGAGAGAAATGGTTCTCTCTACTAATGCGGTTCCTGTTACACAAAGCATGATAATCAGTGGTGGGAAAAGCATTTTGTTGCTTCGTCCGGTTACTTTTAAGAATACGCAAAGTGTTACTAATACTAAAGCAGATAAGAGCTGGTTTGCGGAACCAAATAATGGCCAGATATTTGCATAACCAATTCTTGTTAATACAAAGGCTGCTGCTAAGGTGATGATTGTTGAGAAGTATGTATTACATAAAACTTTTCTCCATCCTTCTGCGTGTTCCATATCATCAACACTGAACAATTCCTGAAAGCTCATTCGGCCAATTCGCGCTACGGCATCCAAACTTGTAAGTGCAAGCGCGGATACGCACATTGTCATGAAGCACTGTGCTACATATACTGGAATTCCAAACATTTCAAAGAATCCAGCTACACCGCTTGAGAATACCTGGAATGGTGTTCCATCTGCTGGTGTTCCGTTAGCGGATGCTGCCGCTCCTGCTACACATAAAGCGATAACTGCAAGTAAACTTTCTAATACCATTGCGCCGTAACCAACTTTTAACATATCTTTTTCATTGGATACCGTCTTTGAAGATGTTCCGGAAGATACTAAACTGTGGAAACCAGAAACTGCTCCACAAGCAACGGTTACGAATAAAATAGGGAATAAATCACCAAGCTGATCATTATGGAAGCCTGTAAATACAGGAAGATTCATTGTAGGATGCGCTACTAATAATCCAACAACAGCTCCTGCGATCATTCCAATAAACATATAGGTTGTCATCGCATCACGAGGCTGTTTTAATAACCACATTGGAAGTACTGCCGCAAAGAAAATATATACAAATGTAATATATGTCCAGCCGTCCTTTCCTAATGTAATTGGCATTGTCATACCAATAGCAAGTGCTGCTACAGTACAGATTAATCCAACAACCGTTTCCTTCCATCCTGTCAGATGCAGATGTTTATGAAGTAAACCAAAAATCATTGCAAATGCGATAAATAAAAGGGAAATTGTTCCTGCTGCTCCATTTGTTTTTGCTGCATCGGAAAGTGCAATCACACCATTGGCATCTACCGTATAAGCATTAAATGTACCTGCTACCATATCAGCGAAAGCTGCGATAACAATTAAAGTAAACAGCCAGCAGAAAATAAGAAATAACTTTCTTCCAAGTTTACCGATGTATTTTTCGATCAGAAGTCCCATGGACTTACCATCATTTTTTACACTGGCATATAATGCTCCAAAATCGGTAACTGCTCCAAAGAAAATACCTCCAATTAATACCCACAAAAGTACTGGAAGCCATCCAAATACTGCCGCCTGAATTGCTCCTGTTACAGGGCCTGCTCCAGCAATAGATGAAAACTGATGGCTAAATACTGTCCAACCGTCAGTTGGAACATAATCCTGTCCATCTTCAAACTTATGAGCTGGTGTCTCTGCTTTTGGGTCAATTCCCCATTTTTTAGAAAGCCACCGTCCATAAAATGCATATGCAACTGTCAATAAAACAGCAGCAATTAAAACAATGACTAATGTATTCATTTTTGTCCTCTCCTTTCATGTATACAAGCCATTTCTTGTATACATGAAGTTTTATAATCCTTTTCCTTCATTTTGTCAATGTTTTTTGCGCTTTTTCTTGCATTTTTATAGGAACAAATAAATTTTAAATTCAATTCACTTCATTTCTGGATTTTCACGCAAGAAGTTCTGAACTTTTTTAAGTAAAAGATACTAGAGCGTGTTTGAAAAAAGCATTTTTCAAACACGCTCTATGGCTTCTTTTAGGAAGTCAGGCAGGAATCCTCTGTAATTCAATCGCCGATTATTTCGCAAAACAAGTTTCCCATATTTAGCTGAACTATATAAAAATTTTTCAAACACACTCTAAGAAACAAATCCCGTCATTATTCCAACTTTCTTCCGCACCCATTCCATAAAACGTGCGAACTCGCTCTTTCTCACAAAAATCTCGGCATAACAATTCAATATTTCCGAAACCATCTGCCGCATATATGCCATATCATTCTCATAACACATTTTCTGTGAAAGGTATCTGTCATGTAATTCCTGAAGTCTCTCCTCCACTTCCGCAGCAGAATCAAGCTTTTTACACATCGGAAGGGACATCTGCTCTAAAGCTCCCTCCCTCATCCACCTTGTCATTTTTTTCTCGTAAGCATAATGTTCTGGAATTGTTCCCTCAAAAATCGTATTATGCGGATAGGTAAAATAATCTTCCACATAATGAAGAATCCATCCAAGTTTTAAATAAGAAAAGCTTCCGCCTCTTCCTTTTGCCTCTAACACTTCCATCTGTTTTGTAATCTGTTCGAACGTTGCTTCCCATGTATGACCCTCCAGATAAGTATACACCAGCAGATCTGGCAGAATACTTCCAAACAATAATGCTGCTTTATGTGCTCTGTGTATATTTCCCGATAATGACTTTGTCATAACTAAATGTCCAATTTTATCCATTCATTTCTCCCCATTCACTTTCGACCTGATATCATTTCTATATTTAAAATTAAATTCCATTCACTACCTCTCAAAACACAGTATACCATAATTACAAAAAATGGCTACAACCAAAATATGTTATTTTACTATTTAATTCATTAAGCGAACTACAGACGAAGCCATTGCCCCCAATAAGG
>OLRX01002279.1_pt1 | contig 12469 bp, 7 predicted proteins | sample 1672991 | NCBI WGS metagenome assembly OLRX01 (sample SAMEA3136744, study PRJEB25190) | human gut metagenome | biome: human gut; feature: human-associated habitat; material: faeces | place: Austria | collected 2013
TATGACCCTCTGCTTGTAAGGCAGATGCTCTCCCAGCTGAGCTATGATCCCATATATTTTGTCGTTTCTCTCGAACCGACTTCGTTAGTATAGCATTGGTTTTTTGGAAAGTCAACTGTTTTTTTGATTTTTTCAAATTTTTTCTACAATTTCTTCTATAACCGGAATAAATCAAAATCGCTGTGCGTTAATCTGATTCAAAAAAAGTCCCACAAGCACAAGGCCTGCGGGGCATTTTTGAAAATATTATACGATTCCCTGAGCTGTCATAGCATCTACAACTTTTTCAAATCCTGCAATGTTAGCTCCGGCAACATAGTTACCTTCCATTCCGTAACGTTTTGCAGCATCGTCCATGTTGTGGCAGATGTTTACCATGATGTTCTTCAGTTTTGCATCTACTTCTTCGAATGTCCAGCTAAGTCTCTCGCTGTTCTGTGACATCTCAAGTGCAGATGTAGCAACACCACCGGCATTTGCAGCCTTACCAGGTGCAAAGATCACACCATTCTCCTGCAGATACTGTGTTGCTTCTAATGTAGTAGGCATGTTCGCACCTTCGCATACAGCTACGCATCCGTTAGCAACTAACTGTTTTGCATCTTCAAGGTGAAGTTCGTTCTGTGTAGCACATGGAAGAGCAAGGTCAACCTTAACAGACCATACACCGCGTCCTTCATGATATTCTGAATTAGGACGGTAGTTCTTGTACTCTGTCAGTCTTGCACGTTTTACTTCTTTGATTTCTTTTAATGCTGCAACGTCGATTCCGTCCGGATCATATACCCATCCTGTAGAATCACTTGCTGTTACAACTTTCGCTCCAAGCTGCTGAGCTTTCTGGATTGCATAGATTGCAACGTTACCAGCTCCGGAAACTGCAACTGTCATTCCCTTGATGTCTTTTCCGTTGATCTTTAATAATTCTTCTGTTAAGTAGAGAAGTCCATATCCTGTAGCTTCTGTTCTTGCTAAAGATCCGCCGTAGCTTAATCCTTTTCCTGTCAGAACACCTTCATACAGGCCTCTGATTCTCTTGTACTGACCGAACATGTAACCAATCTCTCTTGCACCTGTTCCGATGTCTCCTGCAGGAACATCTGTGTCAGCTCCGATATATTTGCAAAGTTCTGTCATAAAGCTCTGGCAGAATGCCATTACTTCTCTGTCTGATTTTCCCTTAGGATCGAAGTCAGAACCACCTTTACCTCCGCCGATCGGAAGTCCTGTCAGTGAGTTCTTGAAGATCTGCTCAAATCCAAGGAATTTGATGATACCAAGGTTTACAGATGGGTGCAGACGTAATCCTCCTTTGTATGGTCCGATTGCGCTGTTAAACTGTACACGGTATCCTGTATTAACCTGAACCTGTCCTTTATCGTCTACCCATGGAACACGGAATTTGATCTGTCTTTCAGGTTCAACAAGTCTTTCAAGAAGAGCGTCTTTTCTGAATTTCTCCTCGTTAGCCTCTACAACAACTCTTAATGACTCTAATACCTCTTTTACTGCCTGGTGGAATTCTGGCTCTGCAGGATTCTTAGCTACTACTTTCTCTAGTACTTCATCAACATATGACATAGCTTTCTACCTCCTAAATAATATACGTATCCTTTTCAAAGGCATACTTTACTATAAAAAAACAGATGACTTACGCCATCTGTTTTTCCCTGACGCCTTTGTCCTTTACTATTGTAAAGCAAACAAGTGTATCTGGCAAGATATTTTTACAGTTTTTTGTTATTTTTGCAACTTTTTACAAAACCCTTGCAGATTTTGCAAGGGTTTTGTGCTTTTTCTTGTATTTTATTCATTTTTTTGAAACAGAACGCACTCTGAATTGCATTTATCACAATACATAGAATTCTGTTCTTCTCTCTGTCTGTTTCATTATCTGAAGTATTTTACTCCGGATTCGAAGATCTTCATATCCTGTTCTCCGTAAATGTTCATTGCCACGCTTCTGTTTCTTCTTTCTGAGTGTGCCATCTTGCCAAGTACACGTCCATCCGGGCTTGTAATACCTTCGATCGCACAGTAAGAACCGTTGACATTCCATTCTTCATCCATCGTGATATTTCCTTCCGGATCACAGTACTGTGTTGCAACCTGTCCATTTGCAAATAATCTGTCCAGCCATTCTTTATTTGCAACAAATCTTCCTTCTCCGTGAGATGCAGGGTTTGTATATACGCCGCCAAGCTCTGCCTCTCTAAGCCATGGAGATTTATTCGTTACCACTTTTGTATAGACCATCTTGGAGATATGGCGTCCAATCGTATTGTATGTAAGAGTCGGTGAATCCGGTAACTGTCCTGTGATTTTTCCACCTGGTACCAGACCAAGCTTGATCAATGCCTGGAATCCGTTACAGATACCAAGTGCCAGTCCGTCACGCTCATTCAGTAATTTTTCTACTGCTTCTTTCATCTTCGCATTCTGGAATGCTGTTGCAAAGAATTTCGCTGATCCGTCTGGTTCATCACCTGCACTGAATCCGCCAGGGAACATGATGATCTGTGACTGTCCGATTGCTTTTTCGAATACTTCTACCGAATCAACGATATCAGATGCACTCATATTTCTGAATACCTTTGTAATCACCTTTGCTCCTGCTCTTTCAAATGCTTTCGCACTGTCATACTCACAGTTTGTTCCTGGCATTACCGGGATAAATACTGTTGGCTGCGCAATCTTGTGGCTGCAGATATAGATATCTGATGTATCATATAATCCTGTCTCCACCTTCTCGTCCTGTCCTTCCGCTTCGGAATTGGTCGGGAATACCTTTTCCAGCGTCTCTTCCCATGCAGATACTGCCTCTTCTAATGCGATCTTCACATCTTTATATTCGATTGCCGCATTATCTGTCACTTCACCGATCACGGTATAGGTAATTCCAAGTTCAGACACCTTATCTGCAGGTACTTCTGCAATGATATCTCCGAATGCCGGTGCAAATAAATCTCTTGCATCTACATTATGCTCAATCTTCACACCCATGCCGTTACCGAAAGCCATCTTGCTGACTGCTGCCGCGATACCATGTCTGTCTAATGCATAAGCTGCTACGATCTTGCCGCTGTGGATATCTTCGGTAAACTTACCATACTGATCCATAACCTTTCCGTATACAGGAATATCGTAATTATCCGTCTCAATGCGAAGCCATACAAGTTTATCTCCGGCTTTCTTAAGTTCCGGTGTGATAATGTCTTTCTCTTTTGCAATGTCCACTGCGAAAGAGACCAGTGTCGGTGGTACATCGATGTCTTCGAATGTTCCTGACATACTGTCCTTTCCACCAATGGATGGAAGTCCGTATCCAAGCTGTGCACTGTAAGCTCCGAGAAGAGCTGCGAACGGCTGACTCCATCTGTGTGGATCTTCTGTCATACGACGGAAATATTCCTGGAATGTGAAACGGATCTTGCTGTAATCGCCACCTGCTGCAACAATCTTTGCGATAGACTCTGTCACTGCATAGATTGCTCCGTGATATGGGCTCCATGTTGACAGATATGGATCAAATCCGTAACTCATCATACTTACAGTATCGCAGTCTCCTGTTAATACCGGAAGCTTGGCAACCATTGCCTGCGTCTCTGTCTTCTGATATTTTCCACCGTGCGGCATGAATACAGAAGCTGCTCCGATGGATCCGTCGAACATTTCTACCAGACCTTTCTGTGAGCATACATTCAGGTCTTTTAACATGCCAAGCCATTTTTCTCTTACATCTTTCACATCTTCTCTTACAAGGATACTGTCTTTTCTGTTCGGGATGTCAACTGCTACCGTTGTCTCCTGGTGTGCTCCGTTGGTGTCAAGGAATGCACGTGAAAGATTTACAATTTCTTTTCCTCTCCATGAAAGTACCAGTCTTGGATCTTCTGTTACAACTGCTACTTTTGTTGCCTCCAGGTTCTCTTCGGATGCATATTTCATGAATTCATCTACATCTTTTGAATCTACAACAACTGCCATACGTTCCTGTGATTCAGAGATTGCGATCTCTGTTCCGTCAAGACCGGCATATTTCTTAGGTACTTTATCAAGATCGATCTGAAGTCCGTCTGCAAGTTCTCCGATAGCAACGGATACTCCGCCTGCACCGAAGTCGTTACATTTCTTGATCAGCTTGCTGACTTCTTCTCTTCTGAATAATCTCTGGATCTTTCTTTCTGTCGGTGCATTACCTTTCTGCACTTCTGCCCCGCATGTTTCGATGGACTCTTCTGTATGTACTTTGGAAGATCCTGTTGCTCCGCCGCAGCCGTCACGTCCGGTACGTCCGCCAAGAAGAATGATGATATCTCCAGGATCCGATGTTTCTCTGATAACCGCACGTCTCGGTGCTGCTCCAAGCACTGCTCCGATCTCCATACGTTTTGCAACATAATTCGGATGATAGATTTCTTTTACCGCTCCGGTTGCCAGGCCGATCTGGTTACCATATGAACTATATCCATGGGCTGCTTCTCTGACCAGTTTCTTCTGTGGAAGCTTTCCTTTTAATGTATCCTTTACAGATACGGTAGGATCAGCGGCTCCTGTCACGCGCATTGCCTGATATACATAAGTACGTCCTGACAATGGGTCACGGATAGCTCCTCCAAGGCAGGTAGCAGCACCACCGAATGGCTCGATCTCTGTCGGATGGTTATGTGTCTCGTTCTTAAAGTTTACAAGCCACTCTTCTTCTACTCCGTCTACCTCGATCGGAACAACGATACTGCATGCATTGATCTCATCAGACTCTTCCTGATCCTGTAACTTTCCTTCACGTTTTAATTTTCTCATTGCCATCAGTGCAAGATCCATCAGGCAGACAAACTTATCTTCTCTTCCTTTGAAAATCTCACTGTGGTCAGCGATATACTGTTTATAAGTTGCTTCCATCGGCTCTCTGTAATCACCATCGCCGAACGAAACATCTGTAAGTTCTGTCGAGAATGTTGTATGACGGCAGTGATCTGACCAGTAGGTATCCAGAACACGGATCTCTGTCATAGAAGGATCTCTGTCTTCTTCTGACGCAAAATAATTCTGGATATGCTGGAAATCCTTAAATGTCATGGCAAGTCCGAGAGAATCGTATAATTCTTTCAGTTTGCTTTCTTCCATATCTTTAAATCCGTCAAAGATCTTTACATCTGCCGGCTCATCGAATACAGTAACCAGTGTCTCCGGTTTTTCTTCCTGTGCTTCTCTGGAATCTACAGGGTTAATACAATGCTCTTTGATTGCTTCGAATTCTTCATCCGAAACAGTTCCGTTTCCACCATGGATCACGTAAGTAGTCGCAGTACGGATTACCGGCTGCTCGTCTTCTTTGATAAACTGAATACACTGCACAGCGGAATCTGCTCTTTGATCAAACTGTCCCGGAAGAAATTCTACGGAAAAGATTCTGCTTCCTTCTTCTGCCTGAAATTCTTCTTTATATAATGTATCTACAGGTGGTTCAGAAAAGATGCCGTTACATGCTTTCTCAAATGTCTCATCCGATACGTTTTCCACATCGTAACGGATCAGTACACGGACGCTGTCTACGTCTTTGATTCCAAGATAGCTTCGGATCTCGGTCTTAAGTTCCTTTGCCTGTACATCAAATCCTGATTTTTTCTCCACGTACACTCTTTTTACATTGCTCATAAGTAATCCTCCACAAATGAATTTTTACACATTTTCTATTGTTAGTATAACACAACAATCATTATTTAATACAATTAATATATCTAAACACTTTTATAACTTATACTTATCAATCATCTTTTTTCTCTTCCTTTTTATAATTTCTTTTTCCCAAAAACAATACAATCCATATCAGAACCAGTACTGCAACAAACACTTTACTGATGCGGATCACCATATCCAAAAAGAATCCTTCCGGCAGCATCCGTATCATATAATCCGTCTCCGGGTCGAATAGCCACAGATCATTGGTAAAAAACAGCTTATGAAAAATCGTAAAACACGTTGTAAAATCTACACGGAATGCAATCCCCAGCAGTACGCCTATGACCAGCCAGGCACTCAGTGCGATCGAATATGTTCTGAAATACAGTCTCTTCCAGTCTTCTTCCCGTGTTCTCAGTACCGCCAGTATAACTGCTGCCACAGCCAGACAGATTACTCCGACTTTCATTCCTCCCAAGAACAGATTCCTGACATCACGCATATGCAGCCGGTCTCTTTCATTAAAGAAATCCTGCTCTCTTCCTTCCACTGTCGTCACAACCGACAGCTCCTCCTCTTTCCCGATCAGATAATTCATCATATGTTCTGTCACATACATGACATGGTCTATGCTCATATCCAGATCTTCCGTCACTTCATAGCGTTGATATTCTTTTTTATAAAACCTGTAATTACTGTCTCCATATACGGCCAGCCATATACTAAATATCAGTGCTGCCATCACTGCACACATCATGGCCGTAACAGATATGATCGTTGTTAGCTTCTTCAAGTCTTTTTCCTCCTGCTTTTCATTATTATAACACTTCTATTTATAAATACGGTTGTAATTTTCTTTCATTTCACTTATAATACAGTTAAGATTCATTAGGAGGACTTATCATGGATATTAACTATGAATTATATAAAGTATTTTACTATGTAGCTTCCACCTTAAGCTTTTCGGAAGCCTCCAAGCAATTGTTCATCTCACAGTCGGCTGTCAGCCAGTCCATCAAGGCACTGGAGAAGAAGCTGGATCAGACCTTATTCATCCGGAGTACCAAGAAAGTCCGTCTTACTACCGAAGGCGAGATCCTTCTGCGCCACATCGAACCGGCGATCAGCCTGATCAAGCGCGGCGAAAGCCAGCTCCTCGATGTCGGCGCACGCGGAGGACAGCTTCATATCGGAGCCAGTGACACAATCTGCCGGTATTTTCTGGTACCTTATCTGGAACGTTTCCACCGGGAATTTCCCGGAGCGCATATCAAAGTTACCAATGCGACATCCATTCGCTGTGTAGAACTCCTTGAGACCGGACAGGTGGATCTGATCGTTGTCAATTCACCGAATGCTTATCTCGGGAATGTTCCGAATGTAAAAAAAATCAAAGATTTTCAGGATGTATTTATCGCAGACAAGGCATTTGAGGAATTAAAAGGGAAGAAGCTCTCTTTCAAAGAACTTCTGAACTATCCGATCCTTATGCTAGACAGAAAAAGTACGACCAGTGAATATCTGCACAATCTGTTTCTTCAGAACCAGCTGGATCTGGTTCCGGAGATTGAACTCAGCAGTAATGATCTTCTCATTGATCTTGCCCGCATCGGACTTGGAATTGCATTTATTCCGGATTTCTGCCTTTCCCAGACCTCCGATTCGGATTCGCTTTTCATTGTCGAGACAAAAGAAGTACTTCCGGAAAGGGAGCTTGTCATCGCATATAACGAGAAAGTCCCAATATCCAAGGCCGCGCAGGAATTTTTATCTTATTTTTAATACATCTTTCGGATGCATGATGGAAAATACCATAGGAGCATATGTTCCTCATGGTATTTTTCTTTTTAATGCTGCTTATTTCGTATCTGTCTGTTCTTCCGCCTTCCAGAATTTTGCAATCTTTTCTTCAATATTTTCACTGTTACAGATCTGGAAATCATTCCACTCCCTCGGGAACACCTCCTGACACTGTCTGTCCATAAACCGGTCATCCAACAGTGTGATCACACCTCTGTCCTGATCGGTCCGGATAACTCTTCCTGCGGACTGTAACACCTTATTCATCCCCGGATACAGGTAAGCATAATCGAATCCGTTCAGATTCTTCCGGTCGAAATAATACTTTAAAAGTTCCCGTTCCAGGCACACTTGCGGAAGTCCTGTCCCGATAATCATCGTCCCGATCAGTTTATCTTCCGTCAGATCAATTCCTTCCGAAAAGACACCACCCATCACACAGAAACCAATCAGGCTGTGTGCTCTTTCCTGTTCGAATTTTTTCAGGAATTCCTCCCGTTCCTGCTCCGTCATATATTGGGACTGTACTACAACTTCAATCTGTTCCTGTGGCAATTCCATGAATACTTCCCAGACTTTTTCCAGAAATCGATAAGACGGGAAAAACGCAATATAATTCCCTGTTCTTCCTTTTATCACATGCATCACGTATTCTGCATACTTCCGGTACATCTCCGGTCCTCGCCTGGTATACTTCGTGCTGACATCATTTCCCAGAAGCAATAATCTTTTGCCTGGTTCAAATGGAGATTCCGCATAGATTGCATAGTCTTCCTTTGTTGTAGATAACAGTTTTTTATAATAATTGATCGGAAGAAATGTTGCCGAAAATAATATCGTACTATTTGCTTTCCCCATATATTCCTGCAGACATCCTGCCGGATTGACACAGAACAGATGCAGGTAAAACTTTCCTTCTTCACTAAGTTCTGAATAGATCAGATAATTTTCATCCTGCCGGTCATGAATATATATGAAATTACGGATACCAAAGTAAAACTCCAGCACCTCTTTCCGTATCACTTCATCTTTACAGTCTTCTATAAACTCTTCCAGCTTCGTCATCAAAGACAGAAGCTTAATATACACATGTGACACACTGTTCAGTATCTGGCAGCCGTCACATTCTCTTTTCAATTCCAGAAGCTGCTTATTGCAGCTCTCCAACGCCGAGACAAGTTTCGGTTCCCCGTATTTTACCAGCTTTTTGATCTTCAGAAAATCCTCCTTGCAAATACTGCTGCTGTACATTGTCCTACCGCGTTCTACCAGATTGTGTGCCTCATCGATCAGGAACAGGTATTCTCCTTTGACGCCGTCTCCGAAAAAGCGTTTCAGATGTGCATTTGGATCAAAAACATAATTATAATCACATATAACTGCGTCTACCCACTGTGATACATCCAGTGCCATTTCAAATGGACATACATTCCATTTTCTTGCCTGTTCTTCCAATACTTCCCGGCTCATCTCGTCTGTCGATGTGAGCAGTTCATAAACGGCATCATTTACACGGTCAAAATGCCCTTTTGCATATGGACACCCATCCGGATTACAGATGGTTTCTTCACAGAAACAGATTTTTTCTTTTGCCGTCAATGTGATGACCTTCATCTTCAGATCCTGTTCTCTCAGAATCGCGAATGCCTGACTTGCCACCGTTCTGGTAATCGTCCTGGCCGTCAGATAAAAAATCTTTTCTCCCAGTTCTTCCCCGACAGCTTTCACCGCCGGAAATACGGCCGCCATCGTCTTGCCGACTCCGGTAGGTGCCTGGATGAATAATTTCTTTTTTCTTAAAATGGTCCGATATACAGACTCAACCAGTTTCTTCTGTCCATCTCTGTATTCGAATGGGAATTCTACGGTTTTAATGGAAGCATTTCTCTTTGCTCTCCATGTCATCTGGTATCTTGCCCATTTTTCATATTCAGATACCAGCTTTTCGAACCATTTCTTAAGTTCTGCCCGGGTATATGTCTCCCGGAATCTGCGGATCTCTTCGGTATCCAGATTACAATACGTCATCTGCACTCCGATCTCTTCCAGATTTTTTTGTTCTGCATAAATATATGCATAGCATTTTGCCTGTGCCAGATGCAAAAGCTGTGGCTCTTCCAGACGTTTCAGATCTTTAAATACACCTTTGATCTCGTCAACCACCACACGCTTCGGAAGTTCTATGATTCCGTCCGCTCTTCCTTCTACACTCAGGATAAATCCATCACACGGGATCTGATATCTTAACGGAACTTCTGCACGGTACTCTGCCCCCTGCTGTCTCTGGATTTTCCGGTGTATGCGGCTGCCCTGCTGCATGGCATCCTTATCTGCCCCTCCGGTCCGGTTGTCAATGTCTCCATGTCTTAATATAAATTCCACCAGATTCCGCACCGAAATGCGGATACACGGCTGTTCCAGATTCATGATCTGCTTTCCCCCAATCGTTCTTCATACATCGATCGAATAGCTCCCGTCATCCCTGCGATCACATCGATCACCGTCATGATATCTCCGCTCCGGTTCTTCTGGTAAGCGTGATAGCTTCCCTGGATACAATAGCTGAGCATCACATTCATTGCTGTATCTTCTTTCAATTCCGGGTATTTTTCAAAGATCATCTGCTTGATGCTCCGCTCGATACTATCCGCAAAATGATTCGCCTGACTGCCGGAAAATAAAATCGCCGTCAAGGAATTCTGCGATACATAAGCCATCAGAAGTTCCCGTGCAAACTCTGCCGGATGCTCCAGCAGATATTCCGGATGCTGGATACTGTTCGCAATCGACTGTACTACTTCTTCTTCCATCGCATCTGACAAATCGTAGATATCTTTATAATGCGCATAAAAGGTAGACTTATTGATTCTTGCACTTTCACATAGTTCTTTTACTGTTATCTTTTCCAAAGGTTTCCTGGAACGCAGTTCGATAAATGCGTTCTTGATTCCCCGCTCTGTTTTCTCAATTCTAAGATCCATCTTACCTCCCATTTCCCAACACTTTCTCATATTCTTCGGTTATCCATCCTTTCGTCGTTTTTGTTGGTGGATACCTCCTCGCATTTTTCTTATAATATGATTATAAATCAAAAAAGCAACTACTGTCCATTATCTTTTCGACAGTTGATCTTTTACGTTGCATTTTCACGGAGGTTAATATGGATTTTTACGGATTCTACACAGGAAAAATATTCGACGCTTATGAATTTCTCGGCGCACACCCGGACAAAGACGGAACCACATTCCGTACCTTTGCACCTGCCGCATCACGCATTACAGTCATTGGGGAATTTAACGACTGGCAGGAATGGGAACTGAACAAAACTTATGACGGCAATTTTTGGGAATGCTATGCCAAAGGTGCAAAGCCGGGCATGATGTACAAGTACCGCATCTACAGACAGGACGGAAACTGCGTGGAGCACTGCGATCCTTATGGCTTCGGCATGGAACTACGCCCGGCCTTTGCTTCCATCATCCGCGATCTGTCCCACTATAAATTCAAAGACAGCAAATGGATGCAGAAGCGTTCGGTATGCAAGGACAAGCCGCTGAACATCTATGAACTGCATTTCGGATCATTTAAAAAGCCTTCTGAAAAAGCAGACGACTGGTATACTTATGTGGAAATGATCGATATCCTGATTCCTTATCTGAAAGAAAATGATTACAATTATATTGAGATTATGCCGCTTAGCGAACATCCATGTGATGAATCCTGGGGATATCAGAACACCGGATTCTTCAGTCCGACCGCCCGCTACGGAACTGCCGAAGAACTGATGAAATTCATCGATGCCTGCCATAAGAATGACATCGGTGTCATCATGGATTTTGTACCGGTACATTTTGCCGTTGATCACTATGCACTGTCCGACTATGACGGAACTGCACTCTATGAATATCCACACCAGGATGTCGGTGTCAGCGAATGGGGCAGCTGTAACTTTATGCACTCCAGAGGCGAAGTCCGAAGCTTCCTTCAGTCTGCTGCAAATTACTGGCTAAGTGTCTATCACGTAGACGGAATCCGCATGGATGCCATCAGCCGTATCATCTACTGGCAGGGCGAACCTGCAAGAGGTGTTAACAATAATGCGGTGGATTTTATCCGTGAAATGAACCGCGGATTAAAGACAATGCATCCGACAGCCATGCTCTCCGCCGAAGATTCCACCTCTTTTGAAGGTGTCACAAAACCTGTAGATCAGGGCGGACTTGGATTCGATTACAAATGGGATATGGGTTGGATGAACGATACTCTCGACTACTTCCGCACAGCACCGGAGTACAGAAGCCGTGATTATCATAAGCTTACTTTCTCTATGATGTATTATTATAACGACGATTTTCTTCTTCCTCTTTCACATGACGAAGTTGTTCACGGAAAAGCAACGATCGCACAAAAAATGTATGGTGAGTACGAAGAGAAATTTCCACAAGCGCGTGCGTTCTATATGTATATGTACGCACATCCGGGAAAAAAATTGAACTTCATGGGCAACGAGATCGGCCAGCTCCGCGAATGGGATGAAAAGCGTGAGCAGGACTGGGATATCCTGAAGTATCCGATACACGATACTTTCCACCACTTCATGCAGGAACTGAATCATCTGTATCTGACAACTCCTGCTCTTTCTGCCAAAGATTATGAGAATGCAGGATTTCAGTGGCTGGACTGCCATCAGGAAGAGCGCTGTATCTATGCGTTTGAAAGAACAGATGGAAAAGATCGTATCGTTGCTGTCTTTAATTTCTCGGATGAGGATCAGAAAGGCTATGAACTTCCGGTGGAAGATGCGAAAGAACTGGAAGTGATTCTGGCTAGTGATGATGAAACTTTTGGAGGATGTAAGAAGTATACGAAGAAGAAAGTGAAGGTTACGGATGGAAAAGCTGTGCTGGATCTTTCGGCGTATTCAGCAGTGTATTTTGGGATTTAATTTATTAACGGGGAAGCGGCCTCTCAGTCCTTGAAGGAAACA
>OLRX01002280.1_pt1 | contig 12466 bp, 11 predicted proteins | sample 1672991 | NCBI WGS metagenome assembly OLRX01 (sample SAMEA3136744, study PRJEB25190) | human gut metagenome | biome: human gut; feature: human-associated habitat; material: faeces | place: Austria | collected 2013
CGCATCGGCGTGGGGCGCCTGTTCTCCGGCACCATCCATAAAGGCGAGCCCTCGCTGGTCATCAAGAACGACGGCACGCGCTACAACACCAACATCAAGCAGGTGTTCACGTTCGAGGCGCTGGGCAAGAAGGAGCAGCAGGAGGTGCACGCCGGCGACATCGTGGCCGTGGTGGGCGTGGAGGACGCCGACATCGGCGACATGGTCACGAGCCGCGAGAACCCGGTGCGCCTCGACCCCATCGAGGTGGAGGAGCCCACGATGGCCGTCGTGTTCGAGGCGTCCACCAGCCCGCTCATCGGCCGCGAGGGCGACATCGTGGGCGCGCGCCAGTTGAAGGAGCGCCTCATGCGCGAGGCGGAGAGCAACATCTCCATGCGCATCGAGGAACTGGAGGACAAGTCCGGCGTAGAAGTGGCCGGCCGCGGCGTGCTGCACTTGTCCGTGCTCATGGAGACCATGCGCCGCGAGGGCTTCGAGTTCCAGGTGGGCCGCCCGCGCGTGCTCATCAAGAAGGACGAGCAGGGCCGCAAGCTCGAGCCCATCGAGGAGGCCACGGTCGACGTGCCCAGCGAGTACGCGGGCAAGGCCATCGAGGTGTTCGGCAGCGCCGGCGGCGAGATGGCCGACATGTTCCAGCGCGGCGACCAGACGCACCTCGTGTTCAAGATCCCCACGCGCGGCACCATGGGCCTGCGCACGCGCCTGCTGAACGTGACCCGCGGCGAGGCCACCATGTTCCACCACTTCAGCGAGTACGGCGCCTACCGCGGAGACTTCAACGGCCGCAAGAACGGCTCCATGATCAGCATGTCCACCGAGAAATCGGTCGCCTACGCGCTGGACACGCTGCAGGAGCGCGGCAAGCTGTTCGTTGGCCCGGGCGAGGATTGCTACGAGGGCATGATCGTGGGCGAGAGCGCGAAGGAAGGCGACATGATCGTCAACATCGCGAAGTCCAAGCAGCTGGGCAACCAGCGCTCGAGCGGCGCCGACAAGGCCATCCAGCTCACGCCGCCGCAGACGTTCACGCTGGAAGAGGCGCTGGAGTACATCGAGGATGACGAGCTGGTGGAGGTCACGCCCCAGAGCATCCGCCTGCGCAAGCGCATCCTAAGCTCCATCGAGCGCAAGAAGGCCAACAAGAGCTAGCAGGTTTCCGCAGGTTCGCATGCGCTTCGACAAGAGGCACCTCCACGTTGGCGTAGGGGGTGCCTCTTCGCATAAGGCCCCGTCCACGCTTCGTGAAGCGAAAGTGGGCATATTGTGCATCGCTAAGGGGGCAATTGCCGCGTGTGCGAAAATACCGATCAGTAACTTACATCATGCACGGCAGCTGCGGCAGCCGGCATGTTCGAGGGAAGGGTTCTATGAAGACTGCTGACATCATGAAGGCCGTGTGCGTTGCCGGGTTGGCAGCCACGTGCGTATGGAGCCTGGCGGCCTGTGCGGGCGGGGCCTCCGCTTCCGGTGCGAAGACCTATACCGGCGGCGTGGCGGCCACGGTCAACGGCACGGAGATTCCCGAGGACGAAGTCACGGGCATGGTCGAGAGCATCCGCTCCCAAATGAGCATGACCGATACCGACACCTGGGGCCAGTGGCTTGCTGACAACGCCATGACGCCCGAGTCCGTCCGCGAGGAGATGATCGATTCGTTCGCTCAGCAGGAGCTCATCAAGCAGGGCGCTAAGGAGAAGAACATCAGCGTCGAGAGCTCCGAGATCGACGACATCGTGAGCAAGACGAAGTCGAACTACGAGGACGACGAGAAGTGGAAGGCCGCCCTCGAGCAGGCCGGCTTCACCGAGGAGAAGTACCGCGAGAACGTTGAGAGCCAGCTCTTGCAGAAGAAGCTGACCGAGTCGTTCGCCTCCGATGAGGAGCCCAGCCAGGAGGACCTGCTGAAGTACGCGCAGATGTACGCCTCCGCCTACGACGGAGCGAAGCGCTCCTCGCACATCCTGTTCGACAGCGGCGACGAGGCCACGGCCCAAAGCGTGCTCGACCAGATCAACAGCGGCCAGCTGGACTTCGCCGAGGCTGCCAAGCAGTACTCCAAGGACAACGCGGAAGGTACCGGCGGTAGCGCGGCGAAGGGCGGCGACGTGGGCTGGGACAAGCTGAACAGCTTCGTGACCGAGTACACCGACGCGCTGAGCGGCCTTGAGAAGGATCAGGTCAGCGGCTTGGTCACGAGCCAGTACGGCATCCATATCATCAAGTGCACCGACGTGTTCAACGCACCTAAGGTAGTCGGCGAGGATGGCACCGAGACCGTCGAGCTCACGAGCCTCGACCAGATTCCCGTCGAGTTCTTGGACAGCGTGAAGGAATCCCTCAAGCAGCAGAACCAGAGCACGGCGGTTCAGGAGTGGTTCAACGAGTACAAGGAGAACGCCGACATCCAGATCAACCCGATGCCGGAGGGCCTGCCCTACGCCGTCGACATGTCGAAGTACACGCCGGCCGAGGGGTCGACGGGCGCCGAGCAGAACGCTGCCGGCGAGAATGCCGACGGCAGTGCCGAGGGCACGGCGGACGGCTCCGCCGACAACGGCGGCTCGGCTGATGCTGCGGATGGGGGCGATGCGACGGGTAGCGCCGACGGCTCTGCCGACAACGCGGCCGGCGACCAGCCTGCAGAAGGCGGCGACAGCGCGAACCAGCAGCCTGCCGAGGCGGCTTAGCGGTACGACCGCACGGTGCAGGTGCGCAGACGATTACGAACGGCGGGCATCCTGCGGGGTGCCCGCCGTTTCTCTTTCCCGGTTTTGTCTTCCTCTTGGGGTATCCGCGGCCTTTCCGCTTCAAGCGCCCCTTCGATTGCATTGCCGCACAACCGTGCCCGGCCAATTCGGAAGTGTTTCACGTGAAACACTTCCACTGAACAGGAGCGATTAAACGAACATGAGCCTCACCCCGCCTCCCTTCCTCCAGCTGCGCAACGCTGTCGTGCGCCGGGCCGGACGCGCCATCCTGACAGTCGACGCGTTCGAGCTTGCGTGCGGCGAGAACATCGCCCTGCTCGGGCCGAACGGTTCAGGCAAGTCGACGTTCGTGAAGCTCGTCACGCGCGAGATGCTGCCGCTGCACTGCGACGAGCCCCCCGTGCTCTTCAAGGGCCGCGATCGCGCAACGCTCGCCGAAGTCAAGCGCAGCCTGGGCGTGGTGTCGTCTACCATGCAGGAGCAGATGACGGTGCACCTGCCGGTCGTGGACATCGTGGCCGGCGGCCTGTTCGGCGCCCTCGGCATCCCGCAGGCCGTTGCCGCCGCCGATGCCGATGGCGCCCGCGACCGGGCGCTCGCCACCATGGGGCTGCTCGGCATCGCCGACCTCGCCGCCCGCGACGCCATGACGCTCTCTACCGGCCAGGCGCGCCGCGCTCTCATCGCCCGTGCGCTCGTGCACGATCCCGAGGCCCTCGTGTTCGACGAGCCCTGCACCGGCCTCGATCCCGAGGGCATGTTCTACGTGCGCCGCAGCATGCGCGCGCTGGCCCAGGCGGGGAAGTCCATCGTGCTGGTGACGCACTATCCCGAGGACGTCATCCCCGAGATCGCCCGCCTCGTCCTCGTGAAGGACGGTGCCGTGTTCGCCGACGGCCCGAAGGAGCGGCTGCTCTCAGACGACACTATGAGCGCGCTGTTCGGCGTCCCCCTGCGCGTGAAGCGCACGGCGGTTCCCGCTGTCGCGAAAAATGCCGAAGAGGATGCTTATTTCTCGCTTGTGAGCGCCTATTAGCTGTTGTATACTACGTAGCTGCTGCACGTCCGCGCCCAGCGCGAGCATGCACGTTTCGGACGAGCGGAGAGATGACCGAGAGGCCGAAGGTGCACGATTGGAAATCGTGTGTGCTCCAAAAGAGTACCTAGGGTTCGAATCCCTATCTCTCCGCCAGCTTACACCCGCGCCTGCGAGGCGCGTTCCATATGGGGCCTAGCCCCGCACCCCACGCGGAGGGGTGGCAGAGTGGTTGAATGCGGCGGTCTCGAAAACCGTTTTACCCGTAACCCGGGTAACGAGGGTTCGAATCCCTCCTCCTCCGCCAGTTTTCCAGATGAAGCGCCTCCGGGCGCTTTTTTCATCCCATCGTGCGCCCCCCTCCTTAACGCCTTCTTAACACCCGCCCTCGCTCCTTAACGGCGCGCTAATCCGCGCAACCTTATCGTTTTCCTAGTTTGCAAAGGTGCCGCTGCGGCGGCCTGGAAACAAGGAAGGAAGACGATGGACTACGTAACCGCCGTCGTTGGAGGGTTGAGCGTCATCGTGGCGTTCTACCTGTTCTACGTTCTGCTTCGAGGGGGTGACGAGCGGTGATGGACGAGTTGCTGGAATACGGCATCTACCTTGCCCTGCTCGTGGCGCTCGCCATCCCGCTGTCGAGCTATATCAACAAGGTCATGGCCGGCGAGAGGGTGGCCGTGCTCTCGCGTGTGCTCGTGCCGGTGGAGAACGTGGTGTACCGGTGCATCCGTGTAGACCGTGCCGACGTCATAGGTTGGAAACGCTACCTGATAAGCGCGCTGGCGTTCTCGGCGCTCTCGCTGGCAGGGTTGTTCGCCATCCTCATGTTGCAGGGCGTGCTGCCGGGCAATCCCGAGGGGCTCCCCGGCCTCACGTGGGACCTCGCGTTCAACACGGCGGTCAGCTTCGTGACGAACACGAACTGGCAGGCCTATAGCGGCGAGAGCGCGCTCAGCTACTTCTCCCAGGCCATCGGCCTGACCGTGCAGAACTTCGTCACACCGGCCGTGGGCATGGCCGTGCTGTTCGCGCTGTTCCGCGGGTTGGTGAGCGAAGGAGCCCCTGGCCTGGGCAACTTCTTCGTCGACGTGACGCGCTCCGTGCTTTTCGTGCTCATCCCGCTCGCGCTCGTCGTGACCGTGGTGGACGTGTGGCAGGGCTCGCCGCAGAACGTATCCGAGTATCAGGAAGTTCAGCTGCTGGAACCGGTTGGTATCGATGCAGAGGGCAATGTGGTAGAAGCCGATGATCCGGCAGCCGTGCAGGTGATCGATGAGGGCGTGGTGCCCATGGGGCCGCAGGCCAGCCAGGTTGCCATCAAGCAGCTCGGAACGAACGGCGGAGGCTATAATGGCGTGAACTCGGCGAGCGCCCTGGAAAACCCCACGCCGCTCACGAACCTGGTGCAGTGTATCTCGCTGCTGCTTATCCCGTTCGCGCTCGTGTTCAGCTTCGGTCGCTTCGTGGCCGATCGGCGACAGGGTCGGGCTATCTTCGCGGCCATGTTCGTGGTTCTGGTGGCGAGCTTGGCAGTGATAGTCTTCTTCGAACAGGTCGGAACGCCGCAGCTTGCGGCCGACGGCTCGGTGTACATGGGCACGTACGACCAGTCCGGCGGTAACATGGAGGGCAAGGAGGCACGTTTCGGCGTGACCGACTCCTCTCTCTGGGCCGCATTCACCACAGCCGCATCGAACGGCGCGGTCAACTCCATGCATGACAGTTACACGCCCATCGGCGGCATGGTACCCATCATTCTCATGGGATTGGGCGAGATCATCGGCGGCGGTATCGGCTGCGGCTTGTACGGCATGATAGGTTTCGTCATCCTTACCGTGTTCATCGCGGGGTTGATGGTGGGTCGCACGCCCGAGTACTTGGGTAAGAAGATCGGACCCAAGGAAATGCGCATGGCCACGATCCTGTGCATCACCACGCCTATGGTTCTTCTTATAGGCGCTGCGGTCATGTGCCTCGATCCGGCGACGGTGGATAGTCTGAACAACGCGGGTGCCCATGGATTCTCTGAAGTTCTTTATGCCGCCACATCGGCGGGCGGTAACAACGGATCGGCTTTCGCGGGCTTCAACGCTAACACCCCGATGATCAACGTCGTGTTGGGTTTCGAAATGCTGGCGAACCGCTTCATCCCGCTTGCGGCCACGCTCGTGCTGGCTGGCAGCTTGTGCGCGCGGCCGAAGGTGGCGGTGAGTGCAGGCACGCTCTCCACGAGCAATGCCATGTTCGTGTTCCTGCTGATCCTTGTCGTGCTGCTTGTTGGCGCTCTGTCGATGTTCCCGGCGCTGGCGCTGGGCCCGATAGCCGAGCAGCTTCATATGGTGCTCTAGGGAAGGCGGGCGAAAAAAGAAATGTCAACGGCAACTATGAGGAACAATGAAATGACCCATTTGGCGAAGCGCGCCGTGCGCGACTCCTTCGTGAAGCTTGCCCCTCGCGAGCAGGCGAAGAATCCCGTTATGCTCATGGTGTACCTATCGGCCATCCTGACGCTCGTCTTGTTCGTGCTGTCGCTGTTCGGCATCACGGACTCCCAGCCCGGCTTCATCATCGCCATCTCGGCGGTGCTGTGGCTCACGGTGCTGTTCGCGAACTTCGCGGAGGCGCTCGCCGAGGGCCGCGGCAAGGCCCAGGCCGACTCGCTGCGCGCCGCCAAGCGCGACGTGCCCGCGCACAAGCTCAACGAGGGCCTGGTGGCGAAGGGCCATCACGTGGACGACCCGGCGGAGTTCTTCCGCCTGCAGGCCGACGAGGTGAGCTCGGCGGTTCTGAAGAAGAAGGACCTCTTCTACGTGGCGGCAGGCGAGCAGATTCCGGCTGATGGCGAGATCGTCATCGGCGCCGCATCGGTGGACGAGAGCGCCATCACCGGCGAGTCGGCTCCGGTTATCCGCGAGTCCGGCGGCGACCGCTCCGCCGTGACGGGTGGCACCACCGTGCTTTCCGACTGGCTGGTCGTGCGCGTGACGGCCGATGCGGGCCACAGCTTCCTCGACCAGATGATCGCCATGGTGGAGTCGGCTACCCGCAAGAAGACTCCGAACGAGATCGCGCTCGAGATACTGCTCGTGGCGCTGACCATCGTGTTCCTGATCGTGTCGGTGTCGCTGTTCGCGTTCAGCGGCTTCAGCGCGAACCAGGAGGGTATCGCGAATCCCACCACCATCACCTCGCTCGTGGCGCTGTTCGTGTGCCTGGCGCCCACCACCATCGGTGCGCTTCTGTCGGCTATCGGCATTGCCGGAATGAGCCGCCTGAACCGGGCGAACGTATTGGCCATGAGCGGCCGCGCCGTGGAGGCCGCGGGGGATGTGGACGTGCTTTTGCTGGACAAGACGGGCACTATCACGCTGGGCAACCGGCAGGCCGCCGAGTTCATACCGGTGGACGGCGCCACCGAGCACGACGTGGCCGACGCAGCGCAGCTGGCCAGCCTCACCGACGAGACGCCCGAGGGCCGCAGCATCGTGGTGCTGGCGAAGGAGCTGTTCGACATCCGCGCCCGCGTGCTGGAAGGGTCGGGCATGACGACCATCCCGTTCACGGCGCAGACGCGCATGAGCGGCGTGGACTTCGAGGGCCACGAGATTCGGAAGGGGGCGGCCGATGCCGTCAAGGATTATGTGGAGTCGCACGGCGGCGCGTACAGCGGCGAGTGCGCCGCAGTCGTTGCGGATGTCTTGCGTGCAGGCGGCACTCCGCTGCTCGTTGCTCGCGATCATCGTATTCTGGGCGTTATCCATCTGAAGGACATCGTGAAGCAGGGCATCAAGGAGAACTTCGCGGACCTGCGCACCATGGGCATCAAGACCGTCATGATAACGGGCGACAACCCCATGACGGCCGCCGCCATCGCAGCCGAGGCCGGCGTGGACGACTTCATCGCCGAGGCCACGCCCGAGACGAAGCTGGCCGCCATCCGCCAGTACCAGGCCGAGGGCCACATGGTGGCCATGACGGGCGACGGCACGAACGACGCACCCGCGCTTGCGCAGGCCGACGTGGCCGTGGCCATGAACAGCGGCACCCAGGCGGCGAAAGAGGCCGGCAACATGGTGGACCTCGATTCCAGCCCCACGAAGCTCATCGACATCGTGCGCATCGGCAAGCAGCTGCTCATGACGCGCGGCAGCCTGACCACGTTCTCCATAGCGAACGACCTGGCGAAGTACTTCGCCATCGTGCCCGCGCTGTTCGTGCCGCTGTATCCTCAGCTCGAGGCGCTGAACATCATGCACCTCACGAACCCCTACACGGCTATCATGGCGGCCATCATCTACAACGCTCTCATCATCGTGGCGCTCATTCCGTTGGCTCTGCGCGGTGTGAAGTACCGCGAGGCGTCGTCGCAGAGCCTGCTGTCCCGCAACCTGTTGGTATACGGTCTGGGCGGCATCGTCCTGCCGTTCGTTGTCATCAAGCTGCTCGACATGATGTTGACGGCTTTGGGCGTGGCGTGAGGATAGTTCTCGTCCTGCAGTTTGGTTTGGCAAAAGCTCTGCATTCAATACTCCGCAGGTCAAAAGCAATAACTGGCCTGTGGACCGAATTGGAAAGGATCACCTCATGAAGCAAGTGAAAATATGGGGAAGCGCAGCGCTCCTCTTCCTCGTTACAACAGTGCTGTGCGGTGTTGTCTACACGGCTGTTTGCACGGGTGTCGCGCAAATCTTCTTCCCTTATCAGGCAAACGGCTCTATCATCGAAGTCGATGGAACAAAGTACGGCAGCGAGCTTGTCGGCCAGGAGTTCCACGATCAGGATCATATGTGGGGCCGGCTCACGAACGCAAACGTCTCTGCGTTTACCGACGACGAGGGCAATCCCGTCATGTGGTACGGCCCGTCGAACCTGAGTCCCGCGAGCGACGATTTTGCCGCTACGGTGCAGGCCCGTATCGACGAGATCCATGCAGCCCACCCCGAGAAGGGCGACGAGCCCATCCCCAGCGACCTCGTCACGAACTCCGGCAGCGGCTTCGACCCCCATATCTCCCCGGCTGCCGCCGAGTACCAGGTGGAGCGGTTGGCGAAGAACACCGGCAAGACGCCTTCCGAGATCCGCGCCATCATCGAGCAGTGCACCGAGCAGCCCCAGTTCGGTGTTCTCGGCGATGCCCGCGTGAACGTCCTCAAGGTGAACCTTATGCTCGACGGTATCCTCCAGTAGCCGCCTTCCCAACCGTTCGAAACCGCCGAATCCCCCGGATGTTTCACGCGAAACATCCGGGGGCGGGAAACGCCCTGAATAACGGCCGCGTATCAATATCTGAAGATACGCCGAATAACTCGCCGTCCGCGAGCGAGGGCTCGCTGGGAAGCCCTACACTGGTCGGCAACGGAAAAACGAGGGCCGCATGCGGGCCGCCAAAAAGAGCGGACAGGCAGCGGCGGCCAGTTGAAAGGACGAGGCTATGGCCGATCGCGTAGTGGAGAGCTCGGACGTAGAAGTACCCGAGATCCCCGAGATCCTGGAAAAGGTGCTGCTCTTCTCGCTGGAAGAGGCGAAGGAGAAGATGAAGCAAGGTGCCGACGTGGTGCCGTTCACCGCGCTCGTGGTGAAGGAGAACCTGTTCTTGGAGAACCATCCGGGCGAGTCGGCGGACGAATGCTTCGCCTTCGCGCGCCACACGGTGGAGAACGCCCGCGGCGCCGAGGCGTACGCTCTGTGCTATGACGGCTACGTGGAAGTCGATGACGAGACGAAGGATGCGCTCATCGCCGAGGGCGGCATTCCCGGCGAGGACGAGGGCGTGGCCGTTGGCTTCCTTTACACGATGAGCGAAGACGGGGAGCCTGCGTTCGAGGATGAGCCGGCCTACATCGGCGAGGCGCCGAACTTCATGAGCGGCCTCAAGGAGGCCGACCAGTACGACGAGGACGAGATCGACGAGAAGTACCTCGACGACGAAGAGGACCTCGAGGGAGAGACCGAGTAACTACGCAGGCGCTGATCATCTGCGGCAGCTAAAGAAACGTCGCGAAGAGGCGGATAATCGAGCCGGCTGTGTTCCATATGGAACACAGCCGGCTCTCTGTTTTCAATTCGGCCATGTTCCAATGTTGAGGATCCTTTCAAGAAAGAAGCGGTTACCCGTGTACGCAAGACCCTTCCGCTCACGCTCATGGCCAGGGTTTTCGAATTACGGAAGCGGTCGTGTCAGATGCGCGCCGTACCCGCGCAAGGAACGCGCGGCTGATGCGCAAGGTCCGCACGTCGTCCGCGTCAGATCCGCGTCAGTTCCCCGCGGCTCCACGACGGTTGAATTACGGTCGCCCGGCAAGGTCGCGTTGCTATACTGCTCCCAGAGAAGTTCAGCGGACAAGCGGGAGGCACGCCGCGCAATGATGGTGAAAGCATGTGCGCGCTGGTAAGGAAGAAAGTTTTCCTTGTAGCCCATGAGGCCCTTTGCTAGAATGGGCAAGCTAATCCTGCTCCGGGTTAACTGCCTTCACCAGCCCCGGAGCCGCTAAAGACCAAAGGAGGTGAGCTGATGAAGGCTTATGAATTGCTGTTTTTTGTCGCTCCGTCTATCGACGAAGAATCCCGTGCCGCTGTTATGAAGCGTATTGAGACCACGATCGCCGAGGGCGAGGGTACGGTTGACAACGTCGACAACTGGGGCAAGCGCAAACTCGCTTACGAGATCGACGGTCTGACCGACGGTGACTACACTCTCATCGATTTCCATGCCGATCCCGCTAACGTTGCTGAACTCGATCGCGTTCTTCGCATCAATGACGCCGTTGTGCGCCATATGATCGTCAAGCGTACCGATCGCGATTAAGAGCACGTGGCATTGGGCGCCCGCGGCGCCCCAGCATGAGAAGAAGAGGTAGGTATCATGAGCATCAACCGAGTTATCATCAGCGGAAACCTGACGCGCGATCCCGAGCTGCGCTCCACGGCGAGCGGTTTGCCGGTACTCGGCTTCGGCGTTGCCGTGAACGACCGCCGCAAGAACCAGCAGACGGGCGAGTGGGAGGACTATCCCAACTTCATCGACTGCACCATGTTCGGCGCCCGTGCCGAGAGCCTCTCGCGCTACCTCAACAAGGGCACGAAGGTGTCCATCGAGGGCAAGCTCCGCTGGAGCCAGTGGGAGCGCGACGGCCAGAAGCGCAGCAAGATCGAGGTGATCGTCGACGAGCTCGAGTTCATGTCGAGCCGCAACAGCGATTCGTCCTCATACGGCGGAAACCAGTCGTATGGCGGCAACGCGGGCGGCTATTCCCCGGCTCCGGCCGCAGCCCCCATGGCTGCGCCGGTGGTCGATGCCTCTTCTTCGGTCTACGATGAAGACATCCCGTTTTAAGCGAAACGAAAGAGGTTTGTGAAATGTCCGATTACGCGAAGCAGCCGCGTCGCAAGTTCTGCCAGTTCTGCAAGGACGAGGCGAACTACGTCGACTACAAAGACACGCAAATGCTGCGCAAATACGTTACCGATCGCGGAAAGATCAAGCCGCGCCGGGTGACGGGTGCCTGCACCCAGCACCAGCGCGACATCGCGAACGCCGTCAAGCGTGCCCGCGAGATGGCTTTGATGCCGTACGCGGTGCCCGCCGTCAGCGGTCGCGGCGATCGTCGCAGCCGCTAGGCGCAAGGAGGGTTCCATGAAAGTCATCCTGCTTCAAGAATTGAAGGGCAAGGGCGGTGAAGGCGACGTCGTCGACGTGGCCCCCGGCTTTGCCAACAACTACCTGCTTCCCCAGAAGCTCGCCATCCTGGCGACGAAGGGGAACCTCAAGCAGCTCGAGCAGCGCAAGCACAACATTGCGAAGCGCGAGGAGAACCGCATTGCCGACGCCGAGAAGATGAAGGCCGCCCTCGAGGGTGCCACCGTCAAGGTCGAGGCGAAGGTCGGCGAGGAGGGCCAGCTGTTCGGCTCCGTCACCGCCGTCATGGTCGCCGACGCCATCAAGGCCGCCACCGACCTCGATGTGGACAAGCGCCGCCTCGAGCTCGGCCACGCCATCAAGACGGCTGGCGAGCACGAAGTGGTCTACGGCATCTACCGCGACATCAAGGTGTCCGTGAAGCTGCTGGTGGGCAACGTCGATGAGCCGGCCGAGGCCGAGGTCGTCGAGGTCGAGGAGACCGTGGAGGTTGTCGAGGAGGCCGAGGCTCCCGCCGAGGCTGCCGAGACGGCTACCGAGGAATAAATACTTTTCCACAGGACCCAACTTGTGGAAACGGGGGAAAACCCCCTTTGCCCCGCTGACGGGCGAAGGGGGTTTTCCGTTGCATGTGGATAACGCATCTCATGGTTTTTCGAGAAGAAAAATACATATGATCTGCGGTAACGTATGCGGTACTATAGCGGAGAACAAGGTAGCGGACACCTGAAGGAGCGAGAAGAGCCACTATGCCGGAAGCGTACCAGGCCAGCACAAGGAGCAACGACTTCAACGACGGATCGGCCCCAAAAAACAAGCCGATGCCGCAGAACATCGAGGCCGAGAAGTCCGTCTTGGCGGCCTGCATGCTGAACGCCGAGGCGGTGGAGGAGCTCATCCTGAAGCTCAAGCCCGAGTCGTTCTACCGCCCAGCGCACCGCATTATCTTCGAGTCCATCTGCGAGTTGAACACGCGCCGCATTCCCATCGACCAGATATCGCTCGCCGACAACCTGAACGCAACGGGCCAGCTGGAGGCCGTGGGCGGCAAGCCGTACCTGGTCGATTTGGCCGACAACA
>OLRX01002285.1_pt1 | contig 12445 bp, 8 predicted proteins | sample 1672991 | NCBI WGS metagenome assembly OLRX01 (sample SAMEA3136744, study PRJEB25190) | human gut metagenome | biome: human gut; feature: human-associated habitat; material: faeces | place: Austria | collected 2013
GCAAAATATACCGCAAATTGGGGCGTGCAGATTGCAGGAATGATTTTTCAAACACGCTCTAGCATGATTTTTTACTTCAACAGCCAAAGACAGCCCGCTGGAAATAAAATAAACCATATATGTGGTTTCGGAGTTGCAAGGGTATACTATGATATTACTTCTCACAACGGCAAAAATCACACATATGGCTTATTTTTATTCCCAGCGGGCATCTTTCTTGCCTGAGGCAAAAAGAAATATGAAAAAATTATGTCCTGAATTCTGATTTGTGAGGCTGCAAGGCAGACGAACTCCTGAAGCGAAATAAAGCCCACAGAGAATATAATATTCCCTGTGGGCGTCTCTCCTGCTACGCAAACCAGAAGTTATTCAATAATTGTTCCGGTTTTCTCCAGATAGCCTTCTAAAGCTTTATCAATTGATGTAATAATTACCTTTCTTCCATTGCCTTTTTCAAGGAAAGAAACACCTGCTTCAATCTTTGGAAGCATTGTATTTGGCTCGAACTGACCTTCATCGATGTATTTCTGTGCTTCTGCTACAGTAATATGCTCTAATGGAGATTCCTGTTCTGTATTGTAACCAACACAGACATTCTCTACACTTGTTAAAACCATGAATACGTCTGCGTTCAACAGTTCTGCCATTCTTCCACTGGCATAGTCTTTCTCGATAACTGCGCTGGCACCATGAAGTTCTACTCCCTGTGCTAACACTGGAATTCCGCCACCGCCGCAGGCGATAACTACCTGTCCCTGGTCAGAAAGCGCTTTGATAGAATCAATCTCGATAATTCCCTGTGGCTTTGGAGCTGCTACAATTCTTCGATAACCGCCCTCTACTTCTGTAACATAGTTTCCATGTTTTTCTTCCTGCTCTGCTTCTTCTTTCGAAAGAAGTCTTCCGATAACTTTAACAGGCTCATTAAACGCATCATCATAAGGGTCTACCATTACCTGTGTGATAATTGTACATACTGGGCGATACACTCCTCTTTTTAAGAGTTCGGCACGAATCGCATTCTGTAAATCGTATCCGACATATCCCTGACTCATGGCAGAACATACGGACATAGGCGCCTGTGTATAGTCTTCTCTGTCCTTGCTAAATTCATTCATCGCTGTATGAATCATTCCAACCTGTGGTGCATTACTGTGGGATATAACAACGTCTGCCCCTGCTTCTACTAAATCTGCAATTGCCTTGGCTGTATTTCTTGTTGCTTTGTACTGTTCTGGCATTGTTGTTCCTAATGCTCGGTGTCCGAGGGCTATTACTACTTTTTTCTTGCTCATAATTCCCAATCCTTTCTACAGTTATACTTGAGTTATATTTGTCTTTTAGTCTACCAGAAAATAAAAAGAATTTCCAGAGCGTGTTTATAAAATTAGTTTCCTGTAAAAGATTACAAGATATAAAAAATATTTAAATCACGCCGACTATTTCTCCAAATATTCTTTCATTGCCTCTATTGCCTTTTCTCCGTCATGAAGTCCCTGTTTATAAAGGACCGTAAGTTTGGCCTTATCCTTTTCAATTCTTCCTACTTCCACTTTTGCTTCCGGACGAATGATAAAGACTTTTCCCTCTTTTTCCTGTTCTTCTAAGAAATCTATTGTCTCATTATAACGGACATGTCTTGTCTCCATAGCATGAAGAAATTCTTTATACTTTGGATAACGAAGACGCATAATCGGCATCAGCTTATTCGGCGCCTTACGATATCCGTGGTCTCTTGTGAGAATGACAACATTCTTCTCATTGCCATCTTCTATTGATTTACGAATCGGAATACTGTCAGCAATTCCTCCATCAAGAAGCTTATGTCCTTTTACAACGATTGTCTTAGAAACTAATGGCAGCGAACTTGATGAACGAATCATCCACATCTGCTTTCTAAGATCTCGCACTCTTAAATATCTTGCAGCTCCTGTTTCCACATCAGTAACTACTGCATAAAACTTACCTGGATAATTTAAAAATGCCTGATGATCAAATGGATCTAACACATCTGGAATCTGTTCATAAAGCATCTCTGGCCCAAAAACATTTCCTGTTTTCAAAAATGTTTTTGCTCCACAGTAATTCGGGTCATCAAGATAATCTACATTTACTCGAAATGCCCTTCCTCTCTGTTTAGAAAGGTAGCTGCATGCATGGCAGCTTCCGGCAGATACTCCATATACACTGGAAAATTCAATTCCTGCATCTAAAAAGGCATCTAATACACCGGCTGTATATACACCGCGCATTCCGCCTCCTTCTAAAATCAATCCTGCATTATACATAATCGACCTCGCTTTCTATTTTGCATTTTCTTTGCTGTCTTTTTATATAGAACATAGTATAACTCGATTTCGGTAAATTCTCCACAGTTATTTTTTATAGTAATTGCTGCGGGCATCTCCTTGCCTGCGGCAAACCAAATTTCACCGTATCACCTGCTGGCGTTTATATTCGCTGATTGGTTTTCTTCCTGCTTTTCTGGCAGCAATCTGTTCATACAAGTCTGCGGTTCGTATATCTATACTGTAAATCTGTGCCTGTGCTGAACCGTTGGAATAAAGTTTTTTGCCCTCTGCAGGACGTTGGATGATATCCAAAGTGGCATTTTGACGTATTTCTTTTAGCAGGGGAGAAGAGGATTTGGAAAAGCCTAATATTCTTGCATATGGTACCGGAATGTCTTTGGCTTCTTCTAAGAACGGATAGTATTTCATGTGAAGTACGATATGCAAAATAACTCTTCTCAATGCCGCATCCGTAATCTGTCTGGCATGAAGGCCTTCTATCAAATCTTCGAAAGAAAGTCCTGGCTCATAAATATTTTGAAATCTTCTTGCTAAATCAAGATTCATTCCAAAGTATTTGCCAACTACTTTATTTTTCAGAAGAAACGTATAGTCAAGATAGGGCATTAAATCTTCCCAGGTCACAAAGTTATTCTGTAAAAATCCTTCTATAAAAGGAAGATATTCTCCACAAAGTGCTTTTTCAAATGCCCGGGGTGCTTCTTTTTCTTTGTTATAAGTATTATTATAGATATTGCTGACTCTGTTATTGGTATTTTTTCCCGTATTTCCACATTTTCTGCTATTACAAGTTTCTGTATTATACGGATTTTTTCTACTGAAGTTTCTATAAAAATGGTACATTTCCTGGCGAATTGCTGTTGCGGAGGAATAATTTTCTGTCAGTTTATTTTCATGATAATGATTTCCTTTTCTTTTAATAACAACTGGCCTGATGAAAGAACTTCTTCTTTTTAATGCTTTGATATATTCCAAGCCTAAAATGTGATTTGGCTCTTTTAAAAATTCTATTGCTTTTTCTGGTTTCGAATCGAATAATAAATTTCCCGCTGCGAAAGCTCTCGCTTCTGGAAAACTTTTTCCTGATTTTAATTTTTCCTGCAAAATCTGTTTATATTCTTCCGGTTCTTCAAGAAATAAAGTCGCATATGCCGAAAAATCTTCTACTTCTGCCCATTCGCTTCCAAAGGAAAGATAATCGACACAGCCTAATTGATCAAGAATCCCAATCCCTGCTGTAGCAAAATATTCGGCACTGGCTGTCGCATAGATTGCCGGCATTTCAATAATCAAGTCTGCTCCGCCAGAAAGCGCCATCCGGGTTCGCATATATTTATCTGCAATTGCCGGTTCTCCACGCTGTACATAGTCCCCGCTCATAACTACAACAACATAATCTGCCCCTGTTTTTTTCCGTGTTTCTTCTATATGATATTGGTGTCCTTTGTGAAATGGATTATACTCTGCGATAATTCCTGCTACTTTCATAAATGAACTCCTTTCTCCTTTTATTTCTACCTGAATGCAATTCATCTCCCACCTTAGAGGTCGGAGTATTCTTGCTGTAAGCGGATAAATCTGCTTATCTTTGTCCATATTATAACCGAAAACAAACGAAACAGCAATCTTCCTATTTTTTGTATTTCTTACTATTTTTTATCGTTTTTTGATGAATTTTTTCGATTTTTTGGACATTTTTATATTTTTGTCTAATCATGTTAACTTTCAAACAAAATCATTTATTGTTTACTATGAAATACAATTACCTATCAAAGCTCAAAAAAAAGTGCCGAAATAACAAAAAAACTCCATCATAAGCTGAATAAGTACATTTTCAAGATAAAAAAAACAAGCTATAATATGCCTAGCAAAATAAAATAAGCGAAATTTGGCGTTTCGTAATAAATAATTATACAAAAAGGAGATATGAAATGAAGGTTTTAGTAATTAACTGCGGTAGCTCTTCCCTGAAATATCAGGTTATTGATTCTGAGACAGAACACGTTCTCGCAAAAGGTTTATGTGAAAGAATCGGTATCGATGGTGTTTTAACTTATCAGCCGGCCGGCCAGGATAAGATTAAGTACGAAGCTGCAATGCCTGCACATCGTCAGGCTGTTGAACTTGTATTAAAACAGTTAACAGACCCTGAAAATGGTGTATTAAAATCCATCGATGAAATTGATGCTGTTGGACATCGTATGGTACATGGTGGTGAGAAATTTGCTTGTTCCACATTACTTACAGAAGAAGTATTAAAGACAGTAGAATCTTGTAACGACTTAGCTCCTCTTCACAACCCTCCTACATTAGTTGGTGTTGCTGCTTGTAAAGAGCTTCTTCCTACAACTCCAATGGTTGGTGTATTTGATACAGCTTTCCATCAGACTATGCCACCAGAAGCTTACATCTATGGTCTTCCATATGAGTACTATGAGAAATACGCTGTTCGTCGTTACGGCTTCCACGGAACATCTCATAAATATGTTTCTTTAAGAGCTGCTGAGATTCTTGGTAAAAAACCTGAAGACTTAAAGATTGTTGTATGTCACCTTGGTAATGGTTCTTCCATCTCCGCTGTTGATGGTGGAAAATGTGTAGATACTTCTATGGGTCTTACTCCATTAGAGGGTCTTGTAATGGGTACACGTTCTGGTGATATCGACCCTACTTGTATCGAATTCATCGCTCACAAAGAGAACCTTTCTCTTGAGCAGGTTATGGATATCATAAATAAGAAATCCGGTGTTCTTGGTATTTCCGGTGTTTCTTCTGACTTCCGTGATCTTGACGAGGCTGCAAAAGCTGGTAACAAACGTGCTGACTTGGCTTTAAGAGTATTTTCTCATTCCGTAGTTAAATACATCGGAAGTTTCATCGCCGTTATGAACGGTGTTGACGCCATCGTATTTACAGCTGGTATCGGTGAGAACGACGATATCATCCGTTCAAGAATTATCGAACATTTCGATTACCTTGATACAACTTTAGATCAGAAAGCAAACAAGATGCATGGAGAAGAACGTATTATCTCCACTCCAGAATCAAAAGTAAAAGTTATCTGTATCCCAACAAACGAAGAGCTTGCAATTTGCCGCGATACAGTTGAAATCGTTACTAAGAAAATGGTAGAAGATACAGTGAAAGATGTTTTAGGTAACAACTAATTCTTTCCTATTTTTTATCATATCTTCATTACTTAATATAAAGAATCCCCCGGAAAGTTCCTCATCCGGGGGATTCGATTTTTATTCGGGAATGACAGAGGATAGACAAAAAATTCAAAAACAGACGAATCCAGGAAGATAAAATATCCCTATTTGTGGTCTGGGAGCTACGAGACTATAATAAAATATTAGAAAAGGCCGACATGAAAAGGTATTGATTTTGACGACTTTGTGTTTTGTACAACTGAGTCAAAATCAATACCTTTTCATGTCGGCCTTTTCTTAGAAGACGACTTCTCGTAGCGACGAAAATCACAAATATAGATGATTTGATTCTCAGACTTCGTCTGTTTACTCACCCCGGCAAATTCCTATTTTCTATGCAGGATTCTGATGGAGTTGAGCAGGCACAATACCGATACTCCTGTATCAGCAAATACCGCAATCCACATATTTGCGAATCCAAACAGACCCATAATCATAACGATGATTTTGATTGCAAGTGCAAATACAACGTTCTGCCATGAAATACTATTTGTCATTTTGGCAATGCCGACGGCTTCTGGGATGGCTTTCATTTCGGAGTTCATGAATACGACATCTGCTGCTTCGATTGCTGCGTCCGCGCCGCTTCCCATAGCTGCTCCAACATCAGCTCCGGCAAGTACCGGTGCATCGTTGATACCGTCTCCGACAAACATAACCGCTCCATGATTTTCTCTGATTTTCTTCAATTCAGATAATTTATCCTGCGGAAGCAGTTTTGCGTGTACTTCATCAATTCCAGTTTCTTTTGCTACAGCATCTGCACTTTCCTGTGCATCACCCGTAAGCATTGCTGTAATAATTCCCTGTTTCTTTACATCGGCGATTGCATCTTTGGCATCGTCTTTTACTGTATCGGAAATGACGATATTTCCAACAAATTTGCCATTTAAGGCAACGAGTACTTCTGTACCAAAGTTTTCTTTCTGGTATACACTTAAGTCTACGTTCTGTGCATCCATAAGCTTTCTGTTACCACAGAGAACAACACCTCTGCTAAGTTCGGCACGAATACCATGTCCGGCAATTTCTTCTACTTTCGATGGTCTTTCGATAGAAAGTCCCTTTTCTTCAGCTGCTTCTACGATGCTATTTCCAATTGGATGTGTAGAAGACAATTCACAACTTGCACTGATTGCTAATAAATCATTGGCAGTCATTGCATTTCCTGCTGGATTGGCTTTCTGAACAACAAAGTTACCCTTTGTGATCGTTCCCGTCTTATCCATTACGATTGCTTTTACATTTTTCAGACTTTCAATTGCAATTCCACCTTTGAAAAGGATACCTTTCTTAGAGCCTGCTCCGATTCCAGAGAAGAATGCCAGCGGTACACTTAATACTAACGCACATGGACAACTGATAACTAAGAATGTCAGCGCTGTGTAAATAGATGCGGTTCCGCTTGTTCCATGAATCGTATTTACTGTTCCTGTATAGGCACTGTCTACGAAGAAATGCCAATTCAGGGAATCTGGTAAAATAAATGGAAGTACTACTGCTACAAATAATGCGAATAATACAACGAATGGTGTGTATACTCTTGCAAAACGAGTAATAAATTTATCAATGTTTGGTTTACTTGCCGCTGCATTTTCCACAGAGTCAAGAATTCTTGTTACCATAGATTCTTCAAGAATTTTTTCTACACGAATCTTTAACTGTCCAGATGTATTCACACATCCGGAAACGATGTTGTCTCCTGCCTTTGCCATAACAGGTACTGGCTCACCGGTAACTGGTGAAGTATCAATACGGCTCTCTCCATCAATGATAACACCATCTAATGGAATACGGTCACCCGGACGGACTAAAAGGATATCTCCTACATTTGCTTCTTCCGCATCAATAATACGGACATCATTTCCAATGACAAGATTAACAACTTCTGGTCTTAAGTCAACCGCTTCCATAATCTGAGTACGGCTCTGCTCGGTTGCTTTTTCTTCAAAATACTCACCGATACGATAGAAAAGCATTACGCCTACTGCTTCTGGGAATTCCTGAATACAGAACGCACCAATTGTTGCAATACACATAAGGAAGTTCTCATCAAATACCTGACCTTTCATGATATTCTTTCCAGCTGTGATTAATACCTTGCCGCCAAGAACTAAATAAGCAATCAGGAACAGGGCAAACATTGGAATGGTTGGTACATTTCCCACATGTTCAAGAATTTCACCAATGATGAAAATAACTGCTCCCACGCCGATGCTTACAAGAGGATTGTTAAAAGAGAACTTCTTCTCTCCTGCTTCTTCAGATTTTATCACTTTATTGTCTTTTGGAACAATTGTGATTCCATCTTCCATTGCATCAATTGTCTCTTTAATCATCGGAATCATCTGGTCTGGATTCTTAGCAGAAAGTTTCATCTGCTTCGTTGCATAAGTAATTGTCAGATCATCCACACCATTTAATGTTCTTAACTTTGCTTCTATCTTTGCTGCACAGTTTGCACAGTCAAGACCTTCTAAAATATATACCTTTGTATTAGAAATGCCGCTTAGCTTCTTACGCTGTCTTGGAACAATTGTTACTCCATCTTCAATAGAATCTACAACTGCCTGCATCTTTGGAAGTAACTCTGCCTGATTATTTGCTGAAACTCGAAGCTGCTTTGTTGCAAATGCCACTGATGCGAATCCAACTTCCGGCATCTGACGAATCTTCGCCTCAATCTTTGCTGCACAATTCGCACAGTCGATTCCCTCTAAAATATATACTTTCTTCTCCAAATCTTCATCTGGCATATGACAGTTACATTTTGCAAGGCTCTCTCCACAAACATCACAATATTCTACATAGGAATTACACTGCTCACACTGACAGCCTTCCGGATGTCCTTCTACCTGATGATGATCTACCTGAAAATGTGTGTGTGAACGAGTTGCCTGTGGTTTTGCCGGACCGTGATCGTGATGATGGTGATGCTCATGATTGTGATGGTCATGGCCACATCCACACTCTTCTCCATGTTCATGATGGTGGTGATGATGCTCGTGTTCCTCGTGGTCATGATCATGGTCGTGGTGGTCATGGCCGCATCCGCACTCTTCTCCATGTTCATGATGGTGATGATGATCATGGTCCTCATGGTCATGATCATGGTCGTGGTGGTCATGGCCGCATCCACACTCTTCTCCATGTTCATGATGGTGATAATGATGCTCGTGTTCCTCATGGTCATGATCATGGTCATGGTGGTCATGGCCGCATCCACACTCTTCTCCATGCTCATGATGGTGATGATGATGCTCGTGTTCCTCATGGTCATGATCATGGTCGTGGTGGTCATGGCCACATCCACACTCTTCTCCATGTTCATGGTGATGATGTTCATGATTGTGAGTTTCTGCTGCTTTACGTCTGCTGCGGGTTCTCTCAACAACTTCTACATCTGGTTCCATAGACTGAATTGTCTCTCTGATTTTTGGCAGAACCGCTTCCGGATCTTCTGCTGCAAATCGAAGCTGCTTGGTTGCAAATGTAACGGATACATCGCTAAGCTCCGGCAGCTTACTAAGCTTTCTCTCAATCTTGGCTGCACAGTTTGCACAATCAAGGTTCTCAAGAATATATACTTTTCTCTGCATTGTGATACCTCTCTTTTTGATATTATAGAATTACCCCAGTACATGTTGAAAAACAACAAGTAATCTACACGCTCTAGAGCGTGTTTGAAACACTCTCTAGGAATCGGTATGTGTCATATGTATTAATGCTTCTTCCATAATATCTACAATATGCTGGTCATCCAGTGAATAAAAAACATTTTTTCCTTCCCGTCTTGCTCTTACCTGATGCATCTTACGCATTACGGCAAGCTGGTGGGAAACCGCAGACTTAGTCATGTCAAGGAAAACTGCAATATCACCGGCACACATCTCCTGCTCCTTTAGTGCATACAGAATCCGTATTCTTGTGTCATCTGCTAAAACTTTAAAAAAGGATACTACCTTATCAATCTCGCAGTCTTTCGGCATACTCTTCTGTACCTTTTCAATACTTTCAGGAAACATTGCCACACAATCGCTCTTTTTCGTTCCCATAACTTCCTCCTTCATCAAACAAATAATTGAATACTTGTTCAACTGTCCTTATTATAGTTGAACGAGTGCTCAATTGTCAATAGGTATTTTTAAATTTTTTCTACTTTTTCAGTATGATATAAATTTTAAATAAATTTCTATTGTAAATCACATGGTAACCCTTACTCAATCAATTCAAGTCGAACGTCCGTAAGACTTGGCGCGTGATTCTGGTCAGCAAAGCTGACATATTCCTATCAGAATCACTGCGCATCCTCGCGGAGCGTTTATCTCAGTCGGAGATTGGACTCCCACTGAGACAAATTTGCTATTACTCACCACCTGAAGAGGTGGGAGGCTTCTCGACTGAGATAAACCTTTTTTCTGAAATTTTATTAAAACCTGATTACATTTCCTGTGCAGTTAAAAATAAATTTTTCTCCAAAGTTATTTTTTATCGTTTCTAAATTGTCCTCTCCCGTACAATGGGAAACGGCAATAAAATTTATATTCATTTCTTTTAAGTCATCTATTGTCTTTCTAAGCCGCTCTCCGTCAGCTTCCATCAAATGGGTTCCTCCGACAACTCCGCAAATCTTTTTACCACTTCTCTTTTCAATTGTTCTAAGAATATTCATAATGCCCGGATGAGAACATCCCACTATAACGACAATGCCTTGCTCGGTATCTAATGCTACGGCAATTTCGTCTGTGAAAGAATCCTTCGTATATTCAGATATTACTTTTTCTATTGCCGGCTTCACGCTCAATTCGTCAGAAGAACAATCGGTACTGTACGCAGTCATTCCTTCCTCTGTTCCAGAGTGTGTTTGAAAAAAGCTTTCTGCAAAGCAATCAGCAACAATTTCCTTGTCTTCTTTTTTTACAAAAAAACGAGGATTTAACTGTTCATATCCTACAATGCGCTCAAAGTTACGATATAATGTTACTCCCGGAAAAATCATTTGCATATCTTCTTTTACCTCACAAACGGTTATTCCTTTTTTCTCTAATTCTTCCTTGGAAAATGCAATCCCAATATCTTTCATCGTTCCATCGTTTTTCTCATAATATTTTCCCTGAAAAAAATCTTTTCCCACATATACTTTTCTGATTGTCTCTTCTTCTATGAGTCTTTTCACACCACCAGCATGATCATAATGGGCATGGCTAATTAATAATGCACTTAAATTCTCAAGAGAAATCCCCATTTTCGCTGCATTTTCATAAAATATTCCACTCTGCCCTGTGTCCATTAACAGGCAAACCTGTTCCTCTTGATTCTCACTTTCAATCAAAATAGCAAGACCATGCTCACACATATATCTTTCCTCTTTATCCACATGATTTTCAATCAACGTAGTCAGCTTCCATCTCATAAAAAGTTCCTCCATTCTCTATAAATCATGATACAATAGATTTAGATTTTTGAGAAGTTTTTTTAAAGTTAAGCTGTGACTATAGTAATTCCACAATTACTATAAAAAACCCATCATTATAAAATGCAATTACTACGCTATACAACTACACTATATCTCAATACTTTCCTCTTTTTTAAGTGTCCGTAGTGTAATATCCATTCAGTAATAACAGTTTATGAATAATGATTTGACAGTTCACAATAAAAGATGTACAAGGTAAACTGGCAAAATTATATTCAATAATACTTTTAGAAACCAAATGGATGAAGCAGTAGTTACATCTATAATTACAATAAATTATTTCTGGAGGTTTTATTATGAAACATTCTCTTCATTTATACGGAACTCTTGGTCCTGCCTGTGCCACAAAAGAAAAAATCCGCACAATGTTTTTATCTGGCATGACCGGAATGCGCCTTAATCTTTCCCACAGCAATCTTGATGACTGTAAAGACTGGCTACAGCAATATTACGAAGTTTCCGAACGTCTGCACATCGTTCCTGAACTTCTTGTTGATTTACAGGGTCCTGAACTTCGCATCGGAACTCTGGATATTCCACTCTCCCTTTCCGAGAATGATCTTATTTTTCTTGTATCAGAAAAATCATTTGATAAAAGAAAAGAAAACTCCGCTATATTTTCACGAATTATAGCTGGAGAAGATGAACTTTCTATTATTCCATGTCCTGATATTCTTTTTTCTTATTTCGATGAAGGACAGGAAGTAAAATTAAACGATGGAAAAATTGTATTAGAATTATCGGCACCTTTAGAAGAGGATATTTTCTGTGCCAAAGTCAAAAAAGGCGGTGAACTGACTTCAAGAAAAAGTATTGCAATAAAGGATGTTACCGTTCCTCTGCCTGTACTCACCGAAACAGATAAACAAAATCTGAAATTACTCAGAAAATATCACGTTACCGGCGTTATGCTTCCTTTTGTAAGAAATGCTGATGATTTAATCACTCTCCGAAAGGAACTGTGTGCCGACGGTATGGATTATATACGCATCTTTGCAAAGATAGAGTCGTTAGAAGGTGTAGAAAATCTGCCTTCTCTCCTGCCTTTCTGTGATGAAATTGTTATAGCAAGAGGAGATCTCGGAAATGCCATTCCTCTGCCAAAACTTCCCGCCATCCAGAAACGAATCGCCATGACCTGTCTGCGTGCAAAGAAACCATTCATGGTGGTAACCCAGATGCTCGCCTCGATGGAGCAAAATCCTGTACCAACCAGAGCAGAAGTAACGGATATCTTTCAGGCAGTCTTAGATGGGGCTTCTTCTCTCATGTTAACGGGAGAAACTGCTGTTGGGGCTTATCCTGAAGAAGCAATAAAAATACTGGCACAAACAAGTGAGGAAGCTCTTCGCTTTAAGATAGCGAAATTCTGATTTGCCGCAGGTAAAGGAGACGCTCACAGTAAATAAAAGAACCTATATTTGTGACTTTAGTCGCTGCGGTTT